>OJRS01000350.1_pt1 | contig 32489 bp, 25 predicted proteins | sample 1599261 | NCBI WGS metagenome assembly OJRS01 (sample SAMN03922531, study PRJEB24848) | human gut metagenome | isolation source: stool sample | host: Homo sapiens | place: Germany | collected 2010-05 | reverse complement strand
GATGCTTTGGCCGCTTAACAGCGACTGGACATAAACAAGACGCATGATCTGCGCGTGCCGGGCATAGTCGGGGTGTCGCAGGTTGTTGTCGCGCGTTTTCGTATCGAGATCGATTCCGATTTGCGTACGGTCGGATTCCAAACGGTAGAGTGCCATTGCGAGATTCTGTTTCGGGTGCCTGCAAATATAGCGATAAGACACCGAAAAGAACACGTAATTTTCGATTTTCCTTCGCCTCCGGTTGCCTGCGGGGAAGCTCGGCACGCGCACGGCCGCTGCCGCGCCCTCGTCGGCTGCGGACGGGAAAATCATCCTCGGCGTCGGCATACCTCCGCCCTGCGGTATTTTCCCGTCGCTGCGCCGCCGTCGCGCACCGGTGTTCTTCCCGAGGCAACCGGTACGTCCGGGATAATACAGATCGTCTGCCCGACAGATTCGGAGGCGGTCGAGGTTGTTCCGCGACGCTCCGGTCTTCGCTTTTCGTTTACGAATCTCTAAACCGATAACGAACCATGACACATGATCCGACGAAGGGCTGTTATACCCTCGACACGTTACGGGCATTGAATCCGCTTTACGACCACGAACACGGCCTGACACAGCAGGACGTCGAAGCGGTCAATGCCATGAAGAAATACATCGAATCGACACGCAGCGCCGACAGGCCGCAGTGCGGCGATCGAGTGCGATACGTTTCCCGCCACGGTGACTATGCCGGCAGTGCATTGATCGCCTACGACAGAAACGATATGCTCACCGTCTGTATCTGTCCTTACGATCCCTTCGCCTCGCGGACGAAAGACGGCGTACAGTGCTGTAGCAGCGGAGGCCCCTTTACCCATGTCGCGGCTGCCGCATTCCGCTATGAGGGCCCCCGACGGGGTTCTTTCAAAATCTGGGGTCACGACGGACCTTGCGGCAACGGGTCGATCCGCTTCGAAGCCGAAGTCGCGGGGTGGAGCTACCGCGAACCCGATCCGCTCTATGGCGACTTTACGACCGAGGCGTGGCGCAGGCTCTATGTCTATCGGATCGAACGGCCGTGCGGCAGCGATCTTTACCGCACGAACGGCCGGGAGATCGGCGACGAAGCAGCGTTCCAGACGTTCCTGCACGACTACAAAGCTACCGTATTTCCGGGACGTTCGCCCCGGCAGCTGGTCGTCTGGTGCTACCGCCCTGCGGAGAGACCTCTGCCGCAGGAGCAGTGGGATGCGCTCGACGCGCCGATCGTCGATTGCCGTATCTACAACGTCCCGCAACCCGTGAAGATTCTCTACGACGATCTTCGGCACGAACGGATCGTCTATTACGTTCCGCCCACACTCCATATCCATTAAATCCCTATAACATTATGAATGACGACACACTGATCGTTACCGAAACCGAGGGCGATACGTTCGACTTGCAGCTCTCGGAGTCTTCGACGCCCGAAACCTTTCGACGCCGGGCCGCTTCGCTGACGGGAAGCGGCCTTTCCGAATCCGAAGCGCGGCATGTAGTTGCGACGACGCCCGTTCCGATGGAGCTTTTCTGCGACTCCGAGCGCGGAATCTTCGCTGTCGAAGCCGAACCGCTCGCCTACAGCCCGCTGTTCAATCCCTACACGGGAGAGGAAATCCCGAACGAGAACCTCCGAACGGAGGATGCGAAACTTTCCGACAGCCGGATCACAACGGAAAGAGATAAGATGCTGGAACGATACGAGGCGATCGACCGAATACACCGCCGACGCCTCGTCGATCTGATGACAGGAATCGTTTCCGAAATGACGGGCCAAAGCCTCGATTCAGGCAACGAATATCCGGCATCGGACGAACGCCAGGATAAATGCTATGTCACAGCTTTCCGGATAAAACATGCTGTGTTGTATGCCTGCCTGTCGTACGACTACGGAGGGGATCGCTGCGTGCCGGTGCGGGACCTCGAAGTCGGACAGCTTTTCGATGTCTTGCGGATGATGCTGCAAGACCTCTGAATATCATTCCAACCCGTTTGCCCCGTAATCGCCGTTGATTACGGGGCGCATTTGTTTTACCATGAAATTTACCGCTTATGAGCCACGAAATCATCAAAAACATCTTCGTCACCGCCGACCGGCGCGTGATCGTCTGCCATGCGCCCGGCAATATCCAACCGCAGATCTTTCATGAGGAGGAATACGAACCCCTGACCGAACTGTTGCGCAAGGAGGGCTACGAACGCCTGGAGGAGGAAATCCTCTATCTCTTTTTTCTGGGGGTCTGGCAGAACGACCTGCGGCACGGCCGTGCCGTCGCCCGCGCTATCGAGCAGGAGCGGATGGATGTTTACGAACTCTGGAAACGATGCGATCGGGACGTATCGTTCCGACGGGAGTTTATCAGACATTTAGCCACCTATCTCGAACCTTTGACGGTCGAATTGCCGAACCTATAAAACCTCGATACGACTATGCAAGTGAAATTATTGCGTCAGGCCGCAGGTCGGGATGACCGGATCGTCGCGGCCTATAAAGATGTGACCTTCCTGAACGAACACGTCGGATGGTACCCCATTATAAAAGACCGGTTCCGTAAGGCGAACGATATAGTTGTCGTCGTACTGCGTGTCGGCGACGTTTGTTTCGAAGCCGGAAGTATGTTTCGCAGAGGAATGCTCCGCAAGGAATATATCGAAGCGCGGACTGCGGAAGCTCGCAACCTGCGAGCCGCCGTGCAACGCCGTATGGCGAGCCGCCAGTGGATTCCGTCGTCTTACGTGGCAGCCTACGAAGCACTGGGTTGGGATGCCCGGCCGTTGAAGGGGCATCGCGCCCGTATGCGCGAACTGTACGCTGCGGAAGACCGAAGACGGGAACAAGTGCGGATCGAACGGGAAAATGACGACAGCGGCAAGAGGAAGCGCGGCTGAGAACGTCATTGAAACGGGCCGAGGCTGCTTTTCGGGAGGGAGGATTCGTCGAAACGGAACTCTTTATTGTCTTGTGCGGCAAATATGGGATCAATATCCACCCCCCGGACGCTCGGCATGCTGCAAAGACGGATTGCCGATTTATCCCGAACGCAGATCCATTGCAAAGGCGTGAGCCGAGGTTTCCGTACCCCGTCATTGTGCGGATGCCGCGAATTGATCGATCGCTTGGCGGAAAAACTAAAATAGATTTTCAAATATTCACCCTGTAATTTAACTCAATATGAAAATTATGTGTCAGGAGCACTACGACGAAGTAGTGCGTTATGCCGAACGAATCGGCGACAAAACATTGGAAGAACGGTTGAACGATCTGAAACGGTGGGAGCGGAATCCGAACTGTCCTTGTGAAATCGAACTGTATAAGGATTCCGCGCCTTATTCCTTTCTTTTCAGGCAGCGCTATGCCGACGGCAGTACAGGCATTGTCGGCGGACTGGTCTATCACGGCACACCCGATCGTTCGGGATGTTACTGCGAACCGAGAATCCGCGGCTGGGAAATTCATACGTGAAATGCGGATTCTGATTTGACAATGAATCTTGATTAATAAATGACGTATAAAAAACGAACCGATGAAACAAAATAAAAGTATTATAGACCGCTATTTCGACTATATGCGGGATAGCTGGTGCGAAGAAGAATGCCGCACGATCTTCGGCACACGGGCTGCGAGCGTGTGGAAAGTGTGGTGCCGAAGTATTGCACCTGACCTGTGCGGTGCAGCCCGACGATTCTATGTCGCTCTCGATAGGGGCAATCGGCGGCTGTTGATCGAGCACATTGCGTGTGCTGTTCGAGGACAAGACGAGGAATGCCTTTCTGAGGAGCCGAGTGTCCTTGTTTGCGAAAGATGCGGCTCGCGTGAGATACAGATGATGGCGTGGGTCGATCCTAATACGTTGGAGTATGTATCCTCGATAGACGCGGATGCTGACGATCAATGGTGCGACGCATGTCAGGAGCACGTATGGTTTTGCTCGTTCGAAGAGTTCGGAGATAACCTCGATGCCTGGTGGTTGGCAGTGGACTTTCCGAAAATGGAACGGATTACGGGATTGTCTGCGGCGAATTATCCGGCGGATGACGGGGGACAAGCGTTCCTCGATGCCTGCAACACTTGGTGGAAACCCCTTGATTACGAACGAAAACGGGCTATCTGGATGGAGAACGACGAGAGTCGGACAGAACAGCACAGCGAAGACGAGAGCGAAGATTATTGATTGTAGAACCGTACCCCGAGATCGGCATAGTGGGGCAAGGGTACCACGGTCCTTTTCCGCTCCCCGAAGAAGTGCAGCAGTTGTTTCCAAGTTTTGCCGAAGGGATAGTAATCTTACGGTCAAGATCAATTCTTCTCATCGACATTTCCTTCGCTACTACACACTTACTACTATAATGATCGGTCAGGAAGTAACGTACCTCCGAATTTGTACTGTCATTACATATCTAAGAACTCTCAATTATGTGAATATCATTAAGGGGAAGTTTAATAAGTCCTTGAAAATGAAAATACTTCTGTCAGAATCCATTCTGACAGGGGAAAAGAGAAAACATTAAAATTGGAATTATTATACAGCCCCCTTTAATTTTTGAAATACAAACTTGTATTCAGTTTTATTTTTTGAGTCTTTCTAATCGAAATTTCTCTTTTGATGTAGAATTTCTTCTTCGAATATAGAATTTGAATCATTGCTTTTGATGACTTGCTCGTACGCAGGGTTGTCGGCGACACTGCGGTTCATTTCGTTATTATAGTGGTTATCATTTAAGGTTTCTCCAATATTTAGCCACCTATCTCGAACCTTTGATTAAAGAATGAACCATAACCCGAATTACTACTGATATTGAGTGTAATACAACAAACGCCACCGCATAAATCCCTGCGGCGGCGTTTGTGTCAATGAACACCGGAAATTGTTTAATCCTTATAGGAATATAGTATTATCTTTCTAAATACTTCTTTCTCTGGTGGTATAGGCAAATCCACTTTGTATAAATCTTGTAGCAAAATATTGTGTTGCCTGTATTTTATTTCTTTTGCTGTTATATTTATCAATTTACGGCCTTTCATTATATAACGGTACTCAGAAAATTTATCCGGATCGAGACAGAGGTTGATACTCTCTTTCTTAGATCTAAATACAGGAACATCAATGGGCTTAAATCTCAAAGAACACCACTCATTATACAGAGACCGAACCGTATCGGATGAGTTATTTTCACCCAACAGATCAAGTTCTTTCTCAATCTGTTCATCATCTAGGTTTGTATTCTCCCTAATATAATCCGTTAAGTACAAGAAAGTACTGCTATATACAAAGGGAGTCAAGACTAATGTATCTCCGTTTATCCTGCAAGCCCCGTATTCAGCGGATGAACTTCCCAAATGATTACTTTCCATGAGCACAAAGGATCTATTGAGCGTATCAAAAAAAAGGTATACAAATCCTTTGATTACGGAAGGTCCAAATTCTCGGTAATACAGAAACGCACTATGATTGTTCGTGCGCTCTTCTTTGGGGGAGCGTTTTTTTGCCATGCCATAGAGCGGAAGCAGGAATAACCCTATAACCGCATAAATCATACATCGCCTCATAAGCCAAACAATTTTATTAAAGGATTGACATTTTTGTGCCAGATATCTTTTTTACCAATTCGCTGTTGGTCGATTTTACCGGCTTGGCCCCGATGTAATATATTTCTATAATCTTCTTTATCGACTTTGCCACTCGATCCATCAATCGCACTTCCTCTTTTATGAGCTTCTACTTCATCTTCAAAATCATAATATTGTCCACCACCTAAACCGTGAGAAGCAAAAGAATATGTTTGATCTTCAAATTGAAATCCATGTTTTAATTCGTGCAACATGGTTTTGGCATCATAATCTCCGGCCAGATTAATTGTTACAGCTTTATTTTCATGATTATAAGTTGTCCAGCCATAGTATTCCATCTCTTCATCGCCTCCTTCGGGGGTTCCGGCATTGAGCTTAACATCATACAGCTGATCAGAAAATTCCATAGCTGTAATTTCTAAGATAGCAGCTTCAAGTTCTGCATTATTTTCCCGTAACCTCTCGGCGCGCCTACTATCACCTTTACCCCGTTTTTCGAAATCTGCGATCGCAGCTTCATTATTCGCAATTGTCGTATATATATCAAACATTAATTGTTGAATCAATGCTCGAAGAGCTATAGTAAAATCACATCCATTAGAATCTATTCTACTCACAGGGTTTCCTGCACAATAAACATGTTGGCCGATATGATAATAATCCTCTGCCGACGGATCCTGCTGTAAAAAGATACCGGTATCTGCATCGTAAAACCGCGCACCGAAATCGGCATAATCGATCTCTTGGAATCGCAGATGTTGCTTTTCCTTACCGGAGAAGGTGTAGCGATTATCCGATGTCGGCATATCGGACTGTGCCCACGCCTTGCCAAAGGGATAGTAGTCCTTGCGGTCGAGGTCTTCGCGGCCAGTCGGCGTCACCTTCGCCACGACACGTGTACTGCCCAGATGATCCGTCAGGAAATAGTGCACCTCCGAGTTCGTGCCGTTGTTCGTACCGACGATCCGACCGCCGCCGAACGAGGCGCTTTCGAATGTCCCGTCATTATATACCAAAGAACCTGCGTAACGTGTGGGTTCGTTGTCGTCGTATCCGCACACCTCGATCTTCGTACCGTCGGAAAGATAGGTGTAGTACAATCCCATATCCCCTTCGGTATAAATCACCGTAGGCAAGTTAAGTAAATTATAGTAAATATAAAAGCCCGTCAAGGCATCCCTATGAATATTACCGTTGGCGTCGTATTCGTAGTCCGAGTTGCTTGTTTCGTCCTTAATTCGCTGATTACCAGAATATGAAAACAAATAATTCTTCATATCATCCGACGACAGACTCGATCTGTTCAGCGTAATAATATTGCTGTTTTTGTCATAGGTGATGCCATTTTCCACAAATTCGTTCGATGCACCGTACGAATCATCGAGATAGAGCTCCGTGTCGACAAGGCGTGCCAAGTCGTCGTAAGTAAAGGCATAGAGGCGATTTTCACTGTCGTTATCGTTGTTGATAAGCCGATGTTTCCACCACCATGAAGAGATGTTTCCAGTGTAGGAGGCGCGATCGCTCAGATGTGATTCGGGATCGTGATAACGCAGCCGCATCTCAAACAATTCGCTGGACTTCTCAGTGAGCCACCCCTGCATATTGTAATCCATTGTCTCATGAATGGCATGTGCTCCCGTACCATAAGTCTTGCCGATAAGCTGTCCGAGATCGTCGTAGGTATAGGCGACCACGGCCTGCTCTCCGTCATTGAACTGCGCGGTCTCTTTGGTCATGCGGTTGCGCGAATCGTATTTGAAGGCGCGGTCGAGCACGTCGGTCGTTCCGCCGTGGGTATAGCTTTCGCGTTGCGCCAGCAGATTTCCGATCAGATCGTATCGGCTGGTCGTGCGGAGAATATTGCCCTCGAAGTCGCATTCCACACGCTGAATCTCGCGTCCTTTATAGTCGTAATAGAAGGCGCGGTGATACTCTCCGCCGATCGAGGAATCCGTAATCGCAGTCAACTTTTCATAGGTCGGAAGTCCCGTCGTCGAAGTATCAAGCAGTGTTTCGGACTCGATACCCGTCAGATCGCAGGTCATGTCGGGAATCTCTTCAAAAGCCAAAGCCGCGGGCATCGTCGTCGGATACCGGTCATAGACATGCTGTGTCAAGATCTGCGATGCGGACGAAGAATAAAGTTGCGGATAAGAATTCGTATCGAATGACATTTGCAATGTTTCGCGTGTCTGCGGCGTCTGTGCGGAATCGGTGACGAGTTTCTGTGTTGTCACACGCCCCATGCCATCGTAATGGAAGGTGAGCCATTGATTCTTCTCACGCATCAATCCGTCCTGTATCATCATCGGCCGATCGCCCCGGTTGTAGACGACATACATCGGCTCGCGTCCCGGGAAACGTTTTTCATAGACCCGTCCCCACTCGTCGTAGAAATAGACGTAACAGTTTTGCTTTGCGAAGTCGCTGTCAGGCGAGAAACTCGATCCGGCGGAGAGCAGATCGCTGCCTTTGGGTGTCATGACCCACGCAAGGCGTCCGCAGTCGTCATAGGCATAGTAGGTGATTATATTCTCGGTGGCACTTCCGTTGCGCAGCTGTCGGTTTTCATAGACCGTGCGACCCTCCTTATCCGCATAGGTTATGACGACGGCTCCGTCTTCGTTCGTAGAACGTGTGCCGGAGAGTTCATTGGCGGCATAGTAACCGTCTGCCGTCAGCGAACGATCATCGGGATCGACACGCAGGCGAAGAACCGTTGATACGGCATTACCCATATAAGAAGTCTGCATGGAACGGGTATCAGATTGGTATTCCGCACCGGGTTTATGTGTGCGTAATACCCGATTCAATGCCGAAGGTTCGTATTCGGTACGAACACAAGCGTGAGGATCGGTCGCCAAGCCGTATCTGGTTTTATAAAACTCCTCTTGATTGGCCAATGCTGCATCGTCACTTTGCCCATTGTTGGCATCCAGCGTATAAGGGAGGTATTGTAACTCCTCGCGGTACAATCCGTCGTAGACGAATGGTTGTATAATATCTCCCTGTCCGTCGCCGTTAGCGCAAATTTGTACGTTTTGCAATGCATATCCCAATCCGTCGTAATAGCTTACATCATAAGAGATTTGTTCCTCTTCGGTGTCCCCGTGGTTGTCGCAGTTGAAGGTTCGTGTCAGAATCCAGTTACGATCGTCATTGAGCGAGAGCATATCGGAGTTGTAGCGGATGCCTTCCAATTCGGCAGAGTCGCTCAGACCGCCCTCGGAGTAGGTAGCAACAATGCGATAGTAACCCGATGTAGCAGGAGTCGAGAGACGTAACAGATCGCCGTTTCCTGTAAGACTTTGCAGGTAGCTGTTTTCCCTATAAAGCGTATACGTTACGAATGGTTGTGTATATTCGACTGTCGCAATAATTTGAGAAGTCGCTTTGTTATATTTGTATGATACGGGAACCGTCCGAACCGATCCTCCGAAATCTTGCGAAACAGTCGCGTTCCATCCCGAAGCGTTCATTATCCCCAACGTACTTTGGATAAATTCGTCTGTCAGATTCGGAGGACAAGCGATTTCGAAGTAGGCTTGTCGAAGTTGCGTATCGTACCCGTAAGACAATCGCATACGGGGATTCCAAGATGCGATCTTGCCCGTATTGTGATCCTGCACCACTCGATCGAGAAACGACAGATCGGCAAGACTGTTGATTGCCACTTTCATACCGTTCCATTTGGAATAGGAGTCGAAATAGACCCGCATGACATCGCCCTCCGCAGGAAATGCCAACGCTCGGGTATCGAAGGAGTAATGATTTCTATAAGCTTCGGGGTAACTGACATTGAATTGACTGTTGGAGAAACTGAACCCGAAATCACCCTCCGGAAATGCTGACGTGTAAAGATAATCTCCGCCCGTGTTGCTGAAGAACGTATCGAATATGTCTATATCGTTCTCTGAATAATATTGGTATACGTCGTATGACGTTCCGGCTGATAGACCATGCAGTTGGATTGAAATTTCTTCACCCGGCAAGACTTCGAATTTTCTATTCGCAGGCAGATCGGCATACAGTCCTTCGAAGTGTTCTTGATCCTGCTTTAATTGCGTAATGATAAAATAAGCACTGTAACTGTAACCCATGTGGATGGAACGAGACATGTTATCTTTGTTTTCATCCAAATCGAACCACACTTCGAAAGTTCCGTCTGCCGGATTTTCGACAGAATTCACACGGATCCACGTAATACCGGCGGCCCGGAGCTGCGCATCGAGCGCGTCCCAAATATCACCTGGGCTGCCGAACTCTTCGCCGTTGTCGACTTGAAACATATAGCTGCGTGTATCCCACGGTAGGGAGATTGCCCCTGCATAAGGTGTACCCAGATCGGGATGCCAAATAAATTGTGCAAATACAGATTGCAGGCCGGTGAACAACAGCACCAGCAACAGATATATCTTTTTCATACTATACGTCTGTTTATTGATTGTCGGTTACAATATGATAATCATAGGATTTCAATACCTTGCCTTTGTCATCGCGGATAACTTTCAATTTTCCGCTATCGTTGTATTCATAGTAGACCGAATGTCCCGAAGGATCGGTGATGCGTGTAATGCCGACCAGCGGATCGTAAGCGTAGGTTGTAACCGCTATCCCTTCGATTCCGCGTAGCATGTTTTCCTCCGTTTCAGGTAAAGTGTCGGGATACGCGTTGTTTGTAATTCCGTATTGATCGGATAGGACGTCGTACGTCATGTTTTCGATCTTGGCGACGAGATATTGTCCTTCATAGCCCCAGATATAACAGGTACTCTTACCATTGCGATCCGTCATCTCCCACGGACGGCCCATCGAATCGTAGAAATCGTATTTACAATCCATACGATATTCGATATTCGGAGGAGTTACTCCCAATGCTCCTTTCCAAACTTTCGAAGGAGTGTAATGATCCTCTGCATTACTTTGCTGTTCGTAATCAATTTTCATCGCAGAAATCACATTTCCCTTATTGGTTTTAATGATCTCCGTAGGATAAGCCGGTACACGATCTAAATAAGAATACATTTCACGAATTTCATCTCCCTTGCTGTCTGTTCGTATCACAGAATTTACTCTGCCCAAATCATTTACAGAGTAATTATCTTCATTGCGGTAGATTAGTTCAGCATCCTTATTATAGACTTCTTCGATTTTTTGTTGCAGAACTATGGAGTTCGGGTTGTAAATGTGATTTGCTGCCATACACATGAATACGGTATTCACACCTATTTCATCGTTATCGGATTCAGAGTAGACGTATTCTTCCCGTTTTACCGGATGATCCATATCTCCCGCATATTCGGTTTTCATACGCAACTTTCCTCCCCGTAATGTCGAAGTATGCAGCATACTCGTATTGAATTCTGCACTGGGATATAACGTAACTTCAACGGTCCATCCATCCGAAGCTCGCAAATTTTCAGTTTGTTCATAAATCTCTTTCGGGGTTCCGCCGTTGTTGTCGGCGTTGGCTGAATAGAATTCGTATTCGGTGATCGACAATGGAGAACTGTCCGTTGATTTCTTACGCACCTCTTCAATGACACGCAAATATTCGAAATAGGAATCTTTCGCAAATCCCACATTGTTAAGCGAAGAGACAATCTCTCGATTAAACGACGCCCCAGCGGCAATGATTGAATATTGCCAATAATAGCATGGAATATGAATCATTGCTCCGGAACTGCGATTCGCATTCTCTTTTTGGGTGTATTTGAAGATTCGATTCTGTGTCTGATTCCCGTCTTGCGAGAAGACATCGATCTGTTTAACACGCAACCCTCCGACTTTAATATTTTGTCCTAAGTAGAAGGCTTCGTTCTGTTCATAGCTGAAATTTGAATATCCTCCCGTAGGATAGTGAATCGTCTTCAGCATACCCATGCGAGTACATGTTTCGTTTGGATCACGCCACGTACGAAGTTTTTCAGCCAACTTCTTTAAATCTGCTGGAAAGGGAGGTTTGGAGTATGCATCCTGTCCATTGTAATATCCGTGTTGATCGACCTTAAAAGTATGATTGTATGCGAATTCCGATGTTTCATCATAATAGTCCATCGTATATTGTCCTTCTCCGGATAAAGCGACCTTTTTCAGAAAAGTAACATAACCACTTCCCTTGTCATTTAAAAAATATTCAAGAGCACAACTCTTTACCGGATTCCTGTCGCGATCATTAAAAACATTTATCGATGTCAGGTTTCCCGAAGAATAAGCGAATTCTATACGAGCTTTATTTTCGACGACAATGCTGTCGAGAAGGTATTCATTAACAAAATTACTGACTGTATATACAGGTGTCGGATCATTATCCGGATTGCGGTCGGAAAGGTAATCGATCGTGACTACCGGCGTAATTGTTTCGTAAGTATTGTATTTGACCTTGTTATAAAAGAACCTGACATTGTTGCCGTTCGGTGCCTCGATACGGGTTAATTTCCATGTGTAATTCCTGTGCGGATTATCTCCGCCACCCAGAAGATCACTTACGGTTCGGCAAGATTCTATGTGCTCGAAATAGTATTTTGTCTTATCGCCAGTTGTGATGATGAATTTACTCGTTGACAAAGGTGCATAATTTTCCATTAAGAACTCTACATGAAATTCTCCTGCAGGTTGATTCGTATTAAAGACCTTAATCTGATGATTAGGTTGGAGAATAAACGAGCCGGAGTAATTCAGAACCTTGAAATTAAAAACATCCGGTTCTGTTTCGAATCCGAGGCGACTATTGGTTTCATCTTTCCAATAAGGCATGTATTCCTGTCCCGCAGCACCAGTATAAACGATATTAAGTGAATCTGTCGGCGTTGTTTTAAAATAGCTTTGTGCGTATCCGTCTATTCTAACCGAATGACCGTAGATATATGACCCTTGGTCGGGGAATGTATATTCATCCCACCAAGGAATCTTATTCATCTCTTGATCGGCTTTTTCCCGCCAATCATACATTTCCTGTATTGCATCATCAGGAATACCTCTGACCTCACGCGTAATTGCTCCTCCGAAGTTCAGATACCAACCTTGACCGACTAAACCACTGGGAGAACCAGGTTGAAAACCTGACGATGCATAATCAATCGAAATAGGGATTTCAAAATTATTGTCTTTATAAGTATAAATTGGAATACTTATTCCCAAAGTGCCAGTGTAATAATCAATATTCGCATTGCCATATTTAATCATGCTCCATACATCAGGAGATTGCGGCTTGAAATAACCGTCACTGAGTACGGCATGCATGGCAATCGAGTTTGTACTGTTAGAATCTTGTGCATAGCTGGATTGTAAAAATAAAACTCCGAACAAAAACCACCCAATACAAGTTCGAAATAAAAGAGAAGATCTTTTCATAATAAGTTAGTGTTTGATAGTTTATGAAAATATGATCGTGGCGGTCTGAACCGCTCGGAATGCCGAGCATATGCCGATGAAACAAAGTTAAAGCACGTATTTTGACTCCGTTTGTCCAAACGGCATAATGTATATATTACACGTTGCTTGTTAAATTTCTGATTATCAATAGAAATCAAAAATATAATCTTATCAACGGAATTTCATTCCAGAAGTAAAATCGCAATCTATTGATAATAAGTACAATAGGAGCTAAACAATAAGTAAAGCGTATAAGTGCTTAATGTATAATACAATAAATAAAAATCGATCGAAATAGCTCTTCGATCGATTTTCATAAGAATAATGAGATGTCACAATAGCGACTTATGCAAATGATTGTATAAGGCAGGAAAAAATAAAAATTCCAGCTAATAATTTGCCGGATTGTACAATAATTTCTATCTTTGAAATAGACGATAATTATTATCGGGTTTTCTCTGTCTGCTCACAACTCAAAGACCAATTTCATTAATAGCGGTAGACAGCGAGGGAATCGTGCTATGCACGGCTCTTCGCTTGCTGCTATATGGTTTGGTCACCGGAGTTGGGGCAAACAAAGAGTCCGTGCATACTTTTTCGAGACGACAAATTGTATGCACTATGATTTTCATATTGTGTGCCATAATTATGTTGCAGGCAGGTATTCTTTACCGTTTATGGCAGCAACGACGGCAAGCCGAACTCTTGGCACGAAACAGATTGCGTTATATCGAGGAGTGGCTGGATTTGTTGTACTTATATAACAATGATCCTGTTTCATTTCATACACGTTGCAAGGAGCTTGCATCTGTTAAGCGGCTTTCGAATTATCATATCGTAAATGATTCGTTACGTTTGTCCGACTGTCGAAGACATCGCCGGAGCAACTTGACACCGGCAGAAAAGGAATTTCTATGTCTGATGGAAGCGGGATTCTCGAATCGGGCATTATGTGTTATTTTCCGGGTCGGAAAGGTCGGGTCGATCTACGTGAAACATCACCGGATAAAAGCAAAGATCGTAAATGTGACTAAATCTGTCGGCGGAGACTGAGGTATATGTCAGATTTTATCATTTTCGAATAAGACATATCGGGGTTATCCGGTGTCAACAACCGATAAATCTTCATGCATCATATTCTATTTTACTTTACTGATCCTTCGTCGCGTTTTTTCGGTTTGTTATAGGAATCGATCCTCAGAATTATAACGTGTATGGCACCTATGCTGGCAATCGGTTTTAAGAATTTCTTTGCCGTAACGCATCAATAATCCCATACTTTCATTATGTCTTGGACCTCTATGTCGAAGTCCTTTTTCATGGCAGCTATTCCTCGAACAGTCATCAGGTTTTCCCGAATTATGTACAGGGCAGAACAAGGTAAAAACAAGTGAAAGGCGTATGTATAGATTATTTTTCATCAACATATTAATATTCAGGTGTTTATGCATTAAAATGTAAGGTATATTCTTCGAAAAATCAATCAAAAGCCACCTTATCTTTGTTTGCAAACGAACACCGTCTATGCAAACATTGTCTTTTTATCCGTGTCGTCGTCTCCGCGGCTTTTCGCTGCCCGAGCTGTTGGTCGTGCTGGTCATCATCGGTATTCTGGTGCTGATCGCGCTGCCGAATCTGATGCCGTTGATCTCGCGAGCCAAGGCCACCGAAGCGCAGCAGCAGCTTACCTACCTGCATACGTTGCAGCGGTCGAATTTCTACACGTATTCGCGCTATTCGTCATCGTTGGACGAGCTGGGCTTCGAGCAGTCGCGGCTGGTGACCGACGGCGGTCAGGCCAACTACCTCGTCGAGATCGTCGAGGCTTCGGAGCACGGATTCCGCGCCACGGCGACTGCCGTCGTGGATTTCGACGGCGACGGAGTTTATAATGTCTGGGAGATCGACCAGGATAAAAACCTGCGCGAGACGGTCAAGGATTGACCGGCCGCCGCGGGGCAAGGTATCTGCCTGCACCCGCCTTCCTACGCAGCTATCCCGTATTGCCGAATACCCTCTAACAACCCTCCGATGTTCCCTGCTCCCTATCCATACCTTTTGCTGTTTCTGCCTGCCGCTGTACTGGCCCGCGACGATTTCCGCACGCGACGGGTGGACGCGTCGTGGCTGGCGGTGCTAAGCGCGGTTTCTGTCGGGGTGAGCTGGCACACGCTCGGTTGGCGGACGATGTTGCTGCAAACGGCAGGCAATGCCGCGCTGCTCCTTTTATCGGGAACGGCTCTCTTCGGCTACCTCCGCCTGCGGCGGCTCGCGGTCAGACACTCCGTCGGCTCCGGCGATACCCTCTTCCTGCTTGCCGTCGCACCCCTGTTCGCACCGACGGAGTTTCTGTGGTTTCTGATCGCCGCCTGCGTCGTCGCCCTCCTCTGGTGGGTCTGCTGCGGCCGTCGTCGTCGCACGATCCCCTTCGTCGGCGCAGCCGGCATTGTGCTCATCGGCTGGGCCGCTCTTCAATTCCTCCGCTTATGGCCGTAACCCCGACACATATCCCCACGGAAATCCTTCGCCTGCTCACGGCGCAGGAGGCCGCCGAGTACCGCCTCGTGCCGTTCGCACGCGAGGCGGGCAGGATACGCTGCTACGGCGAGACGGGACATGACTACACGGCCGCTGCCGAGGAGCTGGAGGTGCTCTACGGCTGGCAGGTCGAAGTCGTGCCGATCACCGCCGATGACCTGCAACGGCTTTTGCTGCAACATTACCGCCCCGGAGCACAGACGGCAAGCGCCGCCGCAGGCCGCACGGCCGAGATCGGACAGGGGCGGCAGTTCCTCTTCGCGCTGGTGGGCGAGGCGCTGCGCGACAACGCCAGCGACATCCACCTCGAACCCTACGAACAGCGCTGCCGCATCCGTATGCGCATCGACGGCAAGCTCGCCGAGCGTTACGTCGTCGAGCGGGCACAGTACATGCCGCTTGTAAACCAGATCAAGATCCTCGCCTCGCTCGACATCTCCGAGAAACGGCTGCCGCAGGACGGGCGCATCGGCTACGACCGCGACGGCGAGAAGTTCGACGTGCGCGTCTCGACGCTGCCGACGATCTACGGCGAGAAGGTCGTGCTGCGATTGCTGACCCGCCGCGTCGAGCTGCTGGAACTGCGCAACCTCGGCTTCTCCGCAAGGCAGTACGAGGACTACTGCCGCGCCATCGCGCGGCCCTTCGGCATGGTGCTGATCTGCGGCCCGACGGGCTCGGGCAAGAGCACGACGCTCTACGCCACGCTGCGGCGGCTGAATGCCCTGACGGACAACATCCTCACGATCGAGGATCCGATCGAGTACACGCTCGAAGGGGTCAACCAAGTGCAGCTCAAGGAGGAGATCGGCCTTACGTTCACCGCCGCACTGCGTACCTTCCTGCGGCAGGACCCCGACATCATCATGCTAGGTGAGATCCGCGACGGGGCGACGGCCGAGATGGCCGTGCGGTCGTCGCTGACGGGACACCTGCTCTTCTCGACGATCCACACCAACACGGCCTGGGGCGCCGTAGCCCGTCTGTCGGATATGGGCGTACACCCGTACCTGGTGGCCGATACGTTGGTAATGACCGTCGCGCAGCGTCTCGCGCGCCTGCTCTGTCCCCACTGCAAACGCCACGCGGAGGCGACCGATGAAGTGCGGCGCCTGCTGCCCGGCATAGCGATCGACCGCTATTGCGAACCCGTGGGTTGCGAACGCTGTTTCTACACAGGCTATGCAGGCCGGCGGGCCGTCTACGAGGTGATCCCGATGGACGACGAGCTGGCAGCTTCCGTACGCTCCGGCCGCACCGACGTCGCACCGCTGCTCTTCGAACGCGGCATACCGTCGCTGCGCGATGCCGTCGTCGACCTCTTCCGACGCGGCCAGACCTCTCTCGACGAAGTGATACCCCTGTTGAACTACTGATCCAAGCCTATGAAACGACGATACACGCTTGCGTTTTTACTTCTTTGCACCCTACCTGTGCTCTGTCCGGCACAGCGGGCCGAAATACCCGCTGGTGTGAACCCGTCTTCGGATTCGCTCCATCGGACGGTTGCACCGAATCCGCCGTCCGACCCCGACTCTTTGCGTCTGTCCCGTATCGACTCGGAATTGTCGGCACTCGTCGGGCGCGACTCGACGTTCCGGCGGGAGGTGGACGTCACGTCGGGTCGGTTGTCGCTGTCGGAGCTGCTGCGCAATATCGCGCGCGCAAGCGGCGTGAACGTGTCGGTGCGCAGCATGGAGAACATCCCCGTGTCGTGCAACTTCCGCCGGGCCCGTGTGGACGATCTGGTACGCTTTCTCTGCCGCGAGTATCGGTTGGACGTGGCCGCGTCGGGCAACATCCTCTCGATCTTTCCGGCGGCAGCGCCGACGGTTCCGGCACCCGATCCCGACGTCGCCTACGCGGCCGCCGACACGACGCTCACGTACGACCTGCGCGGCGAACGTCTGATCGACGTGGCGAAGAAGATCGCACGGCTCTCTGCGCGCAACGTCATCGTCCCCGAACCTTTGTACGACTGCAAGGTCTCGGGCTACGTGCGTCGTATGCCTTTCGACGACGCGCTGCGGACGCTCGCCGCGGTCAACGGCCTGCTTGCCGAACGGGATGCACAGGACGTGTGGACGCTGTGGCGCGAGGAGCCGGCCGCGCAGGGCGGCAAGGCGTCCGCAGGCCCCGCCTATATGCGCCGGCGGCAGTTCACGCCCAACGAACTGCGTGTGGACTCGCTGGGGCGCATCACGGCCCGCATCGCGCGGGGCAACGTGCAGGACGTGATTCTCGACCTGTGCGACGAGTTGGAGCTGAACTACTACTTCCAGTCGCCGGTGAACCTCACGGCGGGCGTCTGGGTGGACGGGACGGATTTCGAGACGCTGCTCTCGGTGCTGCTCAAAGGCTCGCCGTACAGCTATTACACCGAACGGGGCATCTGGATCTTCGGAGCGGCCGCGTCGGACGGTCTCTCGTCGGCGACGGTACTTCCGCTCGTCTACCGCGCCGTGTCGAAGGTCGAGGAGATCATCCCCGAGGCGCTGAAACAGAACGTCGCGGTGAAGACCTTCCCCGATCTGAACGCCCTGATCCTGTCGGGCGACCGGCGCGACGTGGCGCGTGTGGAGACCTTCCTGCGCTCGGTGGACAAACCCGTTCCGATGGTGACGATGGAGATCCTGATCGCCGACGTCACGAAGAGCAGGATCCACGAGATCGGTCTGGGGGCCGGCGTGGGCGACAAAGCGGTGAAGACCTCCGGAACGCTCTCGCCGGGCGTGGACATGACTTTCGGAGCGAATGCGGTGAACGATCTGCTCGGACGCATCCGGGGCACGGTGAATCTGGGGCGCGTGACGCCGAACTTCTACCTGAGCCTGCAAGCCTTGGAGGAGGACGGGGTGGTGCGTCTGCTCTCCACGCCGAAGCTCTCGACCCTGAACGGCCACGAGGCGACGCTCACCAGCGGCGAGACGCAGTACTACAAGGAGGTGCAGAACAACTACTACGGCACGCAGAACCCCATCTCGTCGGAGTCCTACCAGTGGAAGTCGGTCGATGCGAACCTCTCGATCAAGGTCACGCCCTACGTGTCGGAAGATCGGCAGATCACCCTTGAAATCGAGTTCGAGCAGACGGAGTTCACCGACCGCAACGTCGAGGACGCTCCGCCGGGGACGGCCACGCGGAGCTTCAAGTCGATCGTCAAGGTACAGAACGAGGAGATGGTGCTCCTGGGCGGCCTGGACCGCAACACGATGGAGAACTCCTCGCGCGGTGTGCCGTTTCTGGCGCGCGTGCCCGTCATCAAGTGGTTCTTCGGCAAGGAGAAGCGCAACAAGGTCGAACGCACGCTCAATATCTTCATCAAACCCACGGTCGTAGAATGAGATTAAAATCAATACGATCCCATGATCCGCATTGCACCGGAGACGGACGCAAATCGAACGACGGTTCGAACGCCCGGAGCGGGTGTGCGAAACAGCGCAGTCTTTCGTGCCCGCTCAGTAAGAACCGTCGTTCGATTCCGGCGGAGGTGCCTTGCGGACACTTTTGGCTCCACCTTTTCGTGTGAAAAGGTGGAAAGGATGTCGCCGTACTCGATCTTTTCGTCCTTTTTACCGGAACAAAAGGGACATAAAAGAATAAATAAAAAATGAATCTTTTCCCTTATATCCTCGGCCCCGTCTGGGTGTTGGACGTCACGCTGACATCCGACGGCCATACGATCGCGGCATGGCGCTGCAAGATGGGCGGCGAACCGCAGCAGACGGTGTACGACGCGGCGGCGGTGGCCAAAGGGGTCGCCGTGGTCACGGTCTCGGGCCACGGCACGATCGTAAAGCCCGCCGACTCGCAGCTCGCCGCGCGGGTGCGCGACGACAGGGCGACCTTCCTGTGGAGTGAACACGACGGCCGGATCGCCTTCGTGCGGCGCGAGCGGCTGCAAGGAGTGCTGGCCGAGTTGTCGGAGGCCGGCATCCATCCGCAGCGGATCGAGGTCTCCGCGCCGCCCGATACTGCGGCCGGGGAGCTTCTCGCAGGACTCGGCTGGCGGCAGCTGCTCCGCCCGACGGCCGAGGGTTCGTCGCTGGCGCAGGCCGTCGTGCGGCGGGCGGCACTGCCGGTGCTGGGACTTTTTCTTTGCCTGCTGGCAGCCAATGCCGCCGTCGCCCCGTCGCTGAACACCCGCCGCCAGACTTTGCAAAAGGAGCTCTCGGCGCGCGAACGCACGGCTTCGACCGCAGCCGATGCTACCGACCGGCAGCGGACACTGCTCGCGGAGTTCTCCGCACGTCCCGCAGTATCCCGCGCCGTCGTGTGCGACCGCATCGCGGAGGCCGTGCCGGCGCAGGTCGTACTGACGCGGCTTGCTGTCGAACCGCTCACGAAGCGTTTCGAGGCGGGGAAGCCCTTGCAGCGGCAGGAGCGGACGGCTGTCGTCGCGGGCACGGCTCCGGCGGCGGGCGACGTCTCGACCTTCGTCGAGCGCCTCGCGGGGGCGGCGTGCTGCCGCACGGTACGACTGACGAACGTCGAACGGGAACGCGATGCCGAACGGCTCGTGTTCCGCATCGAGATCGGACTATGAACCTGCCGTACAGATACCGGGGTCTCAGCCTCGTGGGGCTGCTGGCCCTCCTCCTGCCGTGGGCGGCGTGGCATTTCGCCCTGAGCGATACCTTCGGCGCGTGGCGGGAGTGCGGCCGGCTGGAACGGCGGCTGGATGCGCTCGCCCCGACGACACCGGCGACCGGAGCGACCGTGCCGGCTGCCGTCGAAGCCCCCGAACTGATCCTCTCGGGCGGGCTGCTCGACTCGGTGCGGCGCTTCGCTCCCGCCGGCGTGCGCGCGACGGGCTATGTGCCGGTGACGACGTTGCGGCAGGACGGGATCGAAATTCATACGGCGCAACTGACGCTCACTGGGCCGTTCGCCGAGCTGCTGCGCACGGTCGAGACGCTCGAACGGCGTCTGCCCGCCTGCCGCCTGCGGTCGGCCGAGTGGCAGACCGCGACACGGCCCCGCACCCGCCGCACGCAGCTCACACTGACGCTCTACATACAACAACTGACCTTAATAACCGAATCGAAATGAGAAGATACCTGATCTATTTCCCGCTTCTATTCCTGATGGTCTCCTGCGAAATCATCGAGGAGGATATCTCCGGCCGTGCGGTGACGACGATCGCCCCGGCGGACGACGCGGAGGTTCCTGCGGGCGAGACGCTCTTCCGCTGGCGGGCCGTCGACCGTGCGACGGGTTACGAATTGTGCGTCGCTACCGAGGGGCGGATCGTCGCCGACACGCTCCTTGCGGCCGATACGCTGGGCCTTGCACGCAGCTACGGCTGCCGGTTACGGCTCGAAGCGGGCCGTTACGAATGGACGGTCGCGGCCTTCAACTCCGGTTACGAGACCTCCTCTCCGGCGTTGCGGCTCACGGTCGCCGAGGAACCCGTACCCGAGGAGCCGGAGAAGTCGGACAATCCCGAATCCGCCGAACCGTGAAATCGCGCTGGACGACCTGTCTGCTGCTCGCAGCCGTCGTGGCGGTCTGGGGCGTCGTGGCGTGGCGGATCCTCGCGCCGGCACGACCCGCCGCGCCGGATGTCCGACCCGCGACCGACACTCCGGCGGTACCGCAGATCGTCGCCGAGACCTTGCGGCTGGACTATCCCGACCCCTTCCTGAAAGGCGTGGCCGCTCCGACACCTGCCGCACGGTCCGTCGTGCGCCGCCTGCCGCCTGCCGGAAAAGCCGAACCGAAACGCCGCGAGCGGGTACAACTCTCGCACTTGGGGACAGTCTCGGCCGGCGGGCAGACGTTCCACATCCTGACGATCGGCGGCAGACAGTACGAACTGAGCCTGCGCGACACGGCCGCGGGATTCCGCCTGACGGGCGCCGACCGCGACTCGCTCTATCTCGAACGCGAAGGGACGGTCTACGGCGTAAAACGCTGCGACGAATAGATGAAACTGCATACGACATACCTCGAAGGGGCCGTGCTGCCGACGGTCGTAGTCGCAGCGCTGGTGATGCTCACGGCGACGCTGGGGCTGCTGGCGCTGTGGGAGCAGGAGACGCTGCTCTTCACGCGCACGCAGCGGCTGCGGCAGGCGCGCGCCGACGTCGAATCGGCCGCCTTGCTCTACCGCCTGCATCCCGACGAACGGGCTCTGACCGCTGCCGGAGGTTATCTGCTCTACGACTCCCTGCCGCAGTCGCGCATCTTCGTGCGCCGCGAGCCGTGGGGCCTCTACGAACTGCTGCACATCACGACGGCCGACTCGCTCGTCGCGAGCAGCCGCATCGTCGGTGCCGAACCCGATCCCGCACGGACGCTCTTCTACGCCGACGACCGCACGGCCGTCACCCTCGCAGGCGACACGCGTCTGCACGGGACGCTCCGCCTGCCGCAGAACGGCCTGACCTACGGCCGTGTGGGAGCGGAGTTTTACCGGGGAGAGGAGGTTCCCCGCACGGCGATCCGCAGCTCGGCAGCGATGCTTCCCGCACCTTCGGCTGCCGTCGCGGCACGGATCGGCGCACTCTTCGCTTTCGCACAGCAGCTGCCGGCCGCCGGCGATCTGCCCGACAGCCTCGGCATATCGTTCCGCGATCCGACCGTCGCCCTGCGCCTCGGCACGGCCGAGATCGGCGGCTGCACGCTGCGCGGGCGGATCGTGCTCGCAGCCGACGAGCTGCGCATCGACTCCGCCTGCCGGCTGGAAAACGTATTGGTCTGCGCACGCAAGATCACGGTCGGCAGCGGAGCCCGCATCGCGGCGCAGCTCTTCGCCCGCGACACGGTCGTCGTAGAGCCGTGCGCCGTGCTGGAATATCCGTCGGGCATCTGCGCCGGCCGGTACGCCGAACTGGGCGACCGTGCGACGGCGGACGGCTATGTCATCGTCCGCGACACCGTGCGGCACAAGAAGATGGCCGCCTCCTACCGCCAGTCGCGCACGGCACGTGTGCGGGGGCTTCTTCATGCGGATGGCGCGGCGCAGGTGCAGGGGATCGTCGCGGGGTGTGCGGAGCTCAGACAGGTCGTCTACTTCTCGCCGCAGGGATACTACAAGGATATGCTCTACGACCTTACGCTGCTCGAAAATTCCGCCACGGCGCAACCGCTGTGGCACGGCGGCGCCGAGACCGTGCGCAGAAAGGAGGCCGTATGCGTCGAGTAAAACGGGCCTCGGGCGGAAGGCTGCGCGCAGCCTCGCTCGTCGAAGCCGTCGTAGCGGCGGTGCTGCTGCTGATCGTTTTCACGGCGGCAATGGAGCTGCTGCCCCGTCTGACGCTGCGCGGGGACGATGCGCTCGCAGTTGCCGAAGCCGAATACCGGGCCATGTGCGCCTTCGACAAATACGGATCAGGCGTATGGCCCGCAGGCACGTACGTCGAGCGGTACGGCGGAGGCGAAGCGACGGTGCGCGTGGAGCCGTATCGGCAATACCGTGACGTGCAACTCATAACGATCGAAGTCCGCATCGACGGCAGCCGCAAACGGATCGTACACAGACAGCTGGTGGAATGCGCCGAGTGAAACATACGCTGCGCGGCTCGACGCTTACGGAAACGCTGGTCGTGATGCTCGTGACGGGAATCGTCTTCCTGGCCGCCATGGAGGCCCTGACGCTCGTCTCGCGGCTCGTGACCCGACGCGCGGCCGTGCTCGTCGAGGCGGGACGGCAGCACGACGGAATCTTCCGCCTCGGGCAGCTGCTCACAACGGCCGACAGCGTCCGCGGCGCAGAGGGCGGAGGCACAGGCGAGCTGCTGTACCTCTATCGTGCAGGAGGCGAGACGACACTGACGACGCGCGACTCCGCGGCAGTATTCGTCGCGGGGGAGTTCCGCGATACGCTCCTGCGTCGTGTCGGGCACATGCAGCTCCTCCGCTGCGACGCAGCGGCCGATACCCTCGAAATCGACGTCGGGGGCCATATGCTCAAACTCCCCGTGCTGCGGCCCGCACGGGAAAGCTACGGACGAAGAATCGCTAAAATCGAAAAGGATCATGGATACGAAGAGCCATAAACTGACGGACGCCCGACGCGAGATGTTCTACGCCGAGCTGCATGCGCTGTTGACGGCCGGTCTCGATTTCTCGGCGGCCTTCCGGCTGCTCATCGAGGGCGAGGGCGACCGCCGGACGAAGGCGCTGCTCGAAGAGCTCTACGCCGCCGTCGTGCGCGGACTCTCGCTCGCCGAGGCCATGCGCCGAAGCGGGGCATTCCGCCCCTTGGAGTGCGGCGTGGTGCGCATCGGCGACGAGACGGGACGTCTGGCACGGACACTCGACTTCCTGCGCGACTACTACCGCAAGCGGGCCGCGCAGCGGCGCATGGTCGCTTCGGCCGTGAGCTATCCCGTCGTCATCCTCGCCGTGGCGGCGGCCGTCGTGGCATTCATGCTCTCGGTCGTCGTACCCATGTTCGAGGAGGTATATGCGCGTATGGGAGGAGAGCTGCCCGCGCTCACGAGGGGGATCATCGCACTCTCGAAAGCGTTTCCCGCCTATGTAGCCGTCGCGGTCATCGCGGGAGGGGGACTTTATCTGCTCTACCGCGCCAACCGACAGCGCGAGGAGGTGCAGCGCTGGCGCGCGGCGATCCTGTTCCGCCTGCCCGTCGCGGGTGAGATCATCCGCAAGAACATGCAGGCGCAGTGCTGCAAACTTCTCGACCTGCTATGCGCCGCGGGCGTGCCCCTGCTCGCCGGCGTCGGAATGCTCCGCGAGGTCATCGGATTCCACCCCTACCGCAAGTCGTTCGACGAGATCGCGCACCGGCTCGAACGGGGCGATGCCTTCGCCGAAACACTGGCCCGATTCCCCGATCTATACGACCGAAAACTCACGGCGCTCGTCCGCGTCGGAGAGCAGACGAACCGTCTGCCCGAAATGCTCCGCAGGCAGGGTGAAACCCTCACCGAAGAACTCGAATACGCAATCCGCCGCATGGGCGCGATGCTCGAACCCGCACTTATCCTGCTCGTCGGAATTCTCGTCGCCGTGATCCTGATCGCCATGTATATGCCCATGTTCTCCCTCGGAGGAATCATGGGGTAAAATTTAGAACCAAGTAATTTAACAATTTATGTCAATCAACATTAATTATTTAATCTATTAATATCATGAAAAAGACCTTTCAAAGAATGTGCTGTTTATTTATTATTCTCTTAACATCAACTGCACATGGACAGCTAATTGCTCCTGAATTTCAAACATCGATGACCTCTCCTGATAATTCTGCTTTAATTAAAAATATTGAAAATAATATGAATTATTATGACGGAACTTTACAAATTCAGATTCCTTTATATACACTGAAAGAATTTGATTTAGAAGTCCCGATTTCTCTTATGTATAAAACGGGCGGTATTAAGATTGAAGATGTTGCCACCAGTGTCGGACTCGGTTGGAATTTGTCGGCCGGAGGAAAAATCACGCGTATAATAAAACGAAATCCAGATGAAGCCTCCGATGGATATTTTAAAGAAACAACCTTAAACCCTCAAGAACTATACAATCTATATTTTGGAAAGGATCAGAAAGATATTGATAGTGAGCCGGATATCTTTTATTTTGAATTTCCCAATTATTCAGGATTGTTGGTATGTGATCAATCTGGTAAAGCCCATACGATTCCGTATCAAAACATTGATATACGTTGGGTCAATAAAAGTTATTTTGAGATTAAAACCCCCGATGGAAAAAAATATACTTTTGGCCGCGACATAACATCACGAGAGGTATCAAGTTTCGGGAATCGTTATAAATCGCGATCTAATTGCACAACATCATGGTTGCTTAATACGATCGAAGACCAATTCGGCCACCGAATCTCATTTGGATATGAAGCAGGGGAGTCAACTGTTGAAGTTTGGAATTATCGTCGAGAGTATTCGTTTTCTGTTGCTCTCAGTAATGAAACGACAAAAGACCCTGATAAAGAAGACTATGTTCAAAATGACAACAATAATTGGCTACGAACCCAACCATTGTATTTGACATATATTGCCGGGAACAATACATACATTTATTTCGATCATAGTCCGAGACAAGATCTCGATAATGCTTTCAAATACGATCGATTCGAGATACAGACCGCAGGGCAAAATATAAATGATTCGTCATCTCGCCGATTTGTAAATTTCAATTATTCCCAATTCCCCAATAATGCTCTTAAATTAGATGCCGTATTTGAACAATGCGGAACATCGCAAGAAAAGATATTCGAATTTACATATATAACAAATTCGAATCTTCCCAATAGAGATTCTAAAGATTTTGATCATTGGGGATACTACAATGGAAAAGGCAATATTGAGTTATTTCCTCATTTTGTTACCACAGTAGATGATAGAGAGTTTTCTGGAGCAAATCATGAACCTAACTTGTATTATGCACAAGCAAATTCACTTCGGAGAATTTCTAATAAAACAGGAGGGCATATTGAATATAGATATGAATTAAATCAAATACAAGAGGATGGAATCACAAAAAATATTGGAGGACTACGTATTCGTGAGATCGCTCAAATTGTCAATGGAAAAGAATATGTGACATCATATCATTATACAAAGAATATTTCGGGAGGGGAAAGTACAGGACTACGTGAAGGCCTACAGCCTAAATATTATTATAGAGCATACGTTCCTTCCGGCGGAAATGGAATGTACGAATGGTATAAAGTATTATCTCATAGAGATGATGATATTTTTAATATACGTGGTAATGCCGTTGGATATTCTCGAGTATATGAAAAATTCCCCAATGGATCCTATACTATGTATGAATATACAACACAGAAAGATGAAAAATATAGGGATGAGCAAGGTGTTGAGTATAATTATTCGGGTAATGAAGGGACATTTCCCCTTAGAGAAAAATTAAAATCTGTATTATCTTCTCGTTTTTGGAGGCGAGGGTTATTATTAAAACGAACTCACTATGATGCTAATGGAAATTTAATTCAAAGCGATAGCAATACATATTCATTCGGAAACCCCAAAAGTATCGTGAAAGGTTTTGTTCCTTATGCAGAATTTTCTATTCCAACCTTACATGAATATTCTTGGTATTCAGAACCGATTTATTTAGACAAAACCGTAATCCAAGAAGGTTGCTATAATTTACCATCTACAGTATCTTACACGTATGATACTACTCATATGGTACCCAAGGAAATTAACCAAATAGATGGTGAAGGCAACATTATCATTAAGACATTTACCTATTCTTTCAATTATAAAAACAACAATAATCATTCCGATCCTAATAATTATGCTTTAAGAATACTTAATGACAGGAATATAGTTCTTCCAGTGGAAACCACCACAATGAAAAATGGCAAAATCATAGCTGGTGAACATACTCGGTATAGAACTCAAATGGTACAACCATATCCTAATATTACCGCTCAATTAGCCGTTGTCCCAAGTTCAAAATGGAAATTGGCAATTAATAACCCAATTTCATATAACGATTTTACTCCATCATATGTAGTTAGTGGAATGCCTATAATATTTGATTCTAAATATGAAATGGAAATACAATTTGAGCATTACGATGCAAATGGACAATTAATATGTTGGCGAGAAACAAATGGTAATTTACAATCAATCATCTATGACAATGATGGTAGTCGTCCTATTGCGCAGATAGTGAATGCACGGGTAACAACACCTATAAATGGATCATATCAGCGTGATAATCAAGTCTTCTATACAAGTTTCGAGGACAACGACGATACGAGTTTTGCTGCAACGCCTAAGACAGGGAATAAAACATTTTGTGGATCTTATAATATTGATCTTAAAAATTTTGCTCCCGGAGTATATTCATTAACTTACTGGTTAAGTAGAGACTTTGGAGATACATGGGAAAGAGTACAAAAGACGATTAATGTAACCTCTTCCACTGCAACATACACAATTGGTGTCGGGTTAGATTGCTTGGATGAAGTACGAATATGTCCGCTCAATGCTCGAATGACGACATATACATACCATCCAAATGGAAATAAACTTTCCGAAACAGATGAAAATGGAATTTCTACATATTACAAATATGATGATTTTAGCCGATTAATTCGTGTGTCGGATGAACATCATGCCCCTATAAAAAGCTATGAATATCATTTTGTCAAATAATAAATAAGCAATCGTTAATATTATGAAAAAATACATTGTTTTCATCCTGTCCTTATTTTTATCACTACAACTAAACGCACAGGTTTCAGTAAAAAAATATATCGTTATTAGTGAAGTAATGTACGATTCCCCGCTTAATGAACAAATAGCACAAGGTATCCCATATAGTAATGGAGAATATATAGAATTATATAATCTTGAGAATACAGCCGTTGATTTAACAGGTTGGAAACTGACAGGCGGAGGAAAAACTGAAATATATCAATTCCCTGCTAATACGATCATTAACCCGAGAAGTACACTTATAGTTGCTTATCAATATAAAGATAGCGGATTTTTATTGAATGATCTATATTCTTACGATGGATATGAGATGACGACAATCCTATATCAACGAAAGATTATTCTCAGCAACTCAGGTGAAACGGTAAGTGTTGTAGATAATGTTGGTAATGTGGTAGATTACATTACCTATGATGGGACATCGAATAAAACAAAACCGAATCGTTTAAGTGCCACCAATGAAGATGGGACTGCTGGAGACCACTGTAAATCATTACATAGATCATTGGTTTTATTCGATGAAACGAATAATATTATTTTTGACCCAACACATTGGAAGACAGAATTGGGGAATCTCTTCGAAGTGCAAATCGAAAGTCCGACAGATCTTCCTTCACAAAATAAAAATTATGTGCTTGAAACGACATATACATCGTCTCAATCAGGAAGAAGTTGCATTACATATTATGATGGGTTGGGACGTCCTTGTCAAACCATAGACATTGCTGCATCGCCTGTCAATTCTCAAAATATTGTTTCGTTTGTGGAATATGATTGCATGGGCCGAAGCGATTCAATTGTATATTTACCATATGTAACAAAATCTCAAAGTATTATTTTTAGACAAAATCCCCTAAGTGAACAAACGAACTTTTATCAAAATATTTATGCATATGATAACAAAGAATATGATCGTAATTATCCCTTCGCAGCAAAAGAATATGACAAGTCGAATATGGGCTTAGTAATGAAACAGGGCTCATCAGGATTGATGTATCAATTGAATTCACATCCAAAAGAATATGAATACGGATTTAATGGACCTTGGGGTGAAGTCAAAAAATATTCTGTAACAGAGAGCGGGACGTTGAATTATAAAGGATCATATCCTGAAAAGAGTTTGACAACTAAAATAACCAAACAACCTGTAACCGACTTTGAAAAAAGTATTCTGATTGAATATTACGATGCAAACGAAAATCTCATAGCCCGTGAACAACATATTTCGATGCAAGATCGTCGAATTACTTATTATATATATGATGATCTCGGACATCTCAGATATGTATTGCCTCCATCTGCTAATATTCAAGCAACAACTTCTCCGGACCAATTACCAGAAGACTGTTTTTATTATGAATACGATGAATATAATCATATCTGTAAACAATATATACCAGGAGCTTCATATACGTTATTCCTTTACGATAAAAGAGGACGTTTAGTAATGAAACAAAACGGAGAACAGAGGAAAAACAGACAATGGACTTTTACGAAATACGATATTTTTGACCGACCCATAATGGAAGGAATTTATTCGGGAGGAACTTATGAAACACATAAAGCCGCACTGGCAAATCAAACAAATTTCGGAGAGGAAATCGATCGAGCAGCATATAATTATACAAATCAATGTTATCCTAACATTGATAATGCTAATATATTGAATATAACATACTATGATGATTATGACTGGATTCCTGATGGAGAAGACGAGGATCGTTACAATTATCGATCGGAACAGGCATTAGGAAACTCCGTGAACTACAAAATAAAAGGAAAAGTATCGGCACGAACCGTCAAAATACTTGATCCTGCTATCACTCAACAAAAATGGCTTACTACACTCTCATATTATGATGAAAAATATCGTGTAATCCAAACTGTGGGCGATTTATATCCAGAAGGTATCGAGATTGTGTCAAATAAATATGATTATGCGGGTAATATAACAGAAGTCCTTGTCCGACAAGAATTTTCCACCAGTATACATGAATATCGTAAATGGATGAATTACGACAATCATGGGCGTTTGCTGTCAATTGATCAGGAAATAACAGGAGATACCGTAAATGGCAGAGTGACTATTGCTCACTATACTTATGATGAGCTTGGGCGCAGTATTGAAAAGAAATTACACAATGCATATGAAACATGTTCTTACAAATATGATATAGAAGGACAAAATACAAGCGGTAAATCTTCTTTATTTGATTATGAAATATGTATGATTTCTCCAAATGGCAATTTTACGTCCCGGTATGACCATAAACCCGCATTGTTCGTATGGAATCGGCATGATTCAGATAACTCTTCAGGATATAAATATGATTACGATCTAACCGGACAACTTAAGACTGCCGCATACATACAAAGAGCGCAAAACGACGAAAATTGGGGTGAGTCTTCCGCTTTTAACGAACATGATATTAAATATGACAAAAACGGAAACATTTTACAAATGAAACGCACAGATAGTACAGGAAATAGATTGCACGATCTTGCTTATATTTATAGAGGTAATCAACTTATATCTTTTTCATGTAACGATCAAGTGTACGAAGGATATACCTATGATGCCTCAGGAAATTTGACTTATGACCCTTATAGTAATATTCATATTGAGTACAATGAATTGAATTTACCGTCTCGAATATTTGACGATAACAAAGAAGTTCGCTATATTTACAGTGCCGATGGTCAAAAGTTGAAAACCATTGCCGATGGCTCTTTTACATATTACCGAAGCACAATGATCTATGGCGGCTCACCAGGTTCCGGAGAACAATTGTTATATATTTTGCATCCTGAAGGCATGGCTGTCAATGAAAATGGAACTTTTGCATATAAATATAACTTGACCGACTATATGGGTAATGTCCGCACTTATGCGGTCGCTGACAGATCATCAGAAACTCTGCTGGAAGAACAGGTTATGGATTATTATCCGTTCGGGTTGGCACATAGTTATAATAACTTGCATAAAAACCGTTATTTATTTTCCGGCAAAGAATTGCAAGATGCATCCCTCGGCCGCCATGGATTCTTGGAATTATACGATTTCGGTGCACGTTACTACAATCCTATGTCAGGACGTTGGTTTAACCCTGATCCGGCACTGCAAACGGTTAATCCTTATCTTTTTTGCGGGAATATCCCAATGGTATATATTGATCAAGACGGAGAATTCTTCTTTACCATTCTCAACGCAATCAAAGACTTTTTTCATGGTTTGTTTACATGGAATTGGTCCAGTGAAAATTGGCATTCCACTGTCATGGCATTCAAAATCGACATGGGCTGGTTCCAAGGTAATTTCGGACAAATTCTTTCTAGATTTACATGGGAATTACCGCAAACGTTATTCGGGCATCTGGGCAGTCAAACGGAAAATTTATTCGAAGGTGTAAAAAGTGTAAGCTATTACGGTGGAGCTACTGCAGTGGAAACTTACTCTGCTAAATGGGGTGGATTTACTCTGGGTAGTTTTATTATCGGTCACAGAGGTCTTCATGCTGATCCCAATAATTCGCTCTTTCAACATGAGTACGGACATTATCTGCAAAGTCGTGCCAGCGGACCGCTCTATTTGGGAAAATACGCAATCCCGAGTTTCTATGATACGATGTTCGGACGAGGAAAGCATAAATACCATCCGGTTGAACAAGATGCCAACGCACGTGCCATTAAATATTTTGAAAAAAGAATTCCTGGGTTTGCGGATCGAAGAAATAAAGGAATTAATGAAGGATGGGACCATTACAAGTATCCTATTGTTGGGTATGATGTTCAAGGCGGTTTTTATTCTGCTCGAAGTCAAGCGGCTCTTGATCGGGCACATATTCCGGCTTTTGAAAGTCCACTGGATGCATTTGTGGCCGTATTATCTTTGAATCCTGTTACATCATTTGGAACGGGAGCTATCTATCAAACTCCATATAACACTCGAAAAAATAATAATGTATATATAAATGAAAATAAATGCAGTATTATTACGAGATAATATTTAAATGAATTTACTATGAAAAAATGGGTCATATTTCTTATTTTATCTATTGGATTCTGTATTACAAGTGTCTCTTGTATAAAGGAAAGCAGTACGTTCCATTGGTCCGTGATGGTAACGAACAAAACGGAGTCTGCGGTGTATTGGGCATTTGCATGGCCCCCAAATTGGGATCTGGAAGTTCCTTATTATGGATATATTGAACCTGATTTTAAAATTCTCCCAAACGAAACTAAAAAAATATCAATTTTATACGGCGCTAATTCTATCGAAGGATCGGTAGGCAAAGGCAAGATGAAAGTATTTTTTCTCGATGCTGATATGTTCGATAAACTTTCGCAAGGTCCAATTCCGGCAGAGGTCGTACTGGGAAGTAGAATTTACACTTTGGAAGAAATACGGGCAATAAATTTCCACTTTTGCTTCCCTTTCGAGTAAAATACTTTATTGGAAATAAAAGATAACACTGATGGTAATTTGATTCATTCCATATTTTTGATTTGAATAGGGTGTCTAATAATTTAGACATCCTATTTTGTTTTTTGTTAATTAAAACAGTGGTCATTGTAAAGCTATATCCTTTTAATTCTGCTGGGAAGAGTCTAAACGGCTATTCCAATTTCGAAATATTGTCTTAATGATGTTTTTCTCTTGCTGTTTCCCGTCGGAACGATTTTCACTTTGTCAATAGCGCCCTCTTTCGGTTGCCGTCGGAAAAGATAGGTGCCCGTCCGCGCCTGCGGCGCTCGCTCTCTACGCGGCGGAAAAATCATCCTCGCGCGGGCTTCGGTATTTTTCCGTCGCTTCGTTC
>OJRS01000280.1_pt1 | contig 38392 bp, 25 predicted proteins | sample 1599261 | NCBI WGS metagenome assembly OJRS01 (sample SAMN03922531, study PRJEB24848) | human gut metagenome | isolation source: stool sample | host: Homo sapiens | place: Germany | collected 2010-05 | reverse complement strand
AAAGAACTAAATTATAAACAATTGAAAATCAGCTGGGACTAAGTGCCCAGCAGTGATAAGTAATAATTATTCATGCCAAAAAACAATTATACTTATCAATAGGCTCCGTAACCCAAGCACTCATCTTGATCATCAGATTATAATACTTCTCTAATTTATCATCGGATAATTTATCCGCACGCATCAACAAAGAAGTATAACATTGGAGATATCGTATATTAATATTATAGAAAGGACGTTGACGAGCATAGTACAACTCATAATATTTTCTATATTGCTGAAGCTATTTTTCAACATATTCAATATATAGATCTCCTTTATCTATAAAGTTCAAGGTCGAAAGAAAATTCCATACAGTACAAATACGAAACTTGAATCCTTCCTCATATGGTAACTGACAAGCCAGCTTATAAGCAGTTTCCAAATAGGGATCAGCCTCTTCATATTTACCTTCACTACACAAAGCATAGCCTGTAATAAAAGTCTGTTCCATCTGTATGTAAATATCATTCCCACCTATATTTTCTTTACCCATAAAAGCCAATTCCTCTGTTATAGCAGTTTCAACCTCATTATTCCTGACTCTGCCTGCAAACAATCTCATTCGTAAAAAGAATAAATATGGATGAGATTCTTCCAGTGTCCCAACATCCTTTAAAAGAGACATATAATACCAAACAGAATCGGCATGATAAACTTTAATATACGAGAAAACCAAATCAGAAAGAGCCTCAAACATATGAGTCTTATCATTTACTGCTTTTGCGGTGAAATACATTTATTAAGATAATCCACTTCTTCAGGTTTCTCAAAATAAAAATCAGCCAAACCTCTGTAAATCTCAATTTGTAGAGAAAACTCTACAGGACTTCCTATAATATTCAGAAGACTATCTTTGGTAGTAGAAATACTACTTCCTATAACAACAAAAATCCCCAAACAGATATCAGTATATAACAAGTGATATATTTCATAATATCAGATTATTAAGGTACGAATATACAAATAATATAGCAATGTAGCAGCAATTATTCTTTCATTATTAGAATTTACACAATAATGGGCAATTAATCCACTTATTTTTTAATTATATGCTTTAATATTGCATCGTGGATATTTTCTGGCAACTATGAAATTATTAATTATTAAACATCAAATATATGGTAAAAAAGTTAGTTAGTGTATTTTGTATATGTGCATATTTTGGACTTGCTCATGCACAAATACCACAAGAGATTTGGAAAGAAAGTGAGCAAATAGAAAAACAAATCAAAAAGACCTCTTTTCCCGATCGTGTGTACAACATTAAAGATTTCGGTGCCAAAGAAGGAAATAATGGTGAAATATTCTGCCATGAAGCAATCAATCTGGCTATCCTCACATGCAGTCAAGCAGGTGGAGGAACTGTATTAGTTCCACCCGGAGAATTTCTAACAGGTCCTATCACACTGAAAAGCAATGTAAATCTGCATTTGGAAGAAGGCGCCTATCTAAAATTTTCTTCAGAGAAATATCTATATACTCCAACCGTACTCACCCGCTGGGAAGGAGTAGACTGTTACAATTTGCATCCATTAATTTATGCTTATGGAGAAAGTAACATAGCTATCACCGGTAAAGGTATTATAGACGGACAGGCCAGTAATGATAACTGGTGGAGTATGTGTGGTGCTCCACACTATGGCTGGAAGGAAGGTATGACAGCTCAAAAAAATGGCGGCAGAAACAAATTACTGATGTACGCCGAAACATTTGCCCCGATAGATAAACGCCAAATGACTTTTGAAGACGGTTTACGTCCCCAGCTTATCAATCTATATCGTTGTAACACTATTTTAATAGAAAATGTAACATTGAAAAATTCTCCATTTTGGGTTATCCATCCTTTATTTTGTGAAAGTCTGACAGTACGTGGGGTTAAAGTATCCAGTCACGGTCCCAATAGCGATGGCTGCGATCCGGAATCAAGTAAGAACGTATTAATTGAAAACTGTATATTCGATACTGGAGACGACTGCATCGCTATTAAAAGCGGACGGAATGCGGACGGACGGAAATGGAACGTACCAAGTGAAAATATCATTGTACGCAATTGCGAAATGAAAGACGGACACGGTGGTGTAGTTGTAGGTAGTGAGATCTCGGGAGGATATAAGAACCTGTTTGTTGAAAACTGCAAAATGGACAGTCCGAACCTAGAACGTGTCATCCGCATCAAAACCAACAACTGCCGCGGTGGGGTCATTGAAAATATTTATGTGCGTAATATAGAAGTAGGCGAATGTCGCGAAGCCGTTTTGAAAATCAACCTGCAATATGAAAACCGTGAAAAATGTGACAGAAGTTTCCCACCTGTAGTACGCCATGTATATCTGGATAATGTTACTAGTGAAAAAAGTAAGTACGGAGTCTTAATTACCGGATATGACGACCGTGTCAATATTGAAGATATCCATGTAACAAACAGCCGTTTCAATAATGTAGAGAAAAAAGGGAATTTAATTACCGGAGCTAAAGATGTAGTACTGAATGAAGTATATATCAATGGAAATAAGGTGAGAAAATAAGATCCCCCTTATTATATCGGGTGAACAATGAGTTCACCCGATATAATGATAAAACATAACTTTACTATCATTTATCTTCATCGTCCAATCTGATTTTTTGCATATTCTGTAGAAGTCATTCCCCAATAAGACTTAAAACTTTTACTAAAATAATGAGGATCACTAAAACCTACCATATAAGCTATTTCCGCCATTGTATATTGGTTTTCCTTAATCAGTTCAGCAGCTTTCCTCATGCGTATTTCTTTTATATACATTATAGGAGCCATACCAGTTAAAGATTTCAACTTATGAAAAAAATTGGTCCGACTCAGACTGAAATAACTGACCAATTGATCTACATTCAATTCCGGATTACCAAGTTGCTCTTCCATAATTTTAGCTAACTTATTAAGAAAAGCAGCGTCTCTTGCCGACAATTGAACCGATCTGTCTTTTTCTTTATTTTCGTTCCCCTCTTCATATCCTACTTTACAATAATATGCTTGTAACATTTTACGCCGAGCTAGGATATTTTCTACTTTAGCTTGCAGATAATTAACACTGAACGGCTTCGTTATGTAATCATCAGCTCCTGTATGAATACCAGTCAGAATGCTATCCATATCTGTCTTGGCAGTCAATACTATGGCAGGAATATGCGAAGTTCGTTCATCGTTCCTTAGTTCCTGCAACATCTGTAGACCACTTTTTACAGGCATCATGATATCAGTAATTATCATATCAGGCAGATCAGAAAAAGCCTTTTTTAATCCAACCTCGCCATTATTAGCCTCAACAAACCGATATGCTTCCTGAAATATTTGTTTGATAAATACTCTTAATTCATAATTGTCTTCAACAATAAGCATGAGCGGCTTCTCCGCTTCATTCAATTCTTGTAGTTCGTTTTGAGAATTGAAATCTAAATTTGTATCTTCATTCCAATCTGATAATATATATTCCGTGTCAGACGGATAATGTTTTTTACCTTTTAATAGCCTTACAGTAAATAGACTCCCTTTTCCGAACTCACTTTCCACATTTATACTACCATGATGCATTTCCACAAGTTCTTTAGCCACTGAAAGTCCGATACCAGAACTTAAAGGAGCGTAAATGCTATCCGGAACCACATTCTCGTAACGATTGAAAATCACTTTCTGCTTTTCTCTCTTTATCCCTACTCCTTCATCTTGGATTTGAAGAAGGACTGCATTCCCATCATCTTTCATACTAACCCAAATGTTCTTGCCATCAGAAGTGTATTTGAAGGCATTAGACAGCAAATTAAAAATAACTTTCTCTAATTTATCTTTGTCCACCCAAAGATTTACTTTAGACAATTGAGTGTTAAAATTCAAACTAATATGCCGCTCTTGAGATAAAGTTGTAAAATAGTTGATTATTTCTTTCGTGAAACTGATAATATCCACATACTGAACTCTCAGTTTCATCTTGCTATTCTGGATTTTACTAAAATCCAAGATCTGCCCTACCAACCTCTGCATACGGTCACTATTCTTTTTAATAATCTTCAAAGTATCTCTCACCTTCCCAGAAAGACTTTCGTCTCTGAGTATATATTCCAAAGGTCCGGTAATCAATGTTAATGGAGTTCTTAATTCGTGAGACACGTCAGTAAAGAAGCTGAGTTTTAATTGAGTAATCAATTCTTCATTTTTAGCCTTATTTTTTATCCGATAAAAAACGGTATATACATAAATGGCAACTGCAATAAATAATACAATCAAAAAGAAATAGAGCATAGTAGCACAAGGTGTCTCAGAGAAAGTAGGAAGCACTTCAAAAGAAAGTGTTCGTTCATTTTCAACCCATACACCTTCATTATTGGTAGACTTTACACGAAATACATATTTTCCCGGAGGAAGATTAGTATAGTTAGCCTCATGCCCGTTATCCGTCAAACGAAAGTTTTTATCAAAACCGTCTAACTTGTAAGCATATTGAATATACTCCGTATTGGTCATGTCTAGAGCAGAGAATACCAACCTGAGGGTGTGATTATTAGGAGGTAACTGCATATCCTTGCTATTATCAGGATTAACAGACAAAATAGAAGGAGTTTTTCTGGGAGTCAGTTCCTGATTGTTTACCCAAATAGAAGAGAAAAATATTTGTGGTATAAAATCTGTTTTATGAATATTCTCAGGGGTAAAATAGAACAAACCTCGGTTAGTACCAAAAAAAATCTGCTTGCCATCTGTTGCCCCTACACCTTCACTAAAATGCATATTAAACGCGATATGCTCACTAGAATACTGAATCTGTTCGGCCGAAGCTACAAATTTCACTAATCCACCACCCGTCACCAACCATAAATTTCCTTGTTTATCCTCGTGCATGGAATAAATAATATCTGAAATAAGTCCATTCTTCTGTGTGAAGGATTTACATTGATAAGAATGGAGCCCCATGGGAGAAAGCTCATTTAACCCTCCGCCATAAGTAATGGCAAAAATGTTCCCATTATCCATACATTGAATCATTTGTACGTCATTATTACTAAGACTATTCACATTTCCCTGTTCACGGCATATAGAATGAAAATCTATTTCTTCAGGACAATGAAAAGAAACCTTAAATTGTAAAATTCCCGCTGTTGTAGACACCCAGATACGCCCTTGATTATCTTCAGTAATATGTCTGACTTTATAAAAATGACTAATCGGATATCTCTTTAACAAATTGCGATGATTGATAAATCTTAAAGTACCATCAGGCATAGTTTCAATCAAATTCAATCCACCTCCGTAAGTAGCTACCCAAAGTCTCTGCCTACTATCCTGAAAAGTAAAATAGATATTATCATTACTCAATGAATAGGGGTCGTCAGCTTTATGTTTAAAATGCTGTAGCTTAAAATTGCCTTGTGAAGTTTCTATTGCTTTTATCAATCCCTGGCCTTTAGTCGAAATCCAATAAACACCAGCCGAATCTTGCATGATGGCATATACTTTGCCCCATTTCATCCTTTTCAATAATCGAAGCCGGGCATCATATATGGAAACATTCATATCTCTGCTTCCCGTCCAAATACGTTGTTTTTTGTCTATATACAGTGCCCTGATCTCATTATCAGGTAACTCTACATCCTGAGGAGCAGGTGTATAGATATGAAATTTATCAGGGATAAAAGTGATGCGCTTAAGTCGGTTGAGCTGGGTACTCATCCATAAATTTCCTTGTTTATCAACAAAAGCAGCAAAACAGCGGTCATTTGATTTCCACTTGACAGGCTGCTCCGTAGTATTAAAAGGTATTAACCGCCTATTTTGAGAATCAAAATAAGAAAATCCTCCGCCCTTAGGGTGTACCCATAAAATATCATTCCGATCCTCAAAAGCAAAAAAATCACTTTCAGTATTTAGTGGTCTTCCCTGTTCATCCTTTCCTTCAATAAAGCTTAAACGCTGTGTTTTCAGATCAAACAAAGTGACTCCCGGAACAGGATGTACAAGCCACAATAAATCTCCACAAGTAATTTTAGCAGACTCTATGTTTTTGTCTTTCAACAGAGAAAGAGAATCAAGCATCACATGTCTTATCTCACCGAGAGAGTCATGAATAAAAAAGCCATCCGAATCAGTAACATATATCAGTCCAGCCACAGAAGGCAAAATAGAAATCACAGAAGCCGATGTTGGCAATTGAGTATGGATAGAAAGTTCTCCTGTCAACAAGTATTTATAGACTTTGCCTTGATGTGCACCTAAATATATATATTCTTCCAACTCTGTTGCAAAATAAAAAGGTATTTTCTCACTTTTTCGACAATCAGACAAAGAAATAATAGAAAGTTCTGAATCATATAATCGATATACCCCCTCATCCGTAAGAAGCCATTCCTGTAATTTCGAATCCATAAATACAGACCGGATTTTACCAGTAGCCAAAGTATTTTCTCTTGATGAATAGAATTGAAATGTCATAGATAAATCTTCAGGAGCCGTAACGACCCGTACTGCACTCCCATCTTCACATAATAACCATACTATTCCATTCGGAAGGACAGATATTGACCGAAAGTTATTGACTGTTTTTTGAATGACAGGTTCAAAGACTTCCTTGTCAGGATTAAAACGATAACAAGTGGAATCATAACACAATACCCATATACATCCGAATTTATCCTCGACTATATCCAATAAACGATCATTGGTCAATCCTCCCAGATCTTCCATATTCGATTTATAATTCTTAAAATTATAACCATCAAAACGATAAAGCCCATTCCAAGTAGCAAACCATAACAAACCTTTATGATCTTGGATAATATCATTGACCAGCCCATCCTCCACTCCATTCTGACTGGAAAAGTACGTAACTGAATATTTTTGAGATATAGCTCCTTTTGCCAGTACATCGGCTGTAAAAAAGCATAGTATTACTACACAGAAAAAGGTAAGAATATCAACCCAGTATGTTTTCATATCAAAGTAATGTGTTTCCTTTGCGAAATTAGCAGAAAATGGGTATTCATCAAAGTACTTTCTATTTTTAATCCACCGCAATATATGTTGTTTAGCTACCTTTGATAGATATTCCAACTAAATTATCAGTTTTTCCACTTATAAAAAGATAACATCCGTCTATATTTGACATCAAAACAAAAACAACTCTAATACTAAATTAATAATGAAAGACATGAGAAAAAAAGAGTATTTAAAATCCCGCTCTGTTATAGTACAGGGTATTCATTCTCCAAAAAGATTTTGGTTTGCTTGCGGACTTTCCTTAGGACTAGTTTCCTTACCATTATCCACTTTTGCAAACAATTGGTCAAACCAACTAGGTTCATCAATTCAAAAATCAATTCAACAAAACCGAATCATTACAGGTAGTGTCATAGACGAAAGCGGAGAAGCATTAATCGGCGTTTCCGTATTGGTAAAAGGAACTACTTTAGGAACGGTAACCGATTTAGATGGTAATTTCACACTGGAAGTTCCAACAGGTGCAATCTTAGTTGTTTCATATGTAGGGTATAAAACACAGGAAATAAAAGTAGGAGAGCAGCAAAAACTAGCTATCACGGTCGAAGCAGACAACAAATTGTTAGATGAAGTGGTAGTAGTGGGCTATGGTGTAGTAAAGAAATCAGACCTTACAGGTTCTGTAGGTAGTGTAAAATCCGAAACAATTTCTGCCAAAGGTGCAACATCAGTTGTCGAAAGTCTACAAGGGCAAGTTGCCGGAGTGAATATCTCACAGTCTTCTAGCCGTGCCGGTGACGGATTCAATATTCAGATTCGAGGTAAAAGTTCATTAAATGGCGGCAATCCATTATATGTAATCGATGGAGTAGTTTGTGAAAATATGGATTTTCTAAATCCGATGGATATTGAAAAAGTAGACATTTTGAAAGATGCTTCATCTACCGCTATCTATGGTTCACGGGCCACAAATGGTGTAGTGATGATTACCACCAAAAAAGGAGACAAAGATATAGCCAAGACTACAGTCAGTTATGATGGATATTATGGTATAAAAACCAAAGCCAATATGCCGGACTTTATGGAAGGAGATGATTTCATGAAATTCCGTTTCTCCCGTTATCTAGTTTCATCTATGGATGCCTCTTCAGGAATGACTAACTGGGAAATGACTGATGCCAATTTCCTGAACTTCTGGGGAAATGGCAGTCAAATAGTGAAAGATATGTATCTCAATAAAAATTACACCGATTGGGTAGATATCGTAACCCGTAACGGCTCACAACAGAATCATTTCATCAATATTTCCGGAAATACAAAAAATATAACCTACCGCGTAGGACTAGGGTATCAAAATGAAGAAGGAATCATGTATGACGGTTATGAACGCTGGAATATAAAAGGAGCCGTAGATCATAAGATTTCAGATAAAATCTCAGCCGGATTCTCCACAAATATGGCAACAGCATCCAAAGAGAGTGGTAGCAACTACTCTATTTTGGAAGGGTTCCGTATGACCCCTAATATGCCATGCTATTATTGGGAAGGGGAAAAGGCAGGACAGTTAATTTCACAACCAGGTAAAGATACCGCCATCTATCCCAATGGTGGTGGTCCGACTTCCTCCATCAATCCAGTGGTGGACCGTTTGAACTCAAAAGACGATACACGTTCTTATGATGTGATGGCAAATATTTATTTGCAATACAGCCCCGTTAAAGAAATAATTCTTAAAACTACTTTCTCCCCCATGTATACCAAAACCCATCGTGGTACATTCTATAACGGAGAAACCCAACTTCGTTCTGGAAAAACAAACATGGCCGAAAACTATAATGATGAAATATTCTCGTATACTTGGGATACGCAAGCCAATTACATCAAGAATTTTGGAGATCATAGTCTGAATGCCTTGGCCTTATTCAGTGTCTATGAACAAAAGTTACAAGGCGACTATATCAATGTAGTGGATATGCCATTTGATGTAAACTGGCATAATCTTGGTTCAGGCACTGTACAAAGTCAGTCTAGCTATTATAAAAAAATCTCCATGTTATCTTATGTAGCCCGTATCAACTATGCCTACAAAGGCAAATACATGCTGACTGTATCTTCACGTTGGGACGGCAGTTCCAAATTCCAAAAAGACAATCGTTGGGGGATGTTCCCCTCAGCTGCCATGGCATGGCGCATTTCCGATGAAGATTTTATGGGATTTGCCAGCAAATGGTTAAGCAATTTAAAACTCCGTGCCAGCTTTGGCGTTACCGGTAATAATGCCGGTGTAGGGCCTTATGACACACAAGCTTTGGCAAATATTAAATATTACTATAATTACGGATCGTCTGTTGCCAACGGTTATGGTTATACCATGACAAACGCCGACCTGACTTGGGAGAAAACAACCGAAATCAACCTCGGTCTTGACTTCGGTTTCTTGAATAATCGTATCAATGGATCTATCGATATCTACAACAAAGATTCCAAAGATCTCTTGATGGAGATGGAAACCCCATTTGAACTAGGTTCCTATACAGGCTCCATTGTAAGTAATGTGGGTAAGGTGAACAATAAAGGTATAGAAATCCAACTGAATACCATCAACGTAAAGAATAAAGATTGGAACTGGGAAACAACCTTCTCTTTTGCGCGTAACATTAACTCTATCAAAGAATTGAATGGTACCAAAGAAGATTTGGTGGGTAACAAATGGTTTATCAATCACCCTATAGACGTAGTATACGGCTATAAATATACCGGAATCTGTACTCGAGAGGAAGCCCAAGCTTATGCCCAAGACCCGAAAATGAAAACCAAATTCTATGAAGGCGAGATGAAAATCTATGATAAGGATGGCAATGGTACTATCGATGCCAATGACAAAATGATCCTCGGACATTGTGCTCCGACCTGGACCGGTAACTTCACCTCCAACTTGTCCTATAAGAACATTGACTTCTCTTTCAGCATTTACACCAGTCAGGGAGGAATGGTATACTCTCCCTTCATGGCCGAGTTCGTAGACTATGGACAGCGTGGCATGAATCGCCTAAACATGGATTACTATATACCTCAAGGTGCTCCGATACTAGGTGCTGATGGCTCTATAGCCTACCAAGAAGTCACTCATTACGGTAGTTACCCCTTCCCAACCAATGGTGGAAACGGTAAAGGAGGCGGTGCATACTGGCAAAGTGGTGCCAATGAGGACCGAGCACAAAATTTCGTTGACAACTCATATGTTCGAATCAAGAATATTACCCTCGGCTATACTTTTCCACAGAAATGGATTTCAAAACTTCATATTTCCAATTTAAGAATCTATGCTAATATATTAAATCCTTTCACTTTCACAAATTATGAAGGGTTCGACCCCGAATGGGCCGACGCACAAGTAGGTGATGGTACCGGTGGTGTCAGTTCAAGAACTTATCAAGTTGGTGTAAATTTAAAATTCTAAAATTAAATGATTATGAAAAAAATATATTTCATTATGGCATTAGGATTGGCAACTCTCTCAGGATGTTCGGATTTTCTTGACCAAAACAACAAATCTAATGTTCCATCAGCTGAATTTTATCAGACTTCGGCAGGATTCGCCAGTTTAACTAACAGCGCTTACTCCACACTGCGGGAGCTTTATAATGCCCAACCGCAATTATTCGTAGCGGGAACAGACCTGTATGCAGACGGAAAGTCACAGGGAGTAGTCATGAGCCAATATACCTTCACTGCAGATGAAGGCATTATAAAAAATTTCTATGTAAGTTGTTTTAAAGGTATTCAGCTAGCCAATAGCGTTATATCTTATGGAGACATAACGGAAGATTCCAGTGTACGACTGCAATATGTGGACGAAGCACGTTTTATCCGTGCATGGTATTATTTCCAACTAGTGCAACAGTTCGGGCCTGTAGCTTTGAACAAACAAATGTTTGACCATGCCGAAATGAGTCATGAACGTGCCAGTCTTGCAGATGTTTATAAGTTCATCATTGAAGAGTTTGAGTATCTAGCCTCTTCCGAATCCCATTTAATGGAACGTGCCAACTCCGGTGTAGGACGTGCCAATAAACGCGCAGCAACCTTTTACTTAGCCAAAACCTATCTGACTCGTGGATGGCTAGATGGCACTGATTACGAAGCCCAAGAAGAAAATATAGCTCAAAATTCAGACTTCGCAAATGCAGCTAAGTATGCCTTGGAAGCAATTAATGGCGAAATTCCTTTCCTCTCCATAGAAGAAGCTTTTGACGTAGAAAATGAAGAAAACAATGAAATATTCTGGAGCATACAGTTTAATTCGGCTGCTGTAGAAGATCCCGTAAAAGACGGTTCCTACCAACAAGCCCAATTCGGAGCTTATTTAGGTGGTTCCGAAAAACCAAGAAATAAGGCAATTGACGGTTGCTTTGCTCCTTCACTACGTCTACAGCAAATGTATAGTCGGGGTGATGCACGGTTGGAACAAACTTTTATGTTAGAATTCCATACCAGTTATTTCGACTATTACTCAGCACCGACTAGTTCTTCTATCATTTATTATTATGCTCCAGCATGGGCTACAGATGAAGATATCGCTGCCTGGAAAGCAGACGATCCTTATGGAATTAAAAAGAATACACTGGTAAGCAAAACAATAGCAGACGGTGGTATTGCTCCATCCAACGGTGCCCCAGCCACATACAAAGACCGTCGTTCACAAGACTACGGCAATGCTTGTATCAAGAAATTTGATGATTATTCAGAAACTTCTATTGCTAACCGTAATTCTACTTGCAGCATGCATGATGTGGTAGTAGCGCGCTTAGGAGAAACCTATCTGATTGCCGCCGAAGCCTATTTAAAAATGGGTAAAACAGAAGAGGCTGCACAAATGATCAATAAACTTCGTCAACGTCCAGGAACTATTCGTAAAGGATACACAACAGAAATGACTGTCACCAGCAACGATATTAATATTGATTTTATTCTTGATGAACGTGCTCGTGAATTAGCTGGAGAATATGTCCGTTGGACAGATTTGAAGCGTACTCACACTTTAGTGGAATATGCCACAAAATATAATGAAGACGGCATAAAAGAATCTGCTATGATAGGCCCTGATGGTAAATACAAGATTCTTCGTCCTATTCCACAAGCTGCCATTGATTTGAATCAAGCTAAAGTGACACAAAACCCTGGTTATTAAGTTAAAAAACATGCTGATGAAAAATTTTTTACTTATTCTTCTATACTTTATAAATAATGTATTAGTCTTGTCAGCTCAAGGTACTCCCGGTAAATGGGGAGATCAGGGCAATGGAACATACATAAATCCGATTTTAAATGCTGACTACTCTGACCCGGACGTTATCCGGGTCAGAGATAAATATTACATGATAGCTTCCGACTTTCATTTTCTAGGAATGCAAGTATTGGAATCTTCAGATATGATCAATTGGAAACTGATTTCCCAAATCTATCACCATTTTGATTTTCCCGGCTGGGATAACAACCAACAATATGCAGGAGGTTCATGGGCACCCTCAATTCGTTACCATGATAACAAATTCTGGGTCTTTTTCTGTACTCCCAAAGAAGGATTATTCATGTCAAATGCTGTCAATCCTTCAGGTCCTTGGAGCCCTTTACATTTAGTTAAGAAAGTAGAAAAATGGGAAGACCCTTGCCCCTTTTGGGATGAAGATGGTCAAGCATACCTAGGCCGGAGCCGTCATGGAGCCGGGCCTATCATTATTCATAAAATGAGTGCAGACGGTACACGTCTACTTGATGAAGGAATGACCGTATACACCGGACCTGTAGCCGAAGGAACAAAAATTTTCAAAAAAGATGGTTACTATTATCTCTCTATTCCGGAAGGAGGAGTAGGTACGGGATGGCAGACTATCCTCCGCTCAAAAAATATATATGGTCCTTATGAAAAGAAAGTAGTATTGGAACAAGGAAGTACTACGATAAACGGCCCTCATCAAGGAGCCATTGTCGATACTCCGGATGGTCAATGGGCTTTTTTTCATTTCCAACATCATCATGCCTTAGGCCGTGTAGTTCATCTTCAGCCCATGCATTGGGAAAACGATTGGCCCGTTATCGGAGTAGACTTTGATAGAAATGGAATAGGAGAACCTGTATATGTATGCCAGAAACCCATTGAAAGCAAAACCATATTCGCTCCGCAAACAGATGATGATTTCTCTACCCCCAACCTATCACTACAATGGCAGTTTAATCATAATCCGACAGACCACGCATGGTCCTTATCGGCACATCCAGGTTCACTCACTCTGAAAGCATTGAAATCTTCAACCTTCAGACTGGCACGCAACACCCTGACACAAAAGATTATGGGGAATATAAGTGAAGCTACAATAGCTATGGATTTTACAGAAATAGCTGATGGGCAACGATGCGGATTAGCTTGCATGGGAAAAGAAAATAAAGTTCTAGGTATCAAGATGGAGAAAGGACAAAAATATCTATACATATCCAATGACACAACAGAAATAAGTACAACTTTCCTAAACGGAAACCAGATTTATCTACGTGTATCCATCGACATGCTCAATCAAAAGTTCCAATATTTCTACAGTACAGATAATATACGTTTTATTCCTTATGGAACTTCCTTTTTTATTCCATTCGGTTTTTGGAAAGGTGCCCGCATTGCACTATATTGTTATAACAAAGAACAGGAAGCAGGAGCAACTTCATTTCAATGGTTCAAATACAAACATGACGGACCTCAAAATAAAATAGAAAATACAGCCGAACAGATTATTGCCAATATAGCGCGCACTTCATTTCCGCATAAGAAAATAAAAGTGATCTGCCCTGATTCCGCTTCCAACCAAAAAGGTCATTCACGCCAGTTAATACAGCGAGCAATAGACTCTTGTTCTTTGGCAGGCGGAGGACACGTTATAATTTCGAAAGGAATCTATTATTTAAAGGGAAATCTAGTACTGAAAAGTGATGTCAATTTACATTTAGAGAAAGACGCCTATCTACTTTTCAGCGGTAAGGCTGATGACTTTCTTCCTGAAGTATGGACACGTTGGGAAGGTACGGAACTATATGGACATTCTCCCATGATTTATGCCAAACATGCCACTAATATAGCCATTACAGGACAAGGTACCATAGACGCCCAAGGAGGACGGGAATTTGCTTCATGGTCTCAGATAGAGGTATCAGACAGAAATCGTCTGCGTAAAATGGGAGAAAAACTAATCCCTGTCACAGAAAGGATCTTTGGGAAAGGTACTATACTACGTCCCTCTTGCATACAATTCATGGGATGTTCTCGCATTTTAGTAGAAGGTATCACCATTAAGAATTCTCCTTTCTGGACTATTCATCCTGTATACTGTGACAATGTAATAGTACGAAGCATCACCATTGACAGTCACTATCCTAATAATGATGGATGTGATCCTGAATCAACTTCCAATGTATTAATAGAAGAATGTATTTTCCGCACAGGAGATGATGCCATAGCTATCAAAGCAGGCCGTGACGCCGACGGCCGTGAAATAGGACGCCCTTCAAAAAACATCGTCATTCGTAATTGTCTGTTCCAGTCTGAATGCAATGGATTATGTATCGGCAGTGAAATGTCAGGCGGTGTAGAAAACATATATATGGATAATATACAAATAGGAACGGTCAAGAATGCCCTTTATTTCAAATCCAACCGTGACAGAGGAGGATATATTCGTAATATACAAGTCAGCAATATTACTATAGAACGCTCAAAAGGGGCAGTGCTCCGTTTTGAAACCAATTATTTTGGTTTCCGAGGTGGCAGACATACCTCTCAATACGAGAATTTCCGCATCAACAATGTAAAGGCTGGCTGTTCCGACCATTATGCAATTTTTATAGATGGATATGAAGAAAAGCCTATCAAAAATATTGAGATAGAGCATTTCCATGTACAAAAGGCCCCTCATCCTTATTACTTAAGGTGTGTAGAAAACATCTGCCTCAAAGCTACTTTTGTAAATGGACAAAACTTACCGGAATATCCGAAAAAACAAAAAGAACGTGTAATACTAGATGTTTACTGATTCTTCACAAAATCTGTATAATAGAATAAAAGTTCTGCAAACAGAACTTTTATTCTATCTATATGCATATCTTATTCCAAACACTCATCAAGTTCACCTATCAACTCTTCTTTATCAAGATGCCGCCCGATAAAAACTATTTTCTGCATACGGTCTCCATATTTATCATCCCAATCCCGCAACAAGCCGGGCTCCTGACGCATTACCTCCATCAGTTCTTCTTCAGGTGCCGTAGCATACCATAAACCAGCTTCCTTCAACTTTTTCTGCACACCAGCCTGCTCAAAAAGAAAAGACATATCACGATTATTGCTGAAATAACAGACTCCTTTTGCACGAATGATATTACGACTCCATCTGGTTGATACAAAACGATCGAATTTATGGATATCAAAAGCCGGACGACGATAATACACAAAAGTACTGATACCATATTCATCCACTTCACTACCCTCATGATGATGATGGTGCGCGTGTTCCTCCGCTTCTTTTTTCTGCTCTTCCGTAAGGGCGCTCTCTATTCCACGTATCCAACCGGCAGAAGTGGCAGTACGTTCAAAGTCAAATACTTCAGTATAGATTATCTTATTCAAATCCACATCAGCATAATCACATTCTATTATTTCAGCTGCAGGTTGCAATGTACGGATAATCTGTTTGATACGTTCCAATTCGTCATGTTTCACTTCTGAGACCTTATTCAATAATACAACATTACAAAATTCAATCTGTTGGATAATCAGATTTTCAATATCCTCTTCGTCAATACCTTTACGGGTCAAATCGTTGCCACAAGAAAACTCACTTTGCAGACGTAAGGCATCTACCACAGTCACAATACAATCCAAACGACATCCCCCGTACGTATTCTCCATACTTGAAATAGAACAAATAGTCTGTGCGATAGGAGCTGGTTCACAAACACCACTTGCCTCAATCACAATGTAATCAAAACGCTCCAACTTCATAATATCATCTATCTGCTCCACCAAATCCATCTTCAGAGTACAACAGATACAACCGTTCTGAAGTGCTACCAAGCTTTCGTCTTTCTTTCCTACAATCCCTCCTTTCTGTATGAGATCAGCATCAATATTCACCTCACCGATATCATTGACAATAACCGCAAACTTAATACCACGTTTATTAGAAAGAATATGGTTCACTAATGTCGTTTTTCCACTGCCCAGATAACCGGTCAAAAGCAGTATAGGAATTTCTTTTACTCTCATATAAAATTCAATATTACTTTCACAAAGGTATAGAATGATTAATTTCCAAACAATAGAAAACATCTTTTTATACCTTATAAACAAAAAAGACTCTTTACATACCCCCAGTTAGAATCCATTAAAATTCAATTCGCAGTGCAACATTTTTCAAAAAATGCTTTAAATATTCCAAGAGTATAACTATATTTCGCAAAACAAATTTATAATAACAATGAGAAACAAATTAGCACAAAAAATCAAATTAGGCGCAGCCTTGTTATTGATGGCGGGAACTTCAGCCCTCGCACAAATCTCCAATCAAATTTATATCCCTACTCCTGAAAATATAAAAGCACGGCAGGAATTTCAAGATAATAAATTCGGCATATTTCTTCATTGGGGCATTTACAGTATGACCGCTCAAGGAGAATGGTATATGAACACTCACAACATCAACCGTGATGAATACGCCAAACTGGCATCCGGATTCTATCCTTCGCGCTTCAATGCTGCCGAATGGGTTTCTGCCATCAAAACCTCCGGAGCCAAATATATCTGTATCACCAGTCGACACCATGACAGTTTCTCAATGTTTGATACAAAAGAATCCGATTTTAATATCGTAGACGCTACTCCTTTCAAACGAGACGTACTAAAAGAACTGGCAGAAGAATGTCAAAAACAGGGCATCAAACTCCATTTTTATTATTCGCATTTGGACTGGTTTCGTGACGACTATCCGGAAGGAAACACCGGACATGGGACAGGACGTCCCAAAGGACATGGAAACTGGGAAAGTTACTACAAGTTTATGAATAAACAGCTGACCGAGCTTTTGACTAACTATGGCCCCGTCGGCGCCATTTGGTTTGACGGTATTTGGGATCAACCTACCAACTTCAATTGGCAACTGGAAGAACAATATGCATTAATTCATAAACTGCAACCATCCTGTCTAATAGGCAACAATCATCATCGAACTCCTTATGCAGGAGAAGATTTCCAAATGTTCGAACGTGATTTGCCCGGTGAAAACAAAGCCGGTTTTTCAGCAGGACAAGGAATAAGTGAACTCCCTTTAGAAACTTGTGAAACAATGAACGGAATGTGGGGCTACAGAATTGAAGACCAAAATTACAAATCCCCCAAAGAGTTGATACACTATTTGGTTAAGGCAGCCGGAAAAAATGCAAATTTGCTAATGAATATTGGACCTCAACCCAACGGAGAATTACCCGCTACAGCTATAGAGCATCTGAAACAAGTGGGTAAATGGATGAATCAATATGGAGAGACGATTTATGGAACCCGTGGTGGTGATGTAGCTCCTCACACATGGGGAGTATCAACCCGCAAAGGTGATCGTTTATTCATCCATATACTAGATTTGCAGGATAATGCACTTTATATACCTCTAAAGGCAAAAGTAAAGAAAGCAATACAGTTCATTTCCAGAACTCCACTTTCTTTCAAACAGGAAAAAAACGGCATATTAATAAAACTGCCTCAAGTACCTGATGACATAGATTATGTAATAGAATTAGTCATTAAACAATAAAATAACATTCATCTTTAAACAAGCATCTTTACGTAAAAAACAAGAATTTCCGATGCAAAAGAGAGAAATGTATTCTACACACATCAGAAAAGAAACATGAGTAACCGCATACATTACTCTTCTAAAAAAGAATTCGTCCTTGGATTATTGAAGCCCAAGGACGAATCACTCTTAGTTTGTGGAGCTGGAGGGTGTCTCTCGAACCTTTTTATAAAATTTCACAGAATATCAAATATCATGTAATCAGTTATTTATCTCTTTCTTTCATTAATCTAAATATCTCTTAATATCATTGTATATCTCATTTTTCGGGTGTATTTTTGGGTGTCATTTTCAAACACACCCAATTATGAATATTAAAAGAAATATCATTTTCGCACCGGAAAGCCGCAAAAAAGACGGTATTCCAGTCACAAAGAATGTGCCAATCCGTATGCGTGTTATCTTTGCCAGTCAGCGTATCGAATTTACTACGGGATATAGAATCGATGTAGAAAAATGGGACACAGACAAGCAACGGGTTAGAAACGGTTGTACCAACAAGCTAAAACAAAGTGCATCCGAAATCAACGCCGAACTATTACGGCAATACACCGAAATACAGAATGTGTTCAAAGAATTCGAGGTGCAAGATGTAATACCCACCCCTGCACAAATTAAGGAAGCGTTCAACCTAAAGACAAAAGGGGAAAAGAAAGAAAACCATGAGGAAAAGCAAAAGGTTGAATTAGACTTCATGAAAGTTTTCAATGAATTTGTAGCAGAATGTAGCAAACAAAATGACTGGTCTTCCTCAACCCTCAAAAAGTTTGCAACAGTCAAAAAACACATTTATACATTTGACCCTAATACAACGTTTGACAGTTGGACGGAAAAACATTTCAATGACTATATAGAATTCTTGCGTACAGAAAAAAACATGCGCAACACTTCCATTGCCAAACAAATCAAATTCGTAAAATGGTTCTTACGTTGGAGTAATCGAAAAGGGTATCACCAAAACATGGCTTATGATAAATTCACGCCTAAAATGAAGAGTGCACCCAAAAAAGTGATATTCCTCACCCAAAATGAAATAAATAAACTAAGAACCTACCCAATACCACCAACAAAGAAATACCTTGAAAGAGTAAGGGATGTATTGCTATTTTGCTGTTTCACCGGATTACGTCACTCCGATGTGTATAATTTGAAACGTAGTGATGTTAAAAACGGTCATATCGAAGTTATTACCATAAAGACGGCAGACAGTCTTATTATTGAATTAAATGACCACAGCAAGGCAATACTCGAAAAGTACAAAGGTGTGCCGTTACCTAATGACAAGGCATTGCCAGTTGTAAGCAATCAAAGGATGAACGAATTTTTAAAAGAACTGGGACAACTGGCAGAAATAGATGAACCAATACGAGAAACATATTATAGAGGAAATGAACGAATAGACGAAGTTACACCTAAATACGCATTATTAAGTACTCACACCGGAAGACGAACATTTATCTGTAATGCTTTGGCACTTGGCATTCCAGTACAAGTAGTAATGAAATGGACGGGACACAGCGATTACAAAGCGATGAAGCCCTATATTGATATAGCAGATGAGATTAAAATCAACGCTATGACTAAATTTAATCTGATATAACTATGGACGAAAGAATAACATCAATGATACCCCATTACGGGAAACTCAACAAGATATATACCGAAATAATGTCCGGCGGCAGTTTCTCTTTTGAGAAGCAGCAGTTCATTTCTGATTTCTATGAACAGTACGGAGACACGCAGACCTTTGAGACGGCACTCATCAGCCTCATGCTTGAAATGGACGCCGCACACTTCTCCATATTGCTGAACAGCCTGAAACGGGAGATTGAGAGCAACATCTCGACTTACAACACCTGCAGAGAGTTTTTCGACCGTCTCGATACCGAATACGTATGCCGACGGCATGAAAGCCGTTTTGACTGGGACATCGACAGACAGATGAAAGTCACAAACGGATATTACCGGGAACTCATGGAAGCCAACGGCTCTTTGGAAGCGGTAGGCTTCAGAGAACACGACCGTCAGGAAGAGGAACTGCTGGAAAGAAGGTACGAACGGTGCAAACGGGAATACGACAAGGAGAAAGCCAAACTGGATGAACTGTACAGGCAGAAGGGGCAAGCAAGGCGGGAAGCCCTGCAATGCCTGCAAAACCGTTGCGGGGACATTTGCAGACTGGGCGGCTCACTATTGGCAATCCTTGAAAAATACCTGACCGACCAAAAGAAAAAGGAGGGAGAGGAAAAGGAAGCCGCCACCACACCGACAAGCCAACCCGCCTACTTCCCCATGAAACTCTTGTCAGCCGTTTACGAAAGATGCAACGGCGAGCAGTTCGAAGCCGTTTCAGAACTGGACTTCTACGCCAGCATGAACCTGCAACCGTGCGAAGGCAGACTGAAAATAAGACCGAGGGAGAAAGCCCGTGTATGCTATCTCATTTTCCTTATGGGTGAAACGCTGCCCAAGCCGGACAGAGAGAAATGGAAAGAGGACATCATGAACCTGCTGGGAATAGACGATGCATACTACAAGTCCAAATACAAGGCACCCGTTCCCCGTACCGATTTAGCCAGTGACAGCAATCAGGAATTCGCAAAGGAAATGCGATCAATATTCCGATAGTCGGTGATATGCAACGACATTCCACGACACGACCACTTTTACCACTCAAAATAATTTCCACCACCCTTTATTATCTTCTGATATTTAGTGAGATAGCGTGACACCACAATCACGCTATCCACATCCTTACCACCCGTACCCGGAACTAACTTTGCACTGTTCGAACGAGGTAAAAAGCCCATGCGCAGGGCTTGCAGTACAAACGTTAATTTCATTCTGATATGGAAATTAGAGACCTTTTATCAAAGCCCGTATGGCAGATGACGGGTGAAGAGTTCATATTCCTAAACCGGCACGCCTTGCAGGGAAGCGAAACGAAGCCAGCCCAACCCGCAGCCGACAAGGAAAAGAAGTACGTGTACGGGATAGGCGGCATAGCCCGGCTGTTCGGGTGCAGCATACCCACCGCAAACCGCATCAAGAAAAGCGGGAGGATAGACAGAGCCATTACGCAGATAGGACGCAAAATCATCGTCGATGTGGACATGGCGCTTGAACTGGCAGGACGCAAAAGCGGGGGACGCAGATAGGGAGGTGCGGTATGGACAACAAGGAAAGAAACATCACGCCCGAAGAGGCGGTAATCCTATGGCAAGCCTCACGGCTCGACCTTTCGGAAGACTACGAGAAGGCACCCGAAATCCTGAAAGTGCGTGGCTCCGTCATCGGCACGCTGGGGAATTTCAGCGCGTCAATCGGGAAAGCCAAGAGCAAGAAGACGTTCAATGTCTCCGCAATCGTGGCGGCTGCGCTGAAAAACGGGACGGTACTAAGCTACACGGCTGAACTGCCCGAAAACAAGCGAAAAATACTCTATGTGGACACCGAGCAAAGCACCTACCACTGCGCAAAGGTGGCAAAGCGGATATTGCGCATGGCGGGACTGCCCGCAGACAGAAACCATGAAGACCTTGAATTCCTCGTCCTAAGGAAGTACACGCCCGAAGAGCGCATAGCAATCGTGAGGGAGGCAATCTACCGCACCGAGAATATCGGGCTGGTAGTCATTGACGGAATACGGGACATGGTGCACGACATCAACAACCCCGGTGAGTCCACAACGGTAATCTCCTATCTGATGACATGGACGGGGGAGAGGGACATCCACATCCATACTGTCCTGCACCAGAACAAGGGGGACGAGAACGCAAGGGGGCACATCGGAACCGAGCTAAGCAACAAGGCGGAAACCGTGCTGCAAGTGGAGAAGGACAGCAAGAACCCCGACATAAGTACGGTCAAAACCGCACATATCAGGGCGGTGGATTTCGAGCCGTTCGCATTCCGTATCAATGAGGAGGCACTGCCCGAACTGCTGGACGGCTATCAGTTCAAGGAGAAGGAGCCGGGCAAAGGGAGGAGGAAATTCGACCCGTACAAGGATGTCACCGAGCAGCAGCACCGCATCGCACTGGAAGCGGCATTCACCCTGAAAGACGAATACGGCTACAAGGAACTCGAAAGGGCTTTGAGGGAAGCATACGCCTCTGTCGGTGTCATGCTTGGCGGGAACAGGGTGACAGACCTCATTACCGTATTGAAGAACAAACGGATGATCGTGCAGGAGAACGGCAGGAAATACACCTTTAAACCCGATTTCCACTATTAGCGGTATTGCATGGGAACCACTTTACTTTAGTCACGTACTATATATATACGGAAGTAAAGTAAAGTGGATATAGCCCGTAACATACAGAAAGGTACGGGCGAAAACAAAAAAAAGACATTTGCACCACCTGACAAGAAAAACTGCATGGGCATGACAGCCCGGAAACCGCTTTACTTTAGTCAGGGTGCATATATATAGGAGAATAAAGTAAAGCGGATGCAGCCCGTAACATGCAAAAGGCACGGGCGAAAACAAAAAAAACAATATCCACTTAAACAGAAACCCACATGAATACGAATGAAGCAAAGCAGATACGCATAGAGGAATATCTGCACAGTCTTGGCTACAACCCGGTAAGACAGCAGGGAGACAGCCTATGGTACAAGTCACCGTTCAGGGACGAACGGGAACCGTCCTTCAAGGTGAATACCGAACGCAACCTATGGTACGACTTTGGCGCAGGCAGGGGCGGAAACATCATCGCACTGGCGCAGGAACTCTACGCATCCGACAGCCTGCCCTACCTCTTGGAAAGGATAGCGGAGCAGGCACCCAGCGTGCGTCCGCTCTCCTTCTCTTTTGGCGGGCAACCTTTCTCCAAACCGAGCTTCCAACAGTTGGAGGTGGCGCCGCTTTCTTCCCCCGCCCTATTCTCCTATCTGCGGCAGAGGGGGATAAATACGGAACTGGCAAAAAGAGAATGTTGCGAAGTGCGCTATCAAACCGACGGCAAGCCCTACTTTGCCGTCGGTTTTCCCAACCGTTCGGGAGGCTACGAAATACGCAACAAGTTCTTCAAGGGGTGCATAGCACCGAAGGACATCACCCACATACAGCAGGAACAGACGAAGGAGACCTGCTACCTCTTCGAGGGCTTCATGGACTACCTCTCCTTCCTCACCCTGCGGCTGGAAAGATGTCCCGACCGCCCCGAACTTGACGGGCAGGACTACATCGTGCTGAACTCTACTTCCAACCTTTCCAAAGCAATCCACCCGCTGGGCGATTACGAACACATCCATTGCTTCCTTGACAACGACAAGGCGGGAATGGAAGCTGTCCGGGAACTGCAAAAGGAATACAGGCTGCGCATCCGGGACATATCGTACATATACGGAGGCTATAACGACCTGAACGACTTCCTATGTGGTAAACGGTCAGGACAAACGGAAAGGCGGCAGGGAAAAAGGCAACGGCAGGCAGAGCAGCCGAGGAAGAAAGGCAGGGGTATCAGAATGTAACCGTACAGTCACCGGAAGGCTTTGAAAAAGCCATAGCTCATTAGGGCTTTTTCTTCACGCAATGCACACATTGCTAAAAAAGCCCCAATGAGCAAAAGGGACGCCGCCCCTTTTGAAACCCCGGAGCCATGCGGCATAGAAACAAGGCAGGGAAGTATTAACCGAAAAAATGTGTTACAGTTATGGGATATGCAGTTTTGCATTTGGAAAAGGCAAAGGGTGCGGACGGCGCAATGTCCACGCACATAGAGCGCACCATACACCCGAAGAATGCGGACGCGACACGCACGCACCTGAACCGGGAACTGGTGCAGTTCCCCGAAGGGGTGAAGAACCGCACGCAGGCGATAGCGCACCGGATAGAGACGGCAGGCATCAAACGCAAGGTGGGCACCAACCAAGTGAAGGCTATCCGGGTGTTACTCACCGGAAGCAACAAGGACATGAAGCAAATGGAAGCGGACGGGAGGCTTGACGACTGGTGTAACGACAACCTGAAATGGCTCCGGGAAACATACGGCGAACGGAACCTCGTATCGGCAGTCCTGCATATGGACGAGAAGACGCCTCACATACACGCCACTATCGTACCGATAGTGACCGGGGAGCGCAGGAAAGCCAGAAAGGAAGAACAGGACGGGAAAAAGAAATACCGCAAGAAGAACACGCAGGATGTACGACTGTGTGCTGATGACGTCATGGCAAGGCACAAGCTGAAACACTATCAGGACACCTATGCACAAGCCATGAGCAAGTATGGCTTGCAGAGGGGTGTGGACGGCTCACAGGCAAGACACATCTCCACCATGCAATACTACAAGGAACTGGTAGAACAACAAGACAGCCTGCAGGAGAACATAGAAAACTTGCTGGGGCTGGAAGAGGAAGCGCAGAAGAAGCTGAAGCAGGTCAAGGGGGAAATCAACGTGCAGAAGATGAAGGGTGCGGCGGTAAACGCCACCACAGCTATAGCGGACGGGGTGAGTTCTCTTTTGGGCGGCAGCAAGGTCAAGAGGCTGGAAGTGGAGAATGAGGGCTTGAAGCAGGACATAGCCAATCTGCAAAGACAAGTACAAGTCGAACAAAGGGAACAGACAAAAATGGAGAACCGCCACAACAGCGAGATAAACAAAATAGACCGGAGCTACCAGCAAAAAATCAGGGAATACGACAACAGACTGGAACAGATAGACACCTATTTCCCTATCGTGAAGGAACTGTTGCCCATAGCCGAACAATGCCGGGAAGTGGGGTTCACCGAGGAACTGACAAGGCGAATTGTCAGCCTGCAGCCCGTGGAGTTCAAGGGCAGGCTCTATTCGAAGGAGCACCGGGAGAAGTTCAGGACGGAGCACTCGACGGCAACCGTGGAAAGGAACCCGCAGGAGAAAGGGAAATTCCGGCTGTGCATCGACGGCATGCCCATACTCGAATGGTTCAAAATGAAGTTTCTGGAACTCAAAGAAAAACTGGGTGTAAGCCACACCCAACAAGAAGAGAATAAACCGAAAAGAGGATTGAGATTGTAAAACGTAATAAAAAATAAGGGGCTTTGGTTTCATTTATTCAGCTATTTTCATATTTTTGCATTGGATTGAGTATGCTCTTTCCAAGACACATTAGAATTTTTAGAAGCGTTATGCTTATCTTGTAGATGAAAACGTAGGAAATTTTCAAAGAGTACAAGGATAGCATAGTGGTTCTCACGCTATAGGCGTGGGCTGCTATACCCATATCTGTACTCAAGGTATTTTCCTACGACCTTCATCTAAGACGTGGCATGCAGACCCACGCTTCTTATTGTATAACTCTGCTTAGTGGGGTCTCAAGCAGCTATATGAAACCTGCGACATGATTTCACAAGATGAATTTTCTATATTTGATCCTCAAAAAATGAGAGCTTCAGTCTTACCTAATAAGCCCGGTAACTATATTATAGTATTACGTAGTACGTCCTCATTGCCCATAAAAGTGCAAGTTTCCACTACTCCCATACTAACTTCTTTTCAGTACAAAAAAGAGAAATACAATGTCGTGTATGTAGGTAAAAGCAGTAAAAGTCTGCGTATTCGTGACTATAAACAACATTTCACTGGCACTGCCGGAAATTCCACAATTCGCAAATCATTAGGATGTTTGTTGGGATTCAAACTGATTCCAAGAGACATTAACTCTCCCCAAAACGGAAAAACTACATTTGGTGAATTTGACGAACGTACACTGACCGAATGGATGAAAGACAACCTGCTACTTTTTTATTATGCAAATAATGATTATGCAAATGTTGAAAAAGAATTGATTCGCACATATAATCCCCCTCTTAACTTGCAAGGAAATTTCAATAAAACTAATCTTGATTTCCGCAAGGAGCTTTCTGCGCTTCGTTCATGTACTTCGACGAAACAAGCCCCAATACCAAATAACCAATTAAAGCTAAATACTTATCCACAACAAATGCAATGCAGCAATTGTGGTATAAATCTAACAATTAATGAAGGGTTAAAAAATGAAGAGTACATTAAATGTCTTTCCTGTGGTTATATCATTCAAAACCCCATCTACATACAAAATAAAAAAAATAAAGAACGCCGACAATGGATAGCGGTGTTGATTTGTCTTATTATAGTTATAATTTTCAATATTTCAAGTAGAGAATACAGTACCTCTTCAAAGAGTAACAACAAAATCGAAAACTACGAAAACAATAAAGTATTATCCCAAACAAAAGCCATGGCAGGAGTAAAGGTCTATCTTAAGCGGCATTATCTTAAAGAGCCTGACAGTTATAAAGGAATAAGTTGGGGAGCTTTCGGAATATATAATAAAGATAATGACACTTATTTCGCTCTTCATAAATATAGGGCTAAAAACAGTTATGGCGGTTATGTGGTGGAAGAGAAACTCTTTGTATTGGATTCTGACGGAAATGTTATAAAAGTTGTAGATGATATGAATGAAATCATTAATGGTTATTGATATAAACAATAAAGTTATGAAGGAGCAAAATGCTAAAAGACTTTCTGAATATGAGAAAACCCATATAGAGTTTGCAAAAGGTAAAGCGGAGCTTTTACAAGGATGTGGTGGCTGCCTGATGATCCCAGTCATCATTGTCATTCTGTTTTGCATATTGATTTTAATAGGACTAATCGCTTCTCCTTTTATGGATTAACCTAAAGTTATAATTCTAATTTAAAATTATGTAGCATTATGAAAAAATTATTACTTCTTTTTTCTATTTTGATGTTTTATCTTGGTTGTTCACCATTACAGAAGAATGTAGTGTTTGCCAATGCTTCCGATGAGCAAATCATAGAATGGGGTAAACAATACGTAATCCATTCCATTGAGGATAGTTTGAAAGAAGGAGAAAGTTACAAAATAATAGAATGGATTTTGGCAGAAAAAAAGACAAGTATTCCTGTTGAGGTATGGCAAATGGATAATACATATAAAAAAGATTCAATACCAGGATGCGTCAAGCTATTAGATACACGAGGTATTTTTGATGAACTCGCATTTATAGGAAATGGTGATAGCGCATTTGTAGCCTTCGCTGTTGCATATACAATAGATGAAAAGAATGGAAATAGTTCATTCTTAGAAAAAACTTTTACCCTCGATAAAAACGGTAAAGTATTAGATTGCAACGATTACCTCAGCCCTTCTCAAAAGAGGAAACAAACAGAAGAAAGATTCCACAAAGCTTTGGAACAACTGGGACCTCTTCTCATTCAGTCGGTAAAGAAAGGTGCCGCTATGGCAGGCAAAGATACAAGTGGCATAACAAATGTGACAATTAATGGAAAGACATATTCCGAATAACTTATAATATGACGTATTATGAAGAAAAATGAACGTATTTCAAGTATCAACAGTGTGTTGCGAGATTATTTTGCGAAACATCCTCAAAGCGGAATGATCCTTGCAAAAGAGTTTATGCCTCTTTTTATAAAGAATGGCATTTTCAATAAAGATAATAGAGAGGGGTTACCCATTCGAAAAGTTCTGCGAGATTTGGATACTGAAAATTCATTGGACAAAATTCCCTATGTTCATACTGAAAGGAAACCTAAAACAATCAATTGGTATTTTCGTCCTTTGCTTTTATCGCTTGTGATATTTATGGGTATGCTTTCGAGTTGTTCTTTTAAGTCAAATACCGATTTCCCTGAAGTGACCCATGTAGCTTTCCAAAAAGAAAAACATGGGAAATGGGGCATGGTTGGAGTTAATGGAAACATCTTGTTTGAAAACAAATTTGATAAAAGACCGTCTTATGCAGTAAATGGAGTGTTTAGAATTCAGGATTATGATACAAATCAATATCTTTACTATTCCGCAACTCCAACTCCTAAATTGATAGGAACTCCAAAAGGTTATAAGCAAGGAGGCATATGTAGCGAAGGAATAATTCCTGTTGTTTCTGCAGATGAACGTATTCACTATCTAACAGAAACGGGAGAAACTGCTTTTTATTTGCTTCCGTATCAGGGGAAAGAATTCTTATGTGTATCTCCGTTCTTTACGGAGCAACGTGCTTGGTTTCGGTTAGAAAATCGTAAATGCGGATATATAGATCCACAAGGCAATGTTGTGATAGAACCTATTTATGATAACGCTTTCCCTTTCCATGAAGGAAAAGCTATTGTATATAACAAAGAAGCTGACAAATGGTTAGTTATCGACCCCAATGGAAAAGAATTATTTGAAGCCAGTTCCAATGGGTACCAACAATATTCATACACCTTTTTTGAAAACGGATATTGTTTAATAGAAAACTTCTTACTCAATGAAAAAGGCGAAAAAGCACAGAGATTCCCTTCTAACATTTACAGTATTTCACCTTTCATTGACAATGTTGCCTTATTTCAAGACAGTAAAACTGGATTATGGGGACAACTTAACATAGAAGGAGAAAGTATCGGAGAGCCTAAATATTCGCGAGCTTTAGGTATTATAGACGATTGGATATATGTTGCTGATACAATTGCCAATTTAAGAGATGAATGGGACAATCAATATATGAATGTATATGCAATAAACTCTAAAGGTGAAATTAAAAATAAAATAGAAAACGTTTCATGTTTTTACCCATTATCCCAATATGCCATAATGGCAGAAAATGAGAAATATTACTTTGCTGACAAAAAAGGGAATCCGATAGACAACAACTCTTATTACAAAATTTCAGTTCCCCCATTTACAGATGCTCCCAGTTATTCACCCTTTTGGTCTTCTTTAATAGCACCTCATTCCATGTCTGATTATGATGCTTGGGGAGTTGCCACCGATTATATAGATGAAAAGAAAACATTGGCATCAATATTCGATAAGCTAACATCCGACGGCATTGACAGCTTAAAAATTGGTCAAACTATTTCAAGAATTATGGATTTATATAATATAAAGCAAATGCCAACAAGAGGAATGGTTGACTTACATAATAGAGATTGGGGTATAAATCAAGTCTTTGCGACATATTCCGTTGGTATTCTTCATGAATGTAAGTGTGCAATTGTGATTAAAGTAAAGATTGATGTGAGTGCTTCTCCGATAGGTGATAATCCAAAGAAATTGTTTGATGCTATACCACAATATCTTACAGAAACTTTGGGATTAAAAAGGGAAGATGAAACCCTTTATCGATCTGAAGATGCTTGTTATGATATTGTTTATTATGAAGGAGAGGATTCATTCTTTTTAATGTCTAAAGCGATAACAGAGAAATAGTTAAGAAACATTCATATAAATCGAACACTTAAAAATATTCCCGTACAGAACATCAAATTCTGTACGGGAATACTTTTATACATAAAAAATAATTATCTAAGTATTGTGGACCTGGGGAGAATCGAACTCCCGTCCAAACGAGGAAACCATATGCTTTCTACATGCTTATCTTTGCCTAAAATTTTCGAACATAAGCAAGACCAAAGCCACCAACTTATGCCTTATCCTCTAAAATTTCGTAAGAGTTACGAGGAAAAACTCAAACTATTCCCGATTTTACTGTGCCACTTTATCAAACGCTTCGGAACAAGAGCTTTTGAGTGACATCTCGTTTCTACCACTTTGGCGGAAATAAAGCTAATCTACTATACTTCGATTAAGCAGCGAGAGCATAATTTTCGTTGCCAGATAAAATTTTGATAACTGATATTTAAGTGGAAATTACCGACCCACTGCATGCTTACATACCATTCCAACTCGCTGTCAATTCCAGTCAAGCCCTAATGATGTTTCAAAGATAGGAAATCGCCTTGATAAGAACAAACAAAATGATAAAAATTAAAATAGAATATCACAAATCATCACAATAGTTAATTTATTTAAGAAAGGCAGATAGCTTTTGATATAAAGAATGATAATCAGACTATCATTTTTATTTCAGGGTGCATTTTGGGGTGCAAACAACATAAACACCTGATTATCAATATTATTTGTGGAGCTGGAGGGAGTCGAACCCTCGTCCAAACGAGGAAGCCATACGCTTTCTACATGCTTATCTTCGCCTAAATTTTCGAGTATAAGCAGGACCGAAGCCACCAACTTATACCTTATCCTCTAAATTTTCGTAAGAGACATGAAGCGGATCTCTAACTATTCCCGATTTTACTGCACCACTTGATCAAACGCTTCGGAACAAGAGCTTTTGAGTGATGTCTCGTTTCCACCACTTTGGCAGAAATAAAGCTAATCTACTATGATTCGATTAAGCAGCAAGAGCATAATTTTCGTTGCCAGATAAAATTTTGAAAACTGGGATTATAGTGCCAATCAACCACGCACTGCATGCTTACATACCACTTAGCCACGCTGTCAAATCCAGTCAACCCCGCACTGGTAACTCATAAAGAGGTTACAAATATACACACACTTCTGTTAATATCCAATTATTTATTCGTTTATTTAGCGCATTTTAATAAGAACAACGTATCTTTGAAAATAATTTTTCTAATACTAACAGATCAGACAATATGAACAAAAAATTAATGGTATTGTGTATGAACAGTATGATACTGGGAGGCTGTATACCCTCTCCCAAGAAACAAACAGAACCAATTACAGTTGAAAAAAATCCGAATATGATGTATATGTTGGTAGGTAGTTATGCAACTCCAGATGAAGAAGGTATCAAGGTTTATAACTTTGATGAGCAAACTGGCAACTCCCAATATATCAGCGGAATAAAAGGAATATCCAACCCTTCTTTCCTCATTCCGTCGGCTGATGGAAAAAGAATATATACTGTAGGGGAGGATGCCGGAAAAAGTTCTACCGCCAATGCCATCAAATTTGATAAAGAACAAAAGAAACTAACCTTGCTTAATTCTCAACCCACTGACGGCGGCGCACCTTGTTATATAACTCTCAGCCCATCGGAAAAATTTGTCTTGACAGCAAATTATATGGGAGGTAGCATTACCGTTTTCCCACTAGATAAAGACGGAAAATTAAAATCCGAGACACGCCTTATTTCCTTTACCGGAAACAGTCTTGACAAAGAGAGGCAAACACAACCACATCTACATTGTATAAAATTCACTCCAGACCATAAATATCTACTTGCCAGTGATTTAGGGACAGACCAGATTCATGTATTTCCTGTTAGTGAGAATGTAACTGATGGCGTATCCCATTCCTTACTGAACGAATCTGAAGAATTTAATATAAAAGTAGAATCAGGATCAGGGCCACGCCACATTTGTTTCCATCCGAACCAAAAATTCGCTTATCTGATTAACGAAATCTCAGGAAAAGTTATAGCTTTCTCTTACGACAAAGGAAAATTAAACGCCATACAATATATAGAAGCTGACACAGTGGGTGCCAAAGGTAGCGGAGATATCCACATTTCACCCGATGGAAAATTTCTGTATGCATCCAACCGCTTAAAAGCAGACGGTATCGCTATCTTTTCCATAAATCAGGAAGAAGGGACATTAACAAAGACAGGTTATCAGCTGACTGGTATCCATCCACGTAATTTTATTATCAGCCGGAACGGGCGATACCTGTTGGTGGCCTGCAGAGACAGTAACTCTATACAAGTATTTGAAAGAGATTCCCAAACAGGATTACTGAAAGACACAGGCAAGACAATAAAAACCAATAAACCTGTATGCCTGAAGTTTACCTTTTAAACAGGAAACATAGTCTTTAATAAAATAAACTGCTGCCTTCATTGTATGTATTGGAGACAGCAGTTATTTTATTAAAGACAAAACGAATCTTTATACATAAGTTTCCAAGAACTTAACATGACCTTCCACGGTTACTTTCACTTCTTTTGTTGTGGCAGGGAAAAGGATAGATTCACCGGCTTGCAATTCCAATGAGTTACCATCCCCATCAGTTACCGTACATATACCTTCCATACAAATATAAATTACAAATGAATCCAGTTCACTATAATCTATCGTCATATTTTCAGTCAAATCATAAACAGAAGTAGTGAAATACGGACAGGTAACCAACTCGACAGATTCATTCTGTTTCGGAGTATAATGAGTACGATAATCCTCTTCTACAGAATAATCTATGGCATCTTTTGACAATTCTGTATGCAGTTCACGAGTATTACCATTCTTATCCTTACGATTGAAATCATAAATTCGGTAAGTCACATTCGAGGTCTGCTGAATCTCAGCAATAAAGCATCCGGCTCCAATACTATGGATACGTCCTGCAGGCAAGAAAAACACATCACCCGATTGTACGGCATAATCAGCCAATGCATCACAAATCGTATTATCAGCAATCATTGCAGCATATTCATCGGGAGTAATCTTTTTACTTAGTCCCGAACGCAGATGTGCTTTCCCCCCGGCATTGTCAATAACATACCACATTTCAGTCTTGCCCATCGAATTATGACGCTTCTTTGCCAGTTCATCATCCGGATGCACTTGTATAGAGAGGTCGTCACAAGCATCAATGAATTTGATCAACAAAGGAAAATTATCTCCAAAACGCTGATAATTACTTTCTCCTACCAGAGATCCTTTATATTCTTTTACCAACTGGCTCAAATTTTTGCCGGCTTCAGTTCCATTAGCAACAACAGACTCATCGCCCGGAACATTAGAGATTTCCCAACTTTCACCAACCTGAGGCTGTTCAATATTCAGATGCTTGAACGGGATAATCTTTTCTCCACCCCAAATGGTGGATTTCAGAATGGGGTTAAATTTAAATGGATACATAGGTGTATTAATTAATAGTTTCTAGGTTTGGATACAAAAATAAGGGAATTCTATGACTTTACCGCATAGAATCCCCTAAAATTAACAGCTATGTGTGTGTATATTCAAAGGTGTATTAGTAGTCTGTATTATTAGGATCGAAGTTAGTCCAGCTATCCAACCAATTATCATCTGTTCCAAACGCTCCGATATATTCTACTTTCTCAAAACCACTGCTCAACAGTGCGTCATTAAATGAAGCGGCTGTCAACACAGGACTACCTGCATCCGGCATATAATTAACACCGATATTACGCCCGTCCTTGAATTTCAACTCATTGACATCAGTCAATACTTTATTTCCTTTCTGAGTCTTGAAAAAAGTAGAAGAATAAGACTCTTGTCCAGCATCAATGATTTGCTTGTTCACGGCATCATAAAGCACATCATCATATATTTTGTTGGCATCAGAACCGACCGCCGTCATACCTGCAAACCAAATATTCTCCAACTTTATGTTTCCTGCCTTGGTCATCTCAACTGTATTACCTTTCTCACCATCAATAATTAAACCGACAGGATATCCCACAGCTACTGAATTAAAGCAATTCAAACGACTGGAACGTCGGATCTGCATAGCAGACTGGAACTTACCTAAAGCTGAACCGTTATTAGGATTGAAGCTACCACCGGTAATATAGCTCTCATTATTAACAAAGTTGGCATCACGCCCCAACGGTCCGATAAAAGTGACATTACTAAATACGGCTGTCGTATAGGGTTCTATCAATGAGGCGTCTCCACAATTATCCGACTCAAAACCATTAGACTGAGAAGTATCTGCGATTCTCGGATCACGGATTGAAAGACAATATTGGACCTTACCGGAGAAGCCATTATCTGTATCAAACTCATCGTCCCATCCATTATAAGCCACTAGATATTTACAATTTACATTACCTCCAAACCATTCGTAAGAGTCGTCATTGGAATATGATACCTGTAAATGATCAATGGTAGTCCCACTACCTACAGATCCAAAAGTTATACCATTAATTTCCTTATCTTTTTGAAAAGGATAACCAGCAAATTCCACACGTACATATCTTAATATACCTGAATTGTCAGCATCATCATTTCCTCCATGTTTAGTACGCGGACCTCCTTCAATCTGCTGATTCAACACTCCCTGATTGTTCTTGGCATTACCACAAATAATCAATCCCCCCCAATCTCCCGGTTTACGCTGGCCTTTAGGCTGTTCAGAGGTAAAGACAATCGGAGCATCTTTAGTACCCTCGGCTATTAGTTTGCCACCCGGTTCTACAATCAAGGCAGCCTGTGTATCTTTATCCCCTTTGATAACAGTTCCCGGTTCGATGGTCAATACCGACCCAGTCCCCACATAAATCCATCCTTTCATCAGGTAAGTTCCTTTAGACAAAGTCTGTGTACCTTTAAAAATAAATTCCTGATCTCCATTTCCTATCACGGTACCTTTGGCATTCTCAGTTTTATCATCATTAAATAACAAGTGGTCACATGTTTTAATAGCTCCCTCAGTCCCCCATACATAAGGAGCTTCAGCATTTCCACCGTTGCCATTACCGTTTCCTGTATCAGTTTCCGGATCATCACTGCTACAAGCAACCATTCCCCCCAGCATTATTGCTGAGAATACGTAAATCATAAACTTGTTAGTTCTCATTTCCATTTGTTTATTGGTTAATAATGAAAGATTCATTCTATTTTAAAACGTATAGTTAATGTTCAAATTGAAATTACGCCCTGATTTGTATTGACGGGTAATTTGCTCCACTTTTCCATGCCTAGTTTCTTCAAATTGCTTAAAAGAAACTTTCTCCGCCAACAAATCGCGTACAGCAACCTTTATTTCCAGATTACCGATTTTTTTCGAGACACTTAAATCTACTGCATTACGGGGCATTTCATAAGAATCGGGTACTCTTACTTCATTGCCTGCAGTTCCCAAACTACGGCCTACACCAATAATACGCTTACCGATACGGTTATAAAGCAATGCAGCATTCCATCCGCTATCGGCATGTTGATAGAAAAAACCGGCATTAATCAAATATGGAGATTGACCTTGCATCGGACGGTCCTCCTCTTTGGCTCCCGGCTCAAATTTCACTTTACTTTTAATTAAGGCCCCGTTCAGACTAAGACTAAAATTACGCATACCTATAAAATCCAGATTTTTGCGGATATCCACCTCTACCCCATAATTATCCGCTCCTTTGGCATTGACATACGAATAGATAAGGTCTGTGCCTCCGGATACAGTATAAGTCCATTCAATAGGATTTTTAAACCTTTTATAGAAAAGAGAAACAGAAATCAGCTCTCCACTGCTGGGATAAAGTTCATAACCAAAATCTAAATTATCAATATAAGCAGGCTTTAAATTATAATTACCTTGTACATTACTGGCAAGATCAAAATCATAATATACAGAAGAAGAAACCTCCCGAAATTCCGGACGATTCACAGTACGTCCATAAGATAAACGGAACTGCTGCTTATCATTCAGACGATAAGCCACATTTACAGACGGGAAAAAGTCATTATACGTGTAAAACACGCTAGTGGGGCTTTCCTCGTTTTTCTGTGTATGGCTAACCAGCTCCATTCTATTATGTTCAAAACGAACTCCTGCGTATACATTCAATTTGCCCAATGGAAGATTGGTCCCTACATAACCGGCACTCAAGAGATTATTGCCTTCGTAATTATTGCGCCAATCCACTTGTTCCAATAAATAAAGTCCATTCTCCCCATAATTCTTCTCTTGTAATAATTCATTAGGGACATTCATTACTTTATAAGCACTCGGCAAACCATTTTTCCAACTATAAATAAAAAAACGAGTATTATATTCACGAGCACGATACTCCGTGTAAGCTCCAGCCTTCAGGCTAGGAGTAAAAATCCCGAAAGAAAAATCGTGCTGATAATTGATGTTAGCCGACAAAATATGTTCATCCAATCGGGAAAACTCCCGATTAATCTCATTCAAGTTCTCTACTTCCAACTGATTGGTCTCTTCATTGAGTACGGTAGTATATCGACGGCGGTCTGGCATATTCCGATTGGCATAAGAATATCCAGTACTCCAATCCAACTTATCGGCATCACCCAATGTATGTTTCCCCGTAAATTGACCATTATAAGTGGTACGACTCTGATAATAATATTCCGCGCTCTCTTCATAATCACTTTGTGCATCTGTCCCCTTACGATAAGTATAGCGGTCTTTCCCTAATTGATTAAAAATATTCTTAAACTCATAGCGGCTGTTACCACTGGCAGGTACATAAGTAAAATTCAGCATAGTTCCTATACGAACATTATGATTATATTGGTCATCTATACTTTTACGTAAATAATTAGAACAGTCGTGGGTCGTATCATAAGCACCAAACAAATTGTTATCCATATCCAGATATGTCTTATAGCTATTACTATAGTTCACTGTTCCTAACATAGCCAAAGTACGTCCGCTACTATCCACCCAGCGACGGCTGAAATTCATATTCATGCTAAGATCTGCCAAGGGCCTACGATCTTTAACGGTCCAGTCATTGTTCAACCCATTATTTAATAAATCATAGCCGTTATTTATCGGATTAAGCACAGCATTGATTCCACCTTTCAAGCTACGAAAGCCATTATCGAAACCTAGAAAATCTGTGCCACTTCCTTTATTATACAGAAACTTTTTAAAATGAGTCTGATCATTTAAACTAGTTCCAACCGAAATAGTAAACAGATTACTGCTAGGAACATCTTTGGTATTCACTAAAATAAAACCACCACTGAAATCAGCTGGATATTCCGGTGCAGGTGATTTCACTACCAACATATTATCCAACTGCGACGATGGAATAATATCGAAAGAGAAAGCACGCGCATCGGCTTCTGAACTAGGCACGGCACTATTATTAATCCACACATTATTATACCGTTGTGAAAGCCCACGTACCATAACGAATTTCTCCTCAATTATACTGATACCCGACACACGGCGAATCACTTCCGAAGCATCTTTATCTTGCGTCTTGGTAATCTGCTGGGCAGAAACTCCCGTTTGCATAACCAAGCTGGTACGTTGTTGGGTAATTATAGCATTCTCCGTATTCTTTTTAGCATCCGCTACAACCACAACTTCTCCTAATTGTTGATTATCCTGTTCTAGTTCTACTTTTATTTCGAACATACCATTTATTGTAACCTCAACAATCTGTGTACAATAAGACACATAAGATATAATAAGCTTGTACGTTCCATTTCTTAATCCCGCAAGTTCAAAATTACCATCCACATCAGTAATAGTTCCTATATTTGTACCACTTAACTGTACGGCAGCACCAATAAGTGGCTCTTTAGTCGCTTTATCTGTTATAGTTCCTCGCAAAACGGCCGCCTGTACGGTCAATGCCAGCATCAAAAGAATTATCATAAGGCTAATGCCTTTCATCTGAATTTTCATCATACTTTTACCTTGTTATTTTTCCGATGGCAAAGATCAGATAAAAGCATTACATGTATAATACATCTGCATGATGCTCCTTTTGCATATTTATTTCAATGACATTTCATTGCATTTTGTTGAAAAAGCTCCTACCTTTACAAATAAATTGTAAAATAGAGAAAGAATATGAGAAGTTTTGCATCTGACAATAATTCAAGTGTACATCCCCGTATCATGGAAGCATTAATGAAGGCCAATAACGGACATGCACTTGGCTATGGAGATGACCCGTGGACAGAAGAAGCCGCCCACAAAGTGAAAGAACAATTTTCACGTCCATGTGAAGCACTGTTTGTTTTTAATGGCACAGGCAGTAATACTATGGCGCTGCAAATAATGACCCGTCCTTACCATATTATCTTCTGTGCCGACACAGCTCACATTGCTGTAGATGAATGTGGTGCCCCCAGTAAAGCGACTGGCTGTTTCATGCGCACAATTCCTACTCTGGATGGCAAACTGACTCCGGAATTACTAAAACCATTTATGGTTAACTTTGGTATAGAACACCATTCTCAGCCCGGAGCAATTTACCTAAGCCAATGTAGTGAGTTGGGAACAATTTACAAACCAGAAGAAATATGCGCATTGACAGAATTTGCACACCGGCATGGACTGTTTGTGCATATGGACGGCGCCCGTATCTCTAATGCCGCGGCAGCATTGGGAATGAGTCTTGATGATATATCAGGAGCTTGCGGAGTCGACACATTGACTTTGGGAGGAACAAAGAACGGACTGATGGGAGCCGAATGTGTCATGATTTTCAATCAAGATTTGATAAAGGAAGCGCGTTATGCCAGAAAACAAGCCTGCCAATTGGCCAGCAAAATGCGTTATATCTCTTGCCAGTTCACAGCCTTCCTTGAAGATAACCTATGGCTAACATGCGCACAACATGCCAACGCAATGGCGCAACGCTTGTACAAGGAACTTTCCACAATGCCTGATATAAAGTTTACCCAAACGGTGGAAAGCAACCAATTATTCTTCATCATGCCACGTGAAAAAGAAAATAAGCTACAAAAATATTATCATTTCTACTTTTGGAACGAAGCCATAGGAGAAATGAGACTTGTTACCTCTTTCGATACAGAAGAAGAAGATGTAGACAAACTGATAGCTTGCATAAAGGCGCTATAATCATCTTCCGTTTCTCTGTTAGGCGGGCCTTCAGACCTGCCTGTTCTATTTCCCGCCTTTTTCCAAGGCATGAGTGTCCGGAGCCACACGTGGATACAAAAAAAGCCTCCGGAACTTCTTCAAGTCCGGAGGCTTCAAT
>OJRS01000264.1_pt1 | contig 39773 bp, 34 predicted proteins | sample 1599261 | NCBI WGS metagenome assembly OJRS01 (sample SAMN03922531, study PRJEB24848) | human gut metagenome | isolation source: stool sample | host: Homo sapiens | place: Germany | collected 2010-05 | reverse complement strand
ACGCCCGTCTCGCTGTTCTCAGCCATATCGACGTCCGTCCCGCTGTTCTCAGCCACACCGACGTCCGTCCCGCTGTTCTCAGCCATACCGACGCCCGTCTCGCTGTTCTCAGCCATATCGACGTCCGTCCCGCTGTTCTCAGCCATGCCGATGCCTGTCCCGCCCTTCTCTGCCATGCCGATGCCCTTTCCGGTACCCGCCCCCGCTCCGGCCAGCGCCAATCCGCCTGCCGCCAGCAGATACCACACGGCCGCCGCAAACAGCCAATGCCGCTGCACCCGGTTAAACAGCTCCAAGCTTCTCTTTTCCGAACGCGTATGCTTAATTGTTTCTGCCACCGCCTGCGGAAAAGCATACCACAGCACAAACAGCAGTACCAGCCCGGCCGTCAGCCCCAGCGCCGCCGCGCCGCCGAAACAACCGGCCGTCAGCCAAAGCAACCCCGCCGCGTATACGCCGGTATAAAAAGCATTAAACCGCCGCAGCACCGGCACCCGCAGCCAGGCCGCAGCTCTCTGCCCCCGCAGCTCCGCCGCTGTCAGCACTGCCAGCGGCAGCACCGTAATTCCAAGCCAGATGCACCCCAGCCCCGCCGTCAGCTCCACCCATGCCGGCGCCAGCCAGACGCCGCCCGCTGCCTGTACCAAACTTCCCGCCGTGCCTCTCAAAAATTCCGCACCCGCGGCAAAACTCCCCTCCGCCGCGCCGCTCCATATTTCCGCGCCGCCCGCAAACAGCCCGCTCAGCGCCTCCGCTTTCAGCACCGTCGGAAACGCCGCCGCCAGCAACACCGTAAACAGCCCGGCCAGCCAGCCGCGCCTGAATATTTTTTTCAACGGACGGAACAAAGCAAAATCCATATATCCGAGCGCTTCCGCCCACAGCGGCAAAATCACCGCCGCCGCTCCCGCCGCCAGCCACGGGTTATAATACAGCGCGCCGAAATATGCCCCCCGGTATCCGATGCCCAGCAGTGCCAGTCCCAGCGCTGCACCCGCCGCATACCGGCAGAAAATACGCCGCCGTTCCGCCCTCTCCCGCAGCTGCCTTGCCAACCGCAGGAACAAGCCGAAAATTCCCGGCATCAGGTTCAGCAGCAGCCCGTAGGCAAACAAAGTGCCCCCTGTTGCCCGTGCCGCTGGCACTGCCCGGGGTACGACCGTCATTTCAGTAACCGTCCCCGACGCCTTACGCCCCCGGATACCGTCTCCCGCCGCTGCCTCCGTTGCTCGTGGTGCGACCGCTGCCTCCGTTGCCTGTGCCGCTGGCACCGCTGCCACTGTCATAACCGTCCGCAGCACCTCGCTGTCATCAAACGACGCGCTGAGTGCAACCTCCTGCAACGGCAGCTCCGTATCCCTCCCGGTGCCGTCCGCAACGCTGCCGCCCGCAACAGCAGCCTCTGCCGCGCCGTATCCCGCATTTTCTCCGCTGCCCGACCGTGCGTCAAATGCGCTGCGCCCCTGTTCTCCCACCTGTTTTCCTGCCCGTTTTCCCGCCTTTTCTCCCGCCCGTTTTCCCGCCCGCACGTCAAATGTAACGCGGGCATAGCCGTCGCCAAGCTCGTAACGGGGATTGACAAAATTCGTCCCGGCCGCGTCTTCCGCCATTGCCGCCATATTGCTCACCCTGCGCGACAGGGCAAACGTCGCCGTCAGCGTTCCCTTTTCCCGGTCATAAACCAGCTTCTCCGCCCGCGCGTGCCGGCTCTCTGCCGGCGGCAGATGCGCAAACCCCTGCGTAACGTAGTTGTAATGTATGGAATCTTCCGCTTTGTCCGAAGCCCGGAGCGTCAGCCCGTGATGTGTCGCCGCCGCCTGACAGGTTCCGTCCGCCGTGCAGAGTTTGAAATGCAAATCCCCGGCAATATGCATCGCCTTCCCCGTATCCGCCCGCGTAAACTCCAGCGGAAAACGGATATGCCCGGTAAGCACGCGCCTGGCCACCCCGCCCTTTTCCACGCCGTTCGCCAGCGGCGCATACATGCGGAAAGATTTGATGTTGCGGCTGCCCATATTGCCCGTACCACTGATACCGCCCGTGGCGCTGCCACCGCTGCCGCCGTCCTCGCGCAGCACAAAAGCCGCCCGGTTTTCCGGATTAAGCAAATCGCCGCTGACATACATCCCGTCCGGCACATAGATTTCCGCCACGCCGCGGATGATTTCCTTATCGCCCGGACGCGCCGTATCCAGCAGCAGCCTCGCCTTAACGCCGCCGCCGGCTTCCACCGGCTTTTCGCCCGCACCGTCGCTGTATGAAGGCATCTTCCGCAGCGCGCGCCAGAACCCGCCGAAATCCAGCTCCAGCAGTGCCAGCACCATTTCGTCGGTATTCAGGTCTTCCGGCGAGATATAGTTCTTGTCGCGCCGCCGCACCGGCTCGCCCAATGCGCCGGGATCATATTCCAGATACTTGTACGGACGGTACCGCACCTGATATTCCCCCGCCGCCGACTGCTTGCGCAGGTCTGTCTCTTCCGGCGCAAATTCTCCGTCCTCTGCCACAATCGGCGCGTCTTTCGGCAAAATTCCCGCCGCCTTGATATTATGTTTCAGCCGTGCCACCGCATAGTCGTATTTGCGCTTCCAGCTGACGAAAAAGCGGATTCCGCTTTCCAGCGTTTTCAGCGTTCCTTCGCCCGCCGTCGGATATACCCGGCTCAAAAACCCGGTTAAATCGCCGTCAAGAGCCTCCCCTGCAAAAACCTTGTCGACAATAAACGGTAGCAGCGCCAGTTTGGCCAGTTCGTTGTCGCTCCGGATAATCGGCTCCGGCGTTTCGCCCTCACTGCCCGTATCGCCGCCGCCCGTTTCGTCGCCGCTTGCCGCCGCGGTCAGGTCGCGCACCCGGTAGACAATGCTCTCGCCGCCAACCGCAGCAGCCGCCCCCGGAAGCGTATCCCGAACCGCCGACACAGCAGCAGCCGTCCCCGCCGACACCGCCGCACCGCCGTTTTCCGGCGCTGCCGTATCTCCCGCCGTCGCCCCGGCAGCCCAGGCTGCCCCGTACATCAGCTTGAAAACCAGCGCCGCGCACCCTATATAACAAACAAACCTTTTCATAAAATTTTACTGTTGATTTAAAAACAATATTAAGCTATGAAAAGATATTATATCAGACCAGCCAAAAAGCAACAAACTTTTTTACGAAAGACACATATTACGATGAAGGACAGAAAGAGACGGTTTGAAATACTGGAAGAATTGGACGATTTTGATGAATCTTTTATGTTTGAGGAATGGGGGCAGCGGCCGGCACCGAAATCCAAATCCCGCCGCAAAGCGCCCGCAGCCGAAAACCGCCGCCGCGGAAGTTTTGGCGGGCAACGCACTGCCGACGGCTCCCGCCTGAGCGCAAAAAACAACGGAACCGGTACCAACAGCCCCCGCCTGAGCGCAAAAAACAACGGAACCGGTACCAACAATTCCCGCCTGAGCGCCAGGAGCAACAACGCCGGCACTCAAAACCGTTTTGCCGCCAAATCCGGCGGACAACGCGTCGCCGACGACAGCACCCTGACCGGCAAATGCCTCGTTTACATCGGCTCCGGCAAGAACGACCTGTATAAAGAGTCGGTTATCTATATTACTGACAGTTCGCCCGAAAGCGTCAAAGGAATAATGATAAACAAGCTCCTCTTCGGCTCGGCTGTTGTTGAATGCCGCAACCATGAAGACGGCGGCGAAAAAGACGTGCGCGGCGTTTACGAAGACCTCTATCAGGGCGGCCCGGTCAACCCCGCCAACGGCTTTGTGCTGTTTCCAAGCGACGGGTATTTTTACAGCGACCCGCACGCCCGCGTTCAGGGCGAAATCGCGATTTCCAGTTCGTTCGGCGTCCTTCAGGATATCCTCGACGGCGAAGGCCCCGACAAAAAGATTATCGCCATGGGGCATTGCGTCTGGAAACGCGGCGAGTTGGAATGGGAGATTTTCAACAACGAATGGCTGATTGTCCCCGGCGACCCCAAGCTGATTTTCGACACCCGTTTTGAAGACCGCTGGGAACAGGCGAAAAAGGCCAGCGGCATCAACCTCGGCGGCTATATCCCGCATATCGGGCTGGCGTAACGGCTCAAGCTCCGCGAATTAGTTGCTGCGGATTAGTTTTTTCTTATCGGGCTGGCGTAATAAAACGCCGGCTTTTTTTTATTCCCGCCGGCGCGCCTCGCTTTCCGCAGCCCCCTGCCCGCCGCACAGCCACAGCCGCACCGCCGGCACTTGCCCGCGGCGCGTCCTCGTCAGCCCGTAGCCGGGCATGCTTTAATATCCGTATGTCTGGTAATTGTTATAATACCCGCGCGGTGCCTGATGATACCGGTTGCGGTACGGAACCTGTCGCGGCGCCGTCTCCTGCATACGGTACGGAACCTGCCGCGGCGCTACCCTCTGCTGCGGCATGGTTCTCCGCCCCGCTGCCTCAAGCCCCGGAAAATCCGGAATGCCGCCATTGCCGTATTTATAAAAGTTCAGCATCTCGCGCTTGTTGATATTTCCGGCGTCAATCGTCGCTTCCGGAACGCCCCACAAAATGGAAATCGGCCAAAACAACAGATTAACCATACCATAAACCCAATGCGAAGAGTCGGCGGCATTTCCGCTCGCCAGATAAAAATTGCCGCCGCCCGGGAGCACGTTAAGCAGTCCCGCCGCCAGCGGACTTGCCGGCTGCTGCCAGCCGCCGGGCGCGCGGTCAACCGTTATCCCGCGGTATTCCAAAGCCGAAAGTTCCTGTTTTTCCTGAAAAGTAAGAGAAGTGCAGCTGCCCAAACATATCCCCGCAGCCGCCAAAGCAAAAATAATTCTGTTCATATCCAGCGTCCATATTCATTTAGCCCATAATAAAAACGGCCGCTTCACAAAGAAGTGGCCGGGGTATTAGCAAGCATACAAGTAGAAATGCTGTCCCTTATTCGGCTGACCATAACTGGCCGGCCTTATTCGAAACTACCCCGGCCATAACAAATATGACACATACAGGAATCTAACTTGCCAAAAGAACCTGTATTTATGACACATACAGGAATCTAACTTGCCAAAAGAACCTGTATTTATGACGCATACAGGAATCTAACTTGCCAAAAGAACCTGTCTTGGGGATTTATAACTACGGTGCACAGAAAATTCAACCGTTCCGCCGAATCTTTCGCACCAAGACCTTGCCGTGCCATAGCGCGCGCAGGGTTATATGTTATATCTCGGTGCTATCCATGCACCGCTGTTGGTAGAGGGCTGCTAAACCCCCGCCGGCGGTATCCCGCCTGCTAGATGTCGCCAAAGCGGCACCTGTATCTTTTTTACTATATTGTTTTTTAGATTGCAAGCTTTTTTTATTCCCGCCTGCACACCTCTCTCATCTGCCCCCTCGCTGCCCGCCCCTCTGCCAACCGCCCCGCCCCGGTATACCTCTGCCCGCTCCACCGCCCCTCTCCTTAAAAAAACATTGACAAAAAGACAAACCCCGCCTATGCTCGCGCCAATTCCAGTATTATAATCTCAATTATTAACGCTAATTTTTTTAATTTATGAATTTGCCAACTATTCAGATTCCGTATTACTTTACGGATCAGCGGCACAGCGGATACGCCGATGCCGTCATGGCGGGAAAAGTCAGCTCCGCCAATTTCGTTTTTGTTTCGGACGTAGAAGACATTGCGCCGATTTTGCCGGAAGAGCCGGACTTGCGTCTCGGTTCGCCCGAACATTTTCTCGGCGCGTTTATGGCTGCTCTGGCCAAGCCGGAAAATCTGAAAGCCCTCCCGCACATCATTGCCTTTTGGCAGGACAGGCGGCTGGCGCCTCTCTCGCTTCTGGCCGAGGCTTATTTGGGCGTCGGGCTGCAAAAATACGCCCGGGATGCCCAAGTGCCGCAACAGCGCACACTGTACCGTCAGGCCGTTGCCAAACTCAAACGCGAGATAGCCAAAAACGCCTCTCCGGTAACGCCGCAGGCGCTGGAGCTTCTCTGCCTCTGGCCGGATATCGCCGCGCAAAAGCTGGGGCTCCTTGTCGAAGGCGCTGACTACAGCCCCGTGCTGGCCAAGCTCGGTTTCACCGGCACGGCGCGCAACATTGCCGCCTTTCTGCTGAAAAACGGTTTTGCCCGCAATCTCCGCGCGATTACCGGTTATCTGCTGCCTCTTCTTGAAACGCTGCAGGAAACCGCCGGAAAAACGCCGCAGGGTATCGCCGGAAAAACATCGCCGGAAGCCGCCGGAAAAGCGCCGCAGAGTATCGCCGAAAAAACATCGCCGGAAACCGCCGGAAAAGCGCCGCAGGAAACCGCCCATAACACACTGCCGCCGGAAAAGCTCACCTTGGGCGCCGCAGCCGAAATTGCGCTTGCCAACGGCGTTTCCGAACTGGTGCGCCGCCGGGAAAATCTCGACAGCTCCGATTACCGCGATTTGTCCCGGTGCCTGCACAGGATTCGCCCCGGAGTTGCCCTCAACATTTTCCTGAAGCTTATCGGCGCCGACTTGGTTACGGAAACCCGGCATGTCATGGAAATGCGGACAAACCGCGAAATCGTCGTTCATTCGCCCGACACGGTCTTCAGCGACATCCGCCGTCTGGCGGAAAAACGGCAGGACCCGCAAATGAACCTCAAAATCGCCGCCGCGTTGTACGACGTTGCGCTGCCGCGGGAAAATTACGAACTGCCGCAGCTGGCCGCCGTCCTGCTTGCACAGCCGCAGAAACGCCCCGAAGACTGGAACGCGCTGCTTGGCTTTGCCCGCCATGTCCTTCAGGATTGCAACGCGTCCAGTCAACAGCTGTATCGCTGCCTGTGTGCCGTTGCGCTGAACAGCGGTGAATTTGCCGATATGGTGGAAGTTGCCGAATTCAAACACTGGGCCGTGGAAAAAGCCGGTCTTTGGCGCTGCGGCTGGGACCCCGTACAAAACGTGTTCCGAAGCCGCGGCAGCTTCCGGGAAACGGACAGCACGGCGTTCGTCGTTTTTTATGCCGATTCGCCCCATTCTCTGGATTGGAAAAAATCGCTGCCCGCCCTGTTGCGCGACACGGATCTGAAACCGCAGGTCCGCCGGGAAGCGGTCGAAATCATCGCCGCCCGCCACTGCGGGGAAAAACCGGATTTTCTGCTGAAGGAAGATTTGGAAAAACTCGCCGAATGGGCGCCTGCCCTTCCCGAAGCCTGGCTCAAAACGCTGCCCTGACCGGCGCCGCTTTCACCTGCTGCTCTGGCCGGCGTCGTTTTTACCTGCTGCCCCGCTATCGCGCCAGCCCTCGCACCCGGCTGTTTCCACAGCCCCGGCACGCTTCTTTTTCCTGCCCCTCGCCGGGCAGGATTTTTTTTATCCACCATGCAAAAAAACACTTGCATTTTCAAATTAACCTGATAAATATACTTCCGTTGCCGTTTTAGCTCAGTTGGTAGAGCAACGCATTCGTAATGCGTGGGTCGGTGGTTCAAGTCCACTAAACGGCACCAGATTAAAACCCTTGCAAGTCAAGGGTTTTAATGTTTTTAAATTCTTTCGGCATGAACAATATAAATTTCTTTCAAATCAGCCTCAAATAATTATTGACTTTAAACAAAAGTTCTATTATTTGTATATATGGTTAAAGTTAAGCACACCTCCCTCATGGTGTGCTCTTTTGTATACTGCCGCCAACACTATATCCCGCCGCCAACACTATATACCTTCGCCAACACTATATACCATCACCAACGCTATGCCCCATCGCATTGTATCCCTCCGCCAACGCTGGCAAAACGGCCATTTCCGGATATGTCCGCCCCTAATACTTCGCCTTGTACATCTCCAGACACTTCGCCATATCCAAAAACGTCTTCATGTGCCGGTGGCACGTTATCGGCTCGCGCGGTGCCTCGACGTAAACATATTCAGTCCTGGCGCAGCTGCAGAGTAACAGCATCAGCAGGCAAAGGGCTGTCCCAATCAAAACCGCCCTCTTTAGCCTGTGCGGCGCGCACCTTCTCCGCCGCTGCTGCTTTCTCAATCTCGCACAATCGCTTATCGGCGTCCAACGCCTTTTCATCTCGTTTCGCAATTTCCGCCTCCAAAAATGATGTTTTCCCAGACAGGGCGCTCTTTTCGCCCTGCAATGCCGCAATCTCCCTGCCCCGTTCGATGTACAAGCTTACCGTGATATACAGCGCCAGCAGCAGCCCCGCCACGGCGTATGTTAAAAATCTGGTCATATCCGCCTCCGTTTTTTGTATCAATCCGTCCCTCTGCCGACGCTTCGGACTCCCTCTCCCGGTACCTGAGGCTGCCGTCCCGCCGGTGCAGCCTCAGCGTCCGACACGCCGCTTTACGCTTTCGTCGCCGTCTTAAACTCGTATCTGCCCGCCTCATCGGTCGCCCCGGTGGCAAATCCGGTCAGGCTCAGCGACGACGCCATGCCGAACGTATCCGCGTACCAGTCGTTTGAAGACGTCGTCAGCTTATATATGCCCATGTTCCAATAAACCAGTGTTTCCGTCCGCTTTCTGTACCCGACCACCGCCGACGTCAAATCTTCCGAGAGCGCCAGACAATATGCCCCGTCATCGGCAATTACGCCCTCTGCCGGCACGGCAATGCCGATATTCAGATTGTCAAACGCCTTTGCCGCCGCGTCCCATTTAAAGGCATACACCGCCGTATGGCTGCCCGCCGTCAGAAGTTTCGTATCGTTGTTGTACTGCACCGAGCACACCTGCCCCGTCAAAGCCTGCAAATCCGTCTGCAAATCGTCGGCCTCTTCCAGCGCGTAATTTTCGCCGATTTTAAAAATCGCCAGTTCCGTCGGTTCATAATTGTTTTGCTTGGAGCCGCGGTTGCAGATGAAATAGTCCCCCGCCTCAAGCCCCGTCGCAAACATGACGGGATAATTGTCCTTAACAAGCGTGCTGTTTCCGGAGCCGATTTCCCGCGGCGTCCCGAAAAACTTGTCAAAATCATAAAATTTATAGTTTCCCTCCCCGTCGGCAGCAAACATTTTCCCGTCCAGCATCAATGCGGAATAAAGATAGCCGCTAAACCCCGTTAACGGAAATTCGCCGAGCGAATTCGCCAGCGTAAAGCTCCCGGCCGCGACCCACTTCAGCACGTTTCCGCTCCCCAGATACAGGCCGGCATAATTCGTGTATGCGTCTTTCGTAACCGCCGAAGAATAAAGCGCCGTTGCATTGCCCGCATAGTTGGAAGCATACGCTATAGCCTCCCCGCCGATAAAGCGGACAAAATTTCGCCCCGACGGCCCGGCGTTCAGGTCAGACGCCGTCCACGCCTTCGTTTCCGCATCGTAGGTAAACTGCTTGCGCTCCGTACCGCTCAGATTCACCACCCAGAAATTGTTGTCGGCGTCAAAAACCGGCGCATACTGCGTGCTGCTTCCGCCCGCATAATGCTGATACGCCGTATTCTCGTCCAGATTATGCCTGTTCAGCCAGGCCTTCGTCCCTCTGACAATCGCCGTTCCCGTATTGTTGACCGCAAAAACCGTTTCGCCGCCGTCTCCGCCTTGCAAAACCAAAGCATTCGTTGTTCCTTTCATTTTTCCTCCGTAATATTCGTCATAAAAACCATAAATTCCAAGAGCCTGCCCCGCCGCCCCGTCCCATGTTCCCCGCCGGCTCCGTTCCACCCCGATGCCGGCTCCGTTCCACCCCGCTGCCGCAGCGTCAGGCCGTTATCGTCCGTTGCTCCTCCAGCGGTTTCCAATAGTCCGTCCAGCCGCCCGTGCCGCCGGAAGTTTTCGTCCGCAGAACCACCTGCGCCAAATCCATGTCGCCGTTGAACGACGATGTGCCGTCATTGGAAAGCCAAAAAGGCTCTCCGCTTTTGAACACGTCCGTCTCCGTCTGCACCGCCTGTGTCCATGCCGCAGCCTCCGGCAGCGTATCCGCCGTATAGGCGCCGTTATCCTCCAGAACATACAACGTCGACGCATACGCCCCTTTTTCCGCATCGTATATCATCTGCGCCCGCACCCAGTACGTCGTTCCCGCCGTTGCCGTGCCGCCGGTTTTCCGCGACCCGTCATAGATGCACCACGCCGCGCCGTAAAGCCCGAAAAAGGCGTTGGTTTCCGCGTTCCTGAAAACCGTATTGTATCCCGACGGCGTCTTCGGCGTTATCTTCGCAATAAATTCCACATCACCGAAAAAAAATTCCGTTACCGGCAGCGTTTTGTCGGCAACAAGCCACATCCCGTCCGCAAACGCCGCCGTATCGCCGCGAAACGTAACGCCGCCTTCAACGCTGAAATGCACAATCGGCCACGGGTTTGTAACGTGCGATTCGATAACCTTGTGCCCGATCCACACTTTCCCGTCGACAGCCGCCGCCGTATCAAACGCCGTCGTTTCCGCTTCCGCGTCGCAAAAGCAGTTCCAGTCGGCCAAAGCCCCGGTATCTCCGTCCAACGCGCCCGGCAGGATTTCCGAATAAACCGTATACGCTTTCCAGTACGCCTTGCCGTCAACCGTGATAAGCGAATTATGCAGGTCAATCGTCCCCGTCCACGCATTGTTGCCGGAATCAAAGCCGAAACACAATTGCGCCGCAGTCGTGGAATACTGCACGGCCGCCGAAACAACGCGGATAAATTCCTCCCCGTTCGCCGTAACCGTATATGCCGTCCCGTCCCAGCCGGCCTTGATGACATAATCCGTATCCGCCGCCAGCGCCTGTTCGGAAACGGCTCCGTCCGCAATATCCCAGGCCGAAGTCGAACTCGCCAGATACAGCATAAGGTGCCCCGCCGCGTCCGTGCAAAGCTGCGGCGTCGCCCGGTTCGTCGAATAATTGCCGAAAATATAGCTCTGGTCGGCGAACGTTTCCGGCGTATGGATTTTCACGGTAATTTCCCAGGGATACGACTGGTTGTAAAACGCCGTGTAAATGTTGTTCCCGCTCGTAATGTTGCGCAAAACGCCGTCTTCGCCGATGTCCGGGCTGCCTCTCCGGCTGAAATTGTCATAAACCGTATTCGCGTTGCGCAGAAAATACCGCTTGCCCGCAGGCGCCGCCACGCCCCTGTAGCCGCCGTAAGCGCCCCCGTCCGGCAAAATCCCCGCCGAAACGGAAAGGACCGTGCCGTCCTGCGTAATCGTAACCCCGTCGTAGGGCTCCAGCGCAACGTCGTCGACCGTATTCGCCGTTACCGATTTCGCCACCGTCTTGTCCCAGTAGCGCGCCTTGGTTATCTTGTACCTGAACGGCATTCCCGCATAAACCTTTTTGTCAAATGTCCTGTTATCTGTCGTGTTATCTGTCGTCATTCTGCTTCTCCTGTAAATTCAAACGTGTCCGGTGCCGGCGTTACATTGACCTTCAGCGAAAGTTCCGGCAGCGCGCCGTTAAACTCAACCCGGCCGCCGGCGGTGTTCCCGGTGGCAAATCCCGTTACAAAACTCTCGCCCGCCAAATCGACCGTCCTTTGCGCATAAAGCCTGCCGTCGCCGTTCGCCAGAACATAGCCGTACGCGTCGCCCCTGTATCCGCCGGCAGCGGAGCTGGGATTGGTATGCGACACCACCGAAAGCAGCGACAAATCGTCCGCAAACACCGGCTTGTATATGCCGTAGTCCGGATTGTTCTCCGCCAGTTCCGCCGCCGTTTTTATCGGCGTAAACAGCTTGCCTTCGCGGTCGGCCGCAAACAGGTAAATGCCGTCCGCCGTGCCGATGCTGAGCGTTTTGTTGTTCGGGTTGTAGAGCCACCATGCGTTTGCCGACAGTGTTGCCAGATTCGCCGGCATATCCAGCGGCACCACCGCGTCGTTTTCGTCAATCGTAAACGTCTGCCACTGCACGCCGCCGCCGGTGTCCATGTTGGTTTCGGCGGACGGGCTGCAAAAGATGACCGCCCCCGGCCGCAGATCCGTCGCCATAACGGCAAAAACGCCGATATTGCCGCTCCACAACAGCACCGGGCTTGTCGGAACCGCCAGGTCGTACAAATAAGACGTCCCGGCGGAAACCCCCGGAAAAAGCAGCAGGCGCTTCGCTTCGGAATCGTAAATTCCCCGATAGGCGGTCTCCGCCAGCCCCGTAAACGTATACAGGGTACTGCCTGCCCTCTGCGCCTCATAGTCAAACTCCTGCAACACCGGCGCACTGCCCTGTTCCTTGTAAAGCCGCATTCCGCCGCCGAGATAAAAATCGCTTTCCTTGGCCGACAGATGCACCTCCCGCACCGTCAGGTCAAGGCGTGTGTTCGTCCCGCGCCCGCAGGCAAACATCCTGCCGTCGATAAAGCTGTAATTCGCCAAAATATCCATACTGGCAAAGTGCCCCAGGCTCCCCCCGATGGCAAAAGCCCCGTTTTTGCAAAACGCCGGATAAATATGCCCCGTAGAATAACGGCTGTAAATCAGCATCGTCTTCCCGTAAAAGGCGGTGCTGGCACTGTACGTTTTTGAAGGCGTCTCCAAATGCTGCCTGCCCTCCTGCGTCCGCAGCCTGTTTGAGATATAAGCCTTTTCCCCGGCGCTCCAGCCGCTCTCTTCCCCGTTATAGGCATAGATAAGCGAAGTCCCTCCGCCGCGATAAACCAGCGCGTTCGTTGTTCCTTTCATGTTTCCTCCATAAAAAAAGGAGCCGGCCCCACTGCCGCCCCCATAAAAAAAGCAGGCTCATCCGTCCCGCATTCTCATAACAAAAACAGCCCGGCGTTATTCAGCCGAACCGCATTCTTATAACAAAAACAGCCCGGCATCATTCAGCCGAACCGCATTCTCATAACAAAAACAGCCCGGCGTTATTCAGCCGAACCGCATTCTCATAACAAAAACAGCCCGGAAAACACCCGAGCCCGTCAGTATAATACAAAAGCCCGCCGCCTATGTCAATAGTTTCGCCCCCCTTTTAAAAAATTTTTTCCCCCCCCCCCCCCCCCCCCGCCACTCTCTGCCCTTCTCCATCGCCGCTGCCCCCCATCTTCCCTCCAACTCCGCCCCGCTCTCTGCCATCCGCCCTTCACGTATGCCCGCCCCGCCACTCTCTGCCCCATTGCCCCTTTGCAAAAAAATACCCACCGGGTGAAAAAAAAGCTTGATTATTTCAAAATTATATTATATCTCATTCTTGTTTTGCACGACAGTGCCCGAAAGGTGCCCGCCCGCAAAGGCGGAAAATGCAGAACCGCGACCGCCCCGTATTACCGGCGGCAGAAGCGTAAATGAGCGCCATCCCGGCTGACCGGGACAAAGGCGTAAAAAGCGCCCCGGCACCCCCGGAAAAAGGCGCAGGATGTGCGGCCATGGCGGAATTGGTAGACGCGTAACGTTGAGGTCGTTATGGGCTAAGCCCGTGGAAGTTCAAGTCTTCTTGGCCGCACCAGAATTTTCTGTATTGTATTATAAACGGGTATCCGCAGCTGTTGCGGTTTTTGAAAAGCGCTGAAGGGCGCAGGGAGGGGCGATGCTGAGAATTTATCGGACCGAAGAAGACGGCAGGCTCACAAAACTCAAAAAAAACAAGATTCTCCCCATGACCTGGTGCTCGCTCGTCAACCCGAACGAAGAAGAGCTGCTGCAGGTATCAACCGTTTTGCACGTTGACTACGACCTCCTTAGCAATTCGCTGGATGCCGACGAGCGCTCCCGCATTGAGCAGGAAAAAAATTCGCTGGCCATCATCATCAACCTGCCGCTTTTGGACGACGAAGGCAATTTTGACACTCTCCCCTGCGGCCTGGTCATCACCCCAAAAAACTTCATCACCATCTGCGCCCGCGACAACCGCGTTATGAATTCGTTTAACCGTTCGACCGCCAAAACGTTCGACACCCGCGACCGCGCGCGCTTTATGCTGAATATTCTGTACAAATGCACCCAGTTTTATTTAAAGTACCTGAACATCATCAACAAGCGCACCGACGAACTTGAATATGCCCTGCGCAAAACCACTTCCAACAAAGAGCTGTTCCAGCTGATGGAAATCCAGAAGTCGATGGTTTATTTCACCACTGCGCTGAAAGACAACCACCTCGTGCTCTTAAAACTGCTGCGCCTGATGCGCACCCCCGCCGTCGCCAAACTCGCCGGCTTCGGCAATGACGACGCCGACCTCCTCGACGACGTGATTATTGAAAACAAACAGGCGATAGAAATGGTGGATATGCACCGCTCCATTTTGGAAGGCATGATGGACGGCTTCGCCAGCATCATCAACAACAACGTTAACCTGGTGATGAAATTCCTCGCCGCTATCACGATTATCCTCTCTATCCCGACCATGCTCGCCTCGTTCTGGGGCATGAACGTCCCGGTGGCATTCGCCGGCGACCCCAACGGCTTCTGGCTCGTGATGGGCATCTCCGCCATAGCAACCGTCATGACGATTATCTATTTCCGCCGCAAGGGAATGTTCTGACCGGCCTCTCCTCCTCCCGGTATTGCCTGTACCGCTGGCACTTGCCTGTGCGGCAGCTCCGCGGCGCTGCCCCCTCTGCCCTCCTACACATCCCTTCCACAGCCGCCCCGTACCCCCGCCCCCACTGTACCGCCTGCACTCTGCGGCTGCTTTTCTGCACTCTGCGGCTGCTTTCCTACACTCTGCGGCGATAATACGGCACCAACTCGTCCAACGCGCGGCACAACAGGTTCTTTATCTCATCGTTGAAATACAGCCGTTCCCGCGTGCTCGCCCCTTTCGGCGCCCGGATTTCCTTTTCTTCCAGCACGATTTTATACAACACCGGCACAAACGGCGCCGACACCTTTTTCAGCGCCCGGCGGAAATTTTCCGCCCCGATGCCGGTCTGCCAGTCGTCCCAGCCGCTGCCGCCGTCGACTTTCGGCATTGCGTAATCGCGCACCTGCAGCTGTCCCTTCCCCCATTTCAGAAAATCCGCGTACAGCATCGTTCCCGCCAGCAGCCTGTCTTCCGCGCTGTAAAGCTGGCGGTATCCGTCCGCTATGTAATATTTTTTGCTGAGCCACCCCTGTTGAAAATACCTGCCCAGCAAACTCGGCTTTCCCGCCGCCTTCGCTTTATCTTCTGTCATCATCAGTGTCCTCCTTTCGCATAAACATAATCCAACACGCGGTCAAAATCCGCAAACAGGCCGTTTTCCACTGCCAGCCGGTATTTCCTCCCGCGCGAAAACGCCTTAAATTCCTCCTCGGAATACAGTTTTTTCAGCTCAACTTCCAACACATATTCCACCGCTTTGCAGTATGTCGGAAACAAATGGCGGCAGCGCCCGGCACGAATATCCTCTTCCATCAGATAGCTTTCCGGCGAAAGCGGCAGGCACGGCTTCTCCGCCTTTTTCGCCCGCGAATACAGATAGCTCCTGAACCGTGCCGGATTGGGCGCAAAGTTGGTATCCTCGCTCTTGCGGTAAGATTTGATTCCCGCCAGGATATCCCCTTGCGTGTATGGTTCCAGCATTTCCTCCCAGATTTCCGTTTCCAACGCCGACGGCCTGGCAAAATTCGGATATACCTGTTTGATGTTTAAGAAAAAATAGTCGCTTTTCTGACTCATGAGTTCCCTCCGTTAATGAGTGTTTGTTTAAGTTCAAATGTCCGGTCATAAAGTTAGTCGCGCATTTCTCCCCCGCCGCCCGGTTCCTCGCCTGAAACGCCGCCCGGTTCCTCGCCCGAAACGCTGCCCGGCGCCTCGCCCGAAACGCCGCCATTTCCGCCGCAGCCGCTCTCGTTGTCCGTACCGTTGGCACTGCCCGTACCGTCGGCACCGTCCGCATCACGCAGCACCCGTTCCTCAAGCTCCGACCAATACCCCTCGTCATCAACAGCCGCAGCATCTTTTGCCGCCCGAAAGCCGTTCTTCGCCGCACCGTATCCCGTATCTGCCCCGCCGGTAAAACCGCCCGCCCTGTAACCGCCTGCCGGGCTTTCCGCCGCATAACCTGCCGCCAAACCTGTTTCCGCCGCTTCGCTGCAGGCACGCCGGTGCCAGAGCCGCACCGTTGCCTTCCAGTTTTTGATTGCCGTCCGCCCGACGCACCAGCCGTGGGAGTCATAAAAATCGACAAACGTCGCCGCATCGACTTTCAGCCCCTCCGCCGAAACAAACGCCTGCACTTCCGCCGCCGACGGCCGTTGAAAAACCGGCAGCGAAATTTTCCGTTCCGAAAATAAATTATTTTTATTATTTAAAATATTATTTTCTTTTGCTTCTTTTCTTTTGCCGCAGCAATGCTGAAGCAGCGGTTGAACATTGTTCTGATGTCCGCTGCCGCCGCCTGCGGCAGAAAAAGCGCTGCCCGCCGCCGCCGTGCCGTTCCCCGAAACCGCAGCTTTTTCAGCAGCTTTTTCCGCAATATTTTCCGCAACTTCTTCCGCAACATCTTCCGCCGTATTTGCAACCGCCGCATTCTCTGCCGTTGCAAACAAATCCGGCATATCGTCCGCCGCCCCGTCATCACCGCTGCTGCCCGCGTTTCCGCGCCCGTTAACATTCCGCCGCCGTGCCGCGCCGCCTTTGGCGCCGATGTCGCGCATACGCTGCCGTTTCGCAGCCATATCCTGTTGCAGCAGCATAATATAGCGGCTGATGTTTGCTACCGTTTCGTCGACGGCGGATAAAGGCGCCCCTGTAACCGCCCCGGCACCCATATCCGCAGCCCCGCCTGCCGCATTCTCCGTTCCGACAGTACCGCCTGCCGTATTCTCCGCTCCGACAGCCCCGCCTGCCGCTCCCGTCGCGCAATCAAGCAGCATCTCCAGCAGCAGCCCCTTCTGTTCCCGGGTCAGCCCCGCAATAATATATTTGAGATTGGTATGAAAAATAATCTGATCCATTTGTTTCCCCGTTGCCACGAATTACCCCTCGCGCACAAGCCGGCCGCTCCCGGCAGCCTGCCCGCACAATCCGCCGCCCGCGCCGAAACGCCAGCAGCCAGTCTCTCCGATAGTCCGATAAAAGTAGTCCAAATAGTCCGATAGTCCTGAAACGGCACCGCCGGTATTTTCCGCACACGGCGCCAAAGCTCCCGTCCCGAAACAGGGCTCAAACACCCGTCCCGCACACGGCGCCAAAGCCTGCCCCTGCATCCGGCTCCCTGCACGCTCCGCACACTCCCGCACGCGCCCTGCATACAGCCTGATATATAACCCTGTATATACTGCAAAAATTGGGCTTGACTTTTAGGCACTTTTAATATATGATAATTAATACATTGTCAATATTAAAAAACATACTTGGCAAAAAAAATTATTCTGATAGCGTAGCATAAAAAGGAGATATTACTATGGCAGATTTACAAACAATCCGCAAACGGCTGGAAAAGTATATCTTGGACAGCAACCACACCTTTCGCGAAGTATCGCTGAAAATCGGGCGCAAGGACTCATACATCCAGCAGTATGTCAAATACGGCTTTCCCAAGCGGCTGAACGAAGTCGACCGCAAAAAAGTCTGCCAGCTGTTAAACATCAGCGAAAAAGAATTGATTGACGACGAGCTTCTGCAAAGCGGCGCCGCCCTGCCCCCGCTCTTTGAAAACGACGACCTGACCGGTTCGGCGGCGGATTTTGTGGCGATAGACATCTGCGCCGCACGCCCCGGAACCGAGCTCCGCGACAACGTCGTCGGGCGTATGGTGCTGAATTTTGCGGAATTCGGCAGCTGGTGCGCGGGCAACCCGTTCAGCCTGCGTTTTATCCGCCTCGACGGCGACTATATGGAACCGACGCTCCCCAACGGCAGCCTTGTTATGTTCGATTCCGGCGTCTGCGATTACAGCGGCGACGGCATTTATGTTATCGAAACCGGAGGCGACGTCCAGATTAAACGCCTGCAAAAAACCGCCGCCGACACCTACGCGCTGAAAGTCGACAGCCCCCGCTATCAGGATTTGTACCACAAAAAGAACAAGGTGAAAATCCTCGGCCGCGCCGTCTTCTGCCTTTCCGGCCGTCCGCTGTAACCCGCCGCGCCCTTGCCGGCTGAGCCCGTTCCTTCCGCCCGGTAAAATCCGCACGCACACCGGACCGCCCGCCGCGCCCGTCCCGAGTTATCAACATCGTCCATATATTCGGCTATATAATCAGCACTTTTCTGCCGCATTTTGCCCATCGGCGCCAATGCGAAAATATTGAAATCAATATACGAAACACCTATATATTATGAAAATTAATATACAGAAAAGGAAAGTATATGAATATCAAGCAGAAAATCGCCCGCCTGAAACAGCAAATCCGCCTGCGCGAAACCGCCGATGACGGTTATTACCTTTCGCGCCAATACAAGGAAGACGCCCGCGCCCTCTATGAGCTGGAAAGGCAGCTCCCGCCTGCCGGCACGCCGCGGCAGCCGTCCCGGACTTAAATCCGCCTTGCTGCCCCGGACTTAAAACCGCACAGTCGTCCGTTTCCCCCTGTCTAAAACAGGCCGTTGCCTTTTGGGTAAAGATATTGGCGCAGTCTTTCGCCATACTCCCCGCATCCCGCAGCCGAGCCGTGAAAATCCGTATCTATAATATAGCCGTACCGGCTCACGACCACCTTAACCTGGCACGTTCCCTGCGCCACCTGTGTCCGATATCCCGACGTTGTGCCGTCGATAAACATCGTGCCGAACTGTAACGCCGTCATCGTCATATGCGTCGCTTCTTCATACGGCGACTGATAAGTGTAGGAAGTCGAATAATTCCAAACATAAACCGTCCGGTCGCGCAGACGCACCTCGTTGTCCGGATACCCCAGCACCGCAAACGCCGTCTGCACCGGCTGATTGCGCAGCGCCGCCAGCCCCTCCTCCATATATTTGAGCGTACACCCGCTTAAAAACAACATAAAAATCGCCATAATCCTTTTCATTGCCTTGCCCTCCGAATACAAAAAAACGGCTGCCTGACTATGAGGCAACCGGGAGTTCACAATCCTGTGTTAGCAAGGATTTATAACCTTTAAACCGAGGTTCTGGACATACGTTATAACTCCCGGTTAAAATGGATATAGTCAAATTCTCCGTATTTTACAGAGTATTAGGCTGAATAATAATATCTAACACGAGGGTGTGAATCCCTACTTAAGACAGTATAGCAAAGCCACCATAAAAAGCAAGAAAAAAAGCACCTCAAATTAAGGTGCCGGGGAGTTCACAATCCTGTGTTAGTAGGATTCCCTTAACCTTCAGATATACGTTAAGGGCTCCCCGACCATAACAAAAACGGCCATAGCCGGGGATATTGTTACATAAATAAATTATATAACGTTAACGATACATATCCAATACCGCTAACAACAGAGTGTGAAAAATACTCGGGCAGTGTTTAGCCCCACTGCTTACAAACAGCATATAAACCTGTAACTCAAAAGTCAAATAAAAAAAGCCGCCCATACAGGCAGCTTTTCTTTCGTTCGGTTTTCCGCTACGGCTCTCCGGCCCCCGGTTACAGGCGTCCCGGAAAACTTCGTCACCCCTCTCCTATTACAGGCGGAAAATTTTAGGCAGATAGAGATGGGCTTGAGGGCGGCAAAAATTTTAGTGTACAAACAAGGTACATGAATTTTTGCCGACCCGATAAGACCGCTCTGGATGCCCAAATTTTCCCCTGTAATTAGTACGGATGCTTCGCATAATACTCCTCTGCCACCGCCGGAAAATTTTCCTTGAGCAGCGACAGCGCCTCCCAGCACATGGAATGAAACGCGATGTATTGCCGCACGGCTTCCGTTGCCCCCAGCTTGACCAGCTCGACTTCCGCCTGCCAGCACATGCCGTGTTCGGGACTGTAGCGGGAAATCAGTTCCTTTATCAGCTCCCCGTTGCCGCGGTTAATCAGCGCCACCTGCGCGTCGTCGCTGAGCCAATAGCCCGCCACGTACTTTTTGACCGCCGCCGGCGTCGCAAACTTGACAAAGCTCACGTCGTCCCGGTGCCGGAATTGCGTCAGACAGTCGTCCAAACTCTTGCTCGCCAGCACTTTAAACAGCTTCTGTTCGTTCTCCGGCGCAAAGCGGTAACCGCCCATGCAATACAGATGTTCCACATGCAGCTTGAGCCATTCCGCGTCAAAATTGCGTTTCCACAACACCTCTTGCGCTTCCGCCGCCAGCGGGCATGTCATCAGCAGCAGCTGGATAAGGTCCCGGTCATACGACGTCAAAACTTCAACCTGCAATTCCGTCGGCAGGGCTTCCGCCGCCAGCGTTTCCATCAGCTTGCCGAAGTCTTTGGCCTTGGCCGCTTTTTTGCGAAACAGGCGGTAAAACCGGTACACGATGGTCTTAAACGCCGCATAGTTGCGCTCTTCGACAATCTTTCGTTTCACGTTTTCGCTGATAACCCATTTGTTGGCATACGCCGCAAACAAAGACGGATTGTCCCGGTGCAGCAGGGCATAAACCTGGTCGTCGTTTTCCAGCGGATTAAACGCCAGATACACGCGCACTGCCTCGTTGCTCCCGGTTTTAATCAGGTATTCCGGGTCGGCCAGGCGGCGCATTTTGGCAAAGTCGCGCAATGCCTCCACCTTATCGCAATGAATAAGGCAGCGCTGGGTTTCCTCGGTCAGGCCGTAATAGTTAAGATACGTCAGCCGGATGTCGGCCGGGGCTATTTGGACAAAAACCTTTTCCGCATCTTTGGAAAAGCGGAAACGGTTGATGTAGCTCTTAACGGCCGCGGGAGAAAAATGCTCCAGCAAAACCAGTTCTTCATGCAAATCCAGGGGATGTTCACTTGTCAGGCTCTCAAAATAAGCCTTTAGCTCATTATCGGCATTCCGCTCGATAAGGCTGATAATTTTGTTGTTCATAATAGGAATTATATAAAAATTAAACACTAGAATTATATCACTCTGCCCAGATATATAGACAATATTTTTCAATTAGTCAACCCAAAAAAAATTTGACTTTTGGCAAAAAAGGATATATCTTATCAGGTAAATAATATGTTATGGAACAGATAAGGAGCAGATTATGCTGAACAAGTCATACATTTTGGCGGGACTGGCGGCGTTGGCGCTGGCAGGCTGCACCCGCGAGGTTTATTTGCAGCCCGTGCCGTGCGAACCGGAATGCCCAAGCTGTCCGTGTTTCGTCGGCGCTTCCGAGTGCTGTCCGGAAACTGCGGTGCAGACCGTCGTTACCACCTATCAGGTTTATGACGTTCCCGCGCCGACGGTTACTTATATCCCTTGCGACAATGGCGTCCGCCGCTGCCGCACCGTCTGCCGCGAAGTCCGCGTCGAACAGTAACCCCGCCCGCGTACATGCCCCCATACCAAAAGATACCCGAAACCGTCTGGTCTCGGGTATCTTCATAAGCGGTGCTTCATCTCTCTGAATCCTTCTGATGGGCTCCAGAGAAAAAATATTGCTTTTTCTTCTGACTCCACCCGCCTAAATTCTGCCTGCGCTCGCACGCCTGCAGAAAATCCTCTATGTTTCGCGAAACCGCCGCTTCGTGCCCGGCACTCGCTGCCAAACCTCGCGTCCTCCGCCTTACCGCAACGCTCTGCCGCTCCGCCATCTTTACCGCGCCATCTCTGCCGCGCCGCATCCGCCCGGCATCCCGCGCCCTTTCCTCTTCGGACCGGCAGCCGCGCAACCTGCCTTACTGGCGTTTCAGCCGTAAAATCAGCCCGCGGTACTCGTTCACAAAATTATACTCTTCCTCCGTAATCTGCGTGCCGATAATATTATCGCGCTCCCGCTGTAAAACGTCTACCTGCGTTTTCATCTCAAACGGCAGCCGCCGCTCGTCGATTTCCGTAGATAAAAACGCAATCGTTTCATCCAGCCGCGCCACGCGGTCATAAACGTCATACATGTCAAACAGCTTTTTCACCCGCACCAGAAAAGCCTGCGGCTCCCAGTTCATGCGCTTGAGCTGCTGTTCCAAAAATCTCGGGCACGGGCTCGGAAACGCCCCGTTGGCAAATTCTTCCAGTTCTGCGGAAGCCGTCGGCATTTTCATAATTTCCTGCACCGTCAGCAGCAGGTGCATAAACTCCGTTTCGTCAAACGTGCGGGATATGCGCGTTATCAAAAACCGCGGCACCTGGTCTTCAAACACCTTCTTCTGCAGGACGACGTTGCTGATGGCAAGATAAAGGACAAAACTCATGCCGGCGGCGTACAATACAGGCTTCAGCAATTTGCGCTTCGCCACGCGTACCAGCTTTTTCCTTCTGCTCATCTTTGCCATAACAAACGAATTCCCCCGTTAGATTCGCAGCTATAATAGGGGATAAAAATAAATTATGCAACAAAAAAGAATTCCGGCTGAATAACCGCCCGGCCGGGTTGCATCCGCCGCCCCAAACCGACATAACCCCGAACAACGCAGCTCCGAACAGCGTAGTCCCAAACCAGCGCCGTTCCAAACAGCGTAGCCCCAAACCTGCGCCACACAGCGCCTCGCTTGCACCCCCGCGTCCGGCTGCACAATCTCAACACCTTCACAGGCCGAGCCCCGGCATCAACGTCGCTAGTTCGCCTATTCTCCGCCGGCACAAGCCACACGCGCCGGTTCATACCGCTCCGGCATATCGTCTTCTTCCGGCAGCGCCCGTACCTCTTCCGCTTTCAAAGCCCGGAACCCCTGCGCCACGACATACGTTTCGGGCGACTTTTCGCGGCTTGCGTCCGGCTTGTAATGGCTGACCTTGGCAAAGTTCTTTTTCATATCCGCCAGCAGCATGCCTTCCGCGCCGCCCTGAAATACCTTGGCGATAAATATCCCGCCCGTCGCCAGCACCGTTTTCGCAAACGCGTACGCCGCCTCGACCAGCCCGATGGTGCGCAGGTGGTCTGTCTGCTGATGCCCGGTCGTATTGGCCGCCATATCGCTCATCACCACATGCGCGCGTTCGCCGCCCAAAAGCAACAGTAGCCTTTCGTCCGCCCCCTCTTCCGTAAAGTCCTGGCAGACAAACGTCGCCCCCTCCAGCGGTTCGGTCGGCAGAATGTCAAGCCCGACCAGCTTCCCCGTGCCTTTAAGCTTCGCTGCCGCCACCTGCGACCAGCCGCCCGGCGCGCAGCCCAAATCGACAATCACCTTGTTGCGGCCGAGAAAATGGTATTTTTCGTCCAGCTGAATCAGTTTGAACGCCGCGCGCGACCGGTAGCCGAGCCGTTTTGCCTCCGCCACGTACGGGTCGTTGAGCTGCCGCTTCAGCCACCGGTTTGATGACGAAGTATGGTACTTCGCCTCTTTGAGCTTGACGGTGAGCATCTTCCGCCCCCGCACTTCCTTTGCCGATTTCGTCAGTTTTGCCATAGCCCGGCCTCCGTTTTCGTTTCAACCCCGGTTTTCACCCGGTTCTCCGCACATTCTTCCGCTGCCGGCAACAACACCCCGGCTGTGTCCTCCTCCGGCTCATTCGCGGACAGCTCTGCCGGTTCACCCAGACCGCCCCGCTCTTCCGCCGCCGGCAACAGCGCCCCGGCTGCATCTCCTGTATCCTCTTCCGCCGCCAGTTCGGCCACAATCGCCTCCTGCGCGCTTTTCAGCGACGCCGTCAGCTCCGCCTCACCCAGCGCGCGGAATATCGTGCGGAAAATCACCAGCGCCGCCACAAAAATCTTCGCCCGCTGCGGCCCGATATAAACCGATTCCGCGCGTTTGGCATACGACAGCGGCAGAATTTCGCCGATAACCCTGTCCAAATCCGCCGTCGCCACCGTAACTCCGTCGGATGCGAATTTATCATACTTCGGCATCTTTTTAATCAGCGACACCAGCCTGAGCGGCGTTGACGACGTCGCCACCAGCGCCGCCTGCCCGTGATAGTCAATGCCCGCCGTCTGTGCAAAAAACGGTTCCAGATATTTAAGCACCGCCTCTTCCAGCGCCTTTGCCCCGGCTTCGTTGTAATTCGCCAGCCCGAACATCTCGGTTGCGTTGCGCGCCCCGAGCGGCACCGATACCGTCGCCAAAATCTCCGGCGTTGCGGCGTTTGTCGCCAGCGTTACTTCCGTCGAGCCGCCGCCGAGGTCATACACCAGCAGGTACTTTTTCCCCGCCTGCGCGTTCAGCCGCGCCCCCAGAAGCGTCAGCCGCGCTTCTTCATATTCGCTGATAACTTCAATATCCACGCCGGACGTCCGTTTCACCTCGGCGCGAAACGCCGCGGTATTGGTGCTCATCCGGCACGCCGCCGTTGCAATCGCCCGATAGCGCCGGACGTTATAAAGCTTTAGCATCTCCGCAAAATCCATAAACGAACAGATGGCGCGTTCCGTCGCCCGCCAGCAGAATTTGCCGCTTTCCGCCAGCCCCTCGCCGAGCGCCACATGCTTGACGTCGCGGTACACGGCATTCCCCGCCGTATCCGCAATCAGCAGCCGGTTGGAATTGGTGCCGAGATCCATCGCCGCCACGCACGGCCGCCCGTCATAATTTTCCATATTTCCTTCTGCGTTCCTCGCCATAATTCTGCTTTCTTCCATAATTCTGCTTTCTCCCGTATTTCCGCTTTCTTCCGTATTTCCGTCTTTATTTTCGTTCGTCATCATGTCATGCCTCTTTTGTCATCTGCGCACCGCCCCGGCATTCCGTCACTTCCGGCGCTGCCCGCCAAACGCGCCGCCGCCGTTTCTCCGGTCGCTCTGCCCGCCGCTGCCCCGCCGGTCAAACGGAAACCTGCCGCCGCGCCGTTTCTTTTTGCCGTGGCCTGCGGCGTTGACGCGCCGTGCATGCATCATATCCAGCAAAATTCCCTCGCGGATGCCGCGGTCGGCAACCGTAATTTCCGAAATCGGCCAGAACGTCGTCAGTGCCTCAATAATCGCACACCCCGCAATCGTCAGGTCGGATTTGGACTGCCCGATGCACGGGTGTTTGCAGCGCCCCTCCGGCCCCATGGTTTTGATTTTGTTGATGGTAAAGTCAATATCCGGCGCCGAAATCGCAATCCCGTCCACCGCCGAACGGTTGTAACGCGGCAGTTTCAGGTGCACCGCCCCGATGACCGTAACCGTCCCCGACGTGCCGATAACCTGAATTTCCTGATTGGCAATCGCCTCGCGGATATGGTGCTTGTCTTCAAATTCCTGTAAAATCGCCTGCGTGCGCTCCACCACCGTGGAATACTCGAGCGTGCTCATCTCATGCCCGGCAAACGCCTCCGAGATTGTAACCACGCCGTAGGGCAGCGACACAAAGCCTTCGATAAACGTTTTGCCGTTGTCGGTAACCCGCGCCAGCGAAATCTGCGTCGACCCGCCGCCGATGTCAAACACCAGCACGCGCTTGATATTGCGGTTCAGGAGCGGCAGACACCCGACCACCGACAGCCGCGCCTCTTCCTTCGAAGAGATAACCTCAAGCTCAATCCCCGCCTCGCGCTTGGCCATTTCCGCAAACTGCGCCACGTTCTTCGCCCTCCGGCACGCCGCCGTCGCTACAAAGCGCGACGCCGCAATCGGCATATATTCGTCAATAACCCCGCGGCAGATTTTCAGCGCCTGAATCGTGCGGCGCATCGCCTTGGGCGACAGCTCGTTGTCCTGAATAATCCCCTCGCCGAGACGCACCACTTTGGAAAAAGTTTCCACCACGCGGAACGAAGTCGTCGTCGGCGTCGCCACCACCAGCCGGCACGAGTTGGTGCCGAGGTCAATCGCGGCGTAGTTGTTCTGCGCCAGCCCCGGATTGCGGTCGCCCTTGCGGATTTCCCCGCGCGTCCGGTCGTACTTTCCCTGCGCATTAACATACTCCGCACCCCGACCGCTTTCGTTTTCCCTCGCCGCGCCGTTTCCGCCTGCCCGGTCGGTTCCGTTCTCCCGCACGCCGCCAAAACGTCCCGTCGTTTTTTTATTTTTATTCTTTTCCGGTAGTCCGTTTATTGTTTTCATTTGTTCTCCATTATCGCCAGCCCGGCACGCCGCTTATCCTGTCTGCCGCCTTTCAAACCGTCCCGCGCGCAAATTCCGATATTCCGCGCTCCACTCCTGACATCCCGGGTACGCCGCCTATTCTCCGAACATCTCCGCCCGGACAATCTGGCGCAGCTCGTCTATGCAGACCAGCTTGTGCTTCTTCGGGTCGACATAATGCCAGTACGCCCAGCCGTTGCAGGTCGTCGAGTCCTGCGCCGCCGCCCCCATCTGGTGGATGGAGCCCGTTTCCCCGCCAAACTTGACGGTTCCGTCGGAACGCACCACGGCCTTATGTTTCTTTTTCTCATCGTATAACACATCTCCCGGAGAAATCAAGCCCCTTTCTATCACCGCGCCGAACGGCACCCGCGGCAGCTTGCGCTTGCAGGTATATTCGAGCGCCGCGCTCTCCGGGCTGACTTCCACCGCCGCCAGACGCTCCCGCGCCCCGCGGATGTAGGTGGCGTCTTTTTCAATGCCGATGAAATTGCGTCCCAGCCGTTTGGCAACCGCACCCGTCGTGCCGGTGCCGAAAAACGGGTCAAGGATAACGTCCCCGACGTTCGACGACGCCATAATCACGCGATACAAAAGCGCCTCGGGTTTCTGCGTCGGATGCAGTTTCTCGCCGGTTTCTTCGTTTTTGAGCCGTTCTTTGCCGGTGCAGAGCGGAATTTCCCACGTCGAGCGCATCTGCACGTCGTCGTTCATCGCCTTCATCGCCTCGTAGTTAAACGTATATTTCGCTTTCGGGTTCTTCGTCGCCCAGATGAGCGTTTCGTGCGCGTTGGTAAAGCGCGTGCCTTTGAAGTTCGGCATCGGGTTAGTCTTGTTCCACACGATGTCGTTCAAAATCCAGAACCCCAAATCCTGCATGATGTAGCCGACGCGGAAGATGTTGTGGTACGAGCCGATGACCCATATCGTGCCGTCTTCTTTGAGGATGCGGCGCGCCTCGCTCATCCATGCCTTGGTGTAGCGGTCGTACTCGGCAATGCTCTCAAAGCTGTCCCATTCTTCATAGACGCCCTTGACGTCGGTATTGTCGGGGCGTTTGAGCGCGTCGCCGAGCTGCAGGTTATACGGCGGGTCGGCAAAAATCACGTCCACCGAATTGTCGGCGATTTTCTTCATGGTTTCCACGCAATCCGCATTAATAATAGTGTTTAATATCGTTTCCAAATTATAATTACTCATCACGCATCCCTGCTAAAGTGGTATTGCCGATACCTTAGACCCGATTTGGTTAGCATAATCTTAACAACCGGAAACTTTTTTGCCCCCGTTCCCTACCCGCCTGAAAATGAATCAAAATTTATTCCCCTTCTCCGTCGCATGCCCCGCGCCCCTGCCCGGCTGCCCCGCCGGCACGTCCTCGACTGCCGCCTCCCGGCCGCCCTGCCGGTACGTCCTCGACTGCCGCCCTCCCGGCCGCCCTGCCGCCGCTCTCCCTGCCCTTATTCCCCGAGTGTGCGCAACACATTGAACATAGGGGAAATTTTATTCTTGTCAGACCGTAAAAAATATGGTATAATCAACTCACTAAAATAAAAATATCTCTATTATTAACCCGAAACAATGTCCTTGCGGCACTGTTTCATAAACAAAAAAACCATGAAAACAAATCATCTGTTTCTTTTGGCCATAGCGCTGATAAGCTTGCTCTTCACAGCATACGTCATTATCGCAATTATCAGCATCGCCGAAAATCCGGTTTGGGAAACTGTTCAAACCCATTTAACAACCCTGCCGCTGGCACTTGCCGTTATGTGTTATCTTGCCAAAATGGCCGATGACATCATCAGGGAAGCCAAAACTTCCGCCGGAAAATAACCGCTGTCGGAAAATAACCGCAATCGGAATCTTCCCCGCCGGAAACTTCCCCGCCGGAAAATCACACAGGAATGCCCCGCCCGGGCGCTCCTGTTTTTTTATGCCTTTTTGCGCCCGCCCCCTTTGCGCTGCCGATTGCTTCCGCGCCTATGCGCCCCCTTTGCGCTGCCGCTGCGGCGTTCATTTATTCCCGTAGCGCGAACCTCTCCCGCCGCATTTTCCGCATAACAGCACAGGGCAAACACGGTACGAACCACACTCCTTTTTTAGCCAGAAACACCAGATGAAAAATCCGTTCCCCAGACTTTGCCTGCCGCAGCCCTCATACCCACGCCGAAAAGTTCCTCTCATGCCCGCACCCGAAAGTTCTTCTCATACCCTCGCCGGAGCTTTTCCTCCCGCCCCGGTCGCAACAATTTCCCCTTTAAGCTTGACCTTTTGTTTTTGCCTGCTTATACTCTGTTCAAACATCAAAGGAGGTATCGTTATGAAAAATTTTGCTCTGACTCTCGCCTTATTGTCTGCCGCGGTTCTTTCCCCGGCTGCAACTCCGTCCCCCGCGCACGCTGCCGACACGCTGCCGGCTCCTGCCGCCCTTTCCCCCGCGCACGCTGCCGGCACTCTGCCGATTGCCTCCGCCCCGGACGCTCCTGCCGTGCCGCCTGCCGCTTTCTCGGCCGGTTCTTCCGCGGCGCAAAATCCGCGCGGCATGACTGCCCCTGCCCCGGAACAAAATCTCCTTGACGACAAAATCTACTTCTTCGCCCATGCCATGTGCATCGCCTGCAAAGACGCCTTTGTCTATCTTGATGCCAACCATCGCGACCTTAACATTCCGATTACGGATATGAAGTTTCACCACAACCTTGAACTCTACAAACAGTGCGTTAAAAAATTTAATATCCCCAACAGCGATCTCCGCCTGCCTTTAATCTGCATGGGAAATCATTACATTATGGGGTGGGAACCGGAAGACGGCGCCCGGTTTGAGGAATACCTGCAAAAATTCCGGCAGGAAACCGCCGCCGCCGGACATGCGGCCATTTCCGCCGCCGTGGATGAAGCCGTTCCCGGCCCTGCTCCGGAATTAAAGGAACCGCTTGCCGTTCCCGCTCCCGCAGCTTTCCCTGCCCCTGCTGCTTCCGCCCCGACCGCCGCCCCGACTGCTGCGGCTGAAGAAACGTCAGGCGGCATCGCGGCCAGCCTTGAGGCGCTGAAGGGCTCCGAACCCATAGAACCAACGGCCATCGTCCGCGACGAATAGGCTTAGTCCGCATTCCCGCGCCGCCGCCCCTGCCATTCTACCGCCCGGATGCTCTGATATCCGCCCGCTCTGGCGCCCCGTTCCCCTCCCTCACAAAAAATTTGAAAGGTCTCGCATGCTTACCGATATAGAAATAGCCAATCAGGCAAAACCGTTTAAAATCAGCAGGATTGCCGCCAAACTTAATCTGACGGCTGAAGACATCGAGCCTTACGGCAAATATAAGGCCAAACTGTCGCGCGCCAAGACTGCCGAACTCGCCTCCCGCACCATGACCGCCCGCCCTATCGCCGCTTCTGCACGCCTCTCCGAAACCCAGGCAGCCCCTGCCCCAAACGGCAGCCATCCTCTCCGTACCCCGGCGCCGCGCGGCGCCCTCATCCTCGTTACCGCCCTGACCCCGACCCCGGCCGGCGAAGGCAAATCCACCGTTTCCATCGGTCTGGCCGATGCCTTGCAGCGCCTGAAAAAGCGCGTTGCCCTCTCGCTGCGCGAACCCTCGCTCGGCCCCTGTTTCGGCATCAAAGGCGGTGCTGCGGGCGGCGGGCGCTCGCAGATTGTTCCGATGGACGAAATCAACCTCAACTTTACCGGCGACATTCACACCATCACCGCCGCCAACAACCTGCTTGCCGCCATGATAGACAACCACATCAAATTCGGCAACGGGCTGGGTATTGCCAAAGTCTTCTTCAAACGCTGCGTGGACCTAAACGACCGCGCCCTCCGCGAAGTCCGCATCGGCCTCGGCGGCAAGGCTAACGGCATTCCCCGCACCGACGGTTTTAACATCTCCGTCGCCTCCGAAATTATGGCGATTCTCTGTCTGGCCGAAGACCTTGCCGACCTCAAAAGCCGTTTAAATCAGATTGTTATCGGCGAAACCTCAGACGGTACGCCAATTTATGCCCGCGATTTAAACGCCGCCGGTGCCATGGCTGCCATCCTCAAGGATGCCGTGCTGCCCAATCTGGTGCAGACGCTGGAACACACCCCCGCCTTCGTTCACGGCGGCCCGTTCGCCAACATTGCCCACGGCACCAGTTCGGTCATCGCCGCGCGCACCGCGCTGGCGCTGGCAGATTATGTCGTAACCGAAGCCGGTTTCGGCGCCGACCTCGGAGCCGAAAAGTTCTTTGACATCTTTGCCCGCAAATCGGGGCTTTATCCCGATGCCGTCGTCCTCATCGCCACGGTGCGCGCGCTGAAGATGCACGGCGGCGTTGCCAAAACGGATTTGAACGCCGAAAACCTTCCCGCCCTTGAAGCCGGATTTGCCAATCTCCGCGCTCACATCGCCAACCTCCGCCGCTTCGGCGCCGAGCCGGTCGTGGCTGTCAACCGCTTCGTATCCGACACCCCCGCCGAATTAAAGCTGGTGCAGAAACTGTGCCGCGCCGAAGGCGTGGAAGCCGTCGTTTCCGAAGGCTGGGGCAAAGGCGGGAAAGGCTGTATAAATCTTGCTAAATCAGTACTTAACAGGATTGAGTTGAATCGGAATATGAACAGCGCCGCCGCACCTCTCTCCCCGTCGGCCGTACCCGCGTCCCCCGTTCTCCCCGCCTCATCCGCCGGCACTCCTCCTCCTGCATCTGCCCCGATGGACTCATCCGCCGGCACTCCTCCTCTTGCATCTGCCCCGCAGGCCTCATCCGCCGGTTCGCTCCGCCTGCTCTACCCCGATGCCCTCCCGCTTGCCGACAAAATCCGCACCGTTGCCCGCGGCATATACGGCGCCGGACGGGTAACGTTTACCGCTGCCGCCCGCCGCGATTTGGCAAAGTTCACCCGCTGGGGCTACGGCCGCCTGCCGGTCTGCATCGCCAAAACCCAAAATTCGATTTCGCACGACAAAACGCTGCTCGGCGCCCCGCGCGGCTATACGTTCCCGATAACTGAAGTCCGCCTCTCCGCCGGAGCCGGCTTTGTCGTCGCCCTCTCGGGAGAAATCAACACCATGCCCGGCTTGCCCCGCCATCCCGCCGCCGAAAATATTGACGTGGACGAAAACGGCATCATCAGCGGCCTGTTCTGACCGTCTGCTCAGGCACGCTCCTCCGCCGCCCCGCCTCTCATCGCTCAGGCACGCAGTACCGCCCGCAAACAGCCCGCTCAGCGCCCCCGCCGCCCTGCCACTCCCCCCAAGCCCGCACCTTTTCTCCCGTCCCTCTCCCGTTGCCCCGCCCTCGTTGCCCGTGGCGCTGCCACCCCCGCATAAACAAGCGGATAACTGCCGCTTTTTTTTTGACACGCCGCCCCGCCGCCTTATAATGTTTTCATAAACCGCGGTTCTTGCCTTTTCCCCTGTGGAAAATCGGAAAGAAAACCGCCGTCGCCATAAACGGCCGCCCGTGCGCCCGGACTTGAAGTTCAGGCCGGAAAACCGGCAGCCGCAGCAACTCTGGCCGCCCGTGCGCCCCAACCTGTTCTCCAAAGACCGGCGCCGCGCCGCCGCCAGCCAATGCCAACCGCCACAAACCGGGTGAAAAGCTTATGAAAAAGTCATTGTTTTATCTCATCTGTGCCGTCATGGGGGGGCTGATTGCCGCCCTCGGGCTGTTAATCGCCAAAAAATTCGGCTTCGCCGTTTCCGTCTCCGGAGCGATAACCGCCGGGTTTGCCGTCGCTGCCGCAACCTTTGCCGCGCTGACGCCCGCGGTGCGGGAAAAAATCCGCCATGTCTGCTGCGATTTGGACTGGGCGGAAGAAGTCTGCCGCGGCTACAATGCCATTCCCCGGCTTTATCGCAAAAGTTTCTGGCAGCTCTTCGGTTTCATCAACCTTGCCTTTTTGTTCCATACCGTCAACTTTATGTGGGGCAACCGCGACTGGGCGGCGGTGCGCTTTGCCGTCGACCCGGCGCAGAGCCTGAGCGAAGGGCGTTTTTCCGCCTGGTGGCTGCAGGAGCTTTTGTTTGACGGCAAGATTCTCCCTGTCATCAACAATCTCTGGGCATTCGCGGGCCTGGCGCTGGCCGGCGTCCTGCTCGGCATTTACTGGAAGCTGCCGCAGCGCACCGCCGCGTTTGTCGTAACCGGACTGTTTTTCCTCATCACGCCCTATACCCTGAGCTGGCTCTACTTCGCCCAAAATACGCTGGGCATTTTCTGGCTGCCGGCCATCGTGCTTGCGGCGCTGCTGCTTTCGGGCTGCCGCAGCCGCAACCTGAACGCCGTTTACGCCTGTAACATCGCCTCTGTTCTGTTGCTCGTTATGGCGCTCGGTACCTACCTGCCGGTCATTAATTTTATCGGCGTCGCCGTGCTGGGCAAGGTCTTCCTGCAAACCGTCTTTGCCGACATCAGCCTGAAGTGCGCGTTTAAACGCATTGTTCAGAGTATCGCCAACCTTACCGCCGCGCTGATGATTTACGCGTTTATCATCGTCGTCCTCAAAGACACCGGCATTATGCGCCCGGCCTACAACACCGAGCTGATGCCTCTTATCGCCCTTCCGGCCAAAATCCCGGCGCTGCTGGCGGTCATGGTCGAACAGTTCGCCGTGTCCCTGCCGTTTGCCGACCTGTTTTATAAGCTCATGTATCTCGCCATGGTGCTGACGGCTCTCTTCGCGCTGATTTTCCAAAGCCCGGACGTCAAAGCCGCCGCCCGCGGGCTGCTGCTGGTTCCGTTTATCCTGCTCGCATCCAAATTGGCGTTTTTCCTCTCCGTTCCTTCGGCGGAAAACCCCGCCCACCTGGCGCGGATAGATTTCTTCGGCCTGCCGCTGATATATGCGCTGGCGCTGACAACGGTCTTAAAACTCGGCGGCGCATATTTGAAACGCCTCGGCTACGCGCTGGCAATCGTCGTGATTTTCGCCGGCTTTGTCCGCGTCGCCTATGCGCTGAAAGTCTGGAAATTCGGCTGGGAGGCGGAAACCAAACTCGCCGAACGCATTATCACCCGGCTGGAAAAGCTGCCGGAATTTAACGTCAACGGGCATTACAAACTGCTGCAAATCGGTGAGCAGAGCCTGCGCGGCAAATATTATATCAGAAAGCCCGGCGAGCAGCCGAGCGGCGAACTGCTGGCCTGGGCATATTATCCCGCCGGCCGCGCCAAAGACGCATATAATTTCTATTATCAGGCAGATTTTCTGGAAGCCGACGCCGGGCTGGGCGAGGCCGTTGCCGCCAATCCGAACCTGCGGGAATATATTTTGAACCGCGCCCGCCCGTGGCCTGCACCGGAAAGCCTGTTCATCAGCGGCGAATACATCGTGCTGGTGCTGGACGACGCTGCCCTTGCCAAAGCGCAGGCAGCCCTTTCAGCGCAGCCGTAAGCCTCGCGCGCACCAAAACGCAGGCTCCCCTGTGGCGCCATAACTACATCCGTGACGCTGCCTTCTTTGCCCGCCCTGCACGCCATAACTACACCCGTGACGCTGCCTTCGTTGCCTGTGCCGCCGGCACTTGCCCGTGGCGCTGCCTTCTTTGCCCCGCCCTGCGCGCCATAACTACACCCGTGACGCTGCCACTCCGGCGCGCCTGCGGTTGTGCTCTCCGTTTCCATATCTCTTCTCCAATACTCCTCTCCCGGCCTTTTCCCCAACGCTCCTTTTTTTCTTGACAAAAACGCCGTTTCGGCTATCATGTCTTTGTCAAAATAAAAATCTGTGAATTATCATCCCCATTATTTATCAACTAATAAAGCCCGCAAAGTAAAGTATGCGGCACGAAGATTATGAAACTCAAAAATCTGGATCAGGAACTGGAGTTTATCCGTTCCGCCGAACCCAAACAGCTGGTGGCTTACGTCGTAAACAACCGTTTCAGCGCCCAGGCCGAAAAACAGCTGATTAAACGAGGGATAACCGAAGCCAGCCTGTTCTATATCAAAGCTTATGGCTTGAAAGAACCGGCACAGGTAGAAGTTTTCCGTGCCAATCGCCCGCAGCTGGTGGATGCCGTGCTCGAAAGCGCCGCAGACCCGTGCCGGACAATTGCGCTGCTTCTCACCCACGGCGAATACAACACCGTGATGAAGTACCTCAAACGTCATGACGTGCCCCAGTATACCGAGCGGGATATCGTCTGGAGCGGCAGTGAAAAGGCCATCATCAGCCACATCAACCGCCACCGGATTTCCATGTTCGCCAAATACGACCTGATTATGCGCGGCAATCATAACATCATTATGCTTGTCATCGCCAAAGGCCGCCTGAACGAACGTGAAAAGCTGGCGCTGCTGACCCACGGCACCTACGAAGAAGTCAACTTCCTCATTGAAACGCAATCCAACCGCAAAGAAGCGGAAAAACTGCGCCAAATGAAGATGATACGCTTCAACAGCCGCAAAAAGGTTGAACAGTTCATCGCCCGCCGCCGTTTTGTGCAGGAAGCCGAAGACTTCTTTTTCAAACACGGCGCTTTCTCATTGCTTGTCAAGTACGTTATGCACTATCAGATTCCGAACGGGCAGGAAATGATTCTCAAACGCGAAGACCGCCCCGAAATTCTGGGCTACCTGTCCAAACACTGGCTCTGCGAAGCAAGCGAGAAACTGCTCCTGAAACGCGGCATTCACGCGGAAATCAAGGCTTACATCAAAAAGCACTGTTTCCACGACGAGCCGGAAGTACATTTCGTCAAGCGCGGCAACCATCGCGAAATTATGCTCTACCTCGCCAATCACAGCCTTTGTGACGAAGCGCAGCGCGAACTGATTTACCGCCGCAACAACGAGGAAATCATGTACTTCATCAGCCGTTATCCGCTCGCGGACATTGCGGCTGAGGCTTTATGCAAATGCGGCAGCGATACGGCGTTTGACCTCTGGATGCAGGATTTGCCCCGCCGCCAAAACGGCAGCGAAGACCTTGCATTCGCACCGGCTAAAGCGGTATTTAACCGCCCGGCCGCCAAAACGAAAAACCCGGCACGGGAATTTCTCGCGGCCTCCCCGGCCTGGCACAGGCTGTAACGCCTTTATGCCCGGTTCGGCTGCCAACACGGCACCGCCTGCTCAAGAGCCAACGCGATGCTGATTTGCCCGTTGGCCGGTGTTGCCCCGCTCAAGAAGCAACGCGGCACCGCCCCGCACAAGGGCCGACACTGTGCAAATCCGCTCATTGCCAAACAGCGCTGAGCTATCTCCAGCGTTGAGCCATCTCCGCGGAACCCAAAAAATTCCCGCCGATGAAAACTCCGATGACAGAAACGAACAGGCCGCCCGTGAGGGCAGCCTGTTTTTTTGAGCGCCCGTACGCTCTTCTTTCTCCCCCATCTCTCCACATCGCACGCTCCTCCCGTTCCGCACACAACAAAACCACACACAACAAAATCGCACACAACAAAACCGCCCGCAGGCATCCCCCGCAGGCGGTTCATCTTATCTCGGCTCAGGTTTTTCCGCTGCTCTGGCACCGGATTACCCTGTCCGAGTATCGGCCTGAAGTAAAATTACTTCAATTCAACCTTAGCACCGGCAGCTTCCAGCTTAGCCTTGATTTCTTCGGCTTCAGCCTTCGGAGCGCCTTCCTTAACAGTCTTCGGAGCACCGTCAACCAGGTCTTTGGCTTCTTTCAGACCCAGAGAGGTAATGCCGCGGATTTCCTTAATAACGTTAATTTTGTTAGCGCCGGCTTCAACGAGGATAACGTCGAATTCGGTCTTTTCTTCAGCTGCGGCAGCAGCACCGCCGGCAGCCGGAGCAGCAACGGCAGCAGCCGCAGAAACGCCCCACTTTTCTTCCAGCATTTTCGACAGGTCGGCAGCTTCCATAACTGTCAACGCAGATAATTCTTCAACTAATTTGGCTAAATCGGCCATTTTTTTTCTCCAATTAAATTAAACTTATTATTCAAACTTTTTTATCATTACCACCCGGCAACAGCCGCTCTTTTCCCCCGTCTGCTTTCCCGTCCGTTCAATTCAGGCAGAAAATCCGCAATCCGGTCAAAAAAGCCCGGCCGATACCGGCCACACTCGTTAAGCTTACGCGGCTTCTTTCTCGCTGTAAGCTTTGGTAACGCGTGCCAGCGCGGCACCCGGAGCCTGCAGCAGGCCGATAATCTTGGCGCGCAGTTCGTCCATAGACGGAATGGTTGCGAGCCGTTCGATTTCTGCCATCGACAGAACGCCGGAACTCAAAGCGCCGCCGACAACCAGGAATTTCTCATTCTCTTTCGCGAACTGTACGCAGAGTTTGCATGCAGAAATCGGGTCGGAGGAATAAGCCATGATGGTCGGCCCCTTGAACAAATCGTCCAAGCCTTCGAATTTCGTACCTTTAAGAGCAAGACGGGTAATGCGGTTTTTGGTAACTCTCAATTCAGCGCCGAGTTCGCGGGCTTTCTTTCTCAATTCGCCCATTTCCGCTACGGTCAGTCCTCTGTAATGAGAAATAACCACAGCTTCAGAGCCGGAAATCAGTCCATTCATCTCGCTGAGGAGTTCAGCTTTTTCTTCGCGATTCACTTGCTTGTCTCCAAAATCTGATTTTGCGGCAACAGCAGCCTGTCCTTACAGTCGCCTGTCCCCGTAAAACCGTTTACAACACCTGCGCTTCCGCCCCGTTTTTATCACATCGCCTTGCAGTAAGCCGCCTTCCGCAGTCTCAAACCGCTCTCGCAGTCCTGAACCGCCTTCCGATGCCTCAAACCGCTTTTCACAGTCCCGAACCGCTGTTCGGCGCCCCTTTCGGGCAATAAAAAAACCGGCGCGGTGCGCGCAGCACCAAATCTGTCCGGAGGAGAAAAAATTGATTAATTAAATCTGTTTACTCCGTCTGCGCAGGAAATTAAGGAACCCGTCCGCACCAAAACTTTCGTCTGGAAAATTCTGTTTCAGAACTTCTTTTCGAAAATTCCTCTCCGAAACCTTTACAGCAAAGCTCTCGCTCTGCCCCGCTCCGGGAATGCGTCCGGCCGCCGCCTGCGGTCTTGGACAGTATGAACAGCGCTGTTGCACGTTCTGCATCAAACCAACCAAACATTGCCCTGATGCATACCGGCGGCAGCCCCGCTCAAGTTGACTCCGTATTTAAATGATTCTTTTGCCGGAGTCAAGCTTTTTTTTCAACATTTTAAATACTGTCCGCCCAACAAACAGCTCAAACCGCCCCGCATAAAAAACGCCCCGCCCCCACAACCGCCACACGAAAAACGCCCCGGAGTTTTCCCCGGAGCGTTCTTGACAAAACCGTTTCTTTTCTGCCGCCCCGCCGCCTCAGCATAACTGCCGGCAGCGGCCGCACGGCTCAAAACAGCTGCTTACAGCGCAGACGCGTCAACGCGTACGCCGACACCCATCGTTGAGCTGATGGAAATCTTCTTCAAATAAGTTCCCTTCAGCGACTGCGGCTTAGCCTTCAAAATCGTTTCGATAAACGTTTTGGCATTGTCGTAAATTTTGTCTTCGCTGAACGAAGCCTTGGCAATACCGGCATGAACAATACCGTTCTTCTCAACGCGGAACTGAACTTCGCCGGCTTTTGCCTTTTTAACGGCATTGGCAACATCCGTCGTAACCGTACCGAGCTTCGGATTCGGCATCAGGCCTTTCGGTCCCAGAACGCGGGCAACGCGTCCGGCCAGCCCCATCATATCCGGGGTAGCGATGCAGCGGTCAAATTCGATTTTGCCCGCCAGAATGGAGTCAACCAGATTCTCGGCACCGACAATATCGGCACCGGCAGCTTTTGCCTCATCGGCTTTTTCGCCCTGTGCCATAACCGCAACGCGGACGGTCTTGCCGTTTCCGTGCGGCAGGCCGCATACGCCGCGAACCATCTGGTCGGCATATTTCGGGTCAACGCCGAGGTTGATTGCCAAATCAATCGTTTCGTCAAATTTCGCGCCTGCATTGGCCTTAACCAGCGCAACCGCTTCCTTCAAAGAGTAGCTCTTGTTCTTGTCTACGTTCTTATAGGCGTTTACTAATCTTTTTCCGGTCATCGCTTTACTCCGTTACCTGAATACCCATCGAAACAGCCTGGCCTTTGACCATATTCATCGCTGCTTCAACCGTTGAACAGTTCAAATCCGGCATTTTGGCTTCGGCGATTTCTTTCACCTGCGCCATGGTGATTTTGCCGGCAACTTCCTTGCCCGGAGTCTTGGAAGCGGATTTAACGCCCGCCGCCTTTTTGATGTAGTAGGATACCGGAGGCAGCTTGGTGATGAACGTGAAGCTCTTGTCCTCGTAAGCGGTAATGATAACCGGAGTCGGAATGCCCGGTTCCAAAGACTGCGTCGCTGCGTTGAACGCCTTGCAGAATTCCATAATGTTCAAGCCTTTCTGGCCCAGAGCCGGACCAACCGGAGGAGACGGGTTAGCCTTGCCTGCCGGAATCTGAAGCTTGATTAAACCTAAAATCTTCTTTTTAGACTTAGCCATTTTTAAACCTCAATTCTTAAATTGTTTTTTCCAAAGGTCCGTGGTCAGAACATGGCTGTTCCCCCACGGGATTAAACAAAGTTCCGCCCCCAAACATGACGTTTCCGGCGAAACCAAATATCGCCCCGTTTCAGCCGCTTACCGCCAAAGAACCGACCATTCCGCCGCTCCTTTTGCGATTCGCCGCCTGTACAAGGCTTGGCTTTAATACCACAAAGAAATAAAATGTAAAGCTTTTTTTTTCATTTTCCGCGCTGCATTGTCAGTTCACTGCTTTTGCCTGAAAAACACGCTCAAAAAACTGCTGAAAAATAAGGTACCTTAATTTTCAACAATATTCAACAATTTATTTTTCAATATATACAACACGTTAGCAATAGAAACTTTTGATTATGTTATAGGTACAATAATTATACGCAACAATACAAGAAAGGAAGAGAACAATGACTGACAATCAATACATTTTCTTTATCGGCGGCAAAGACCTCGAAATGGAAACCATCAAACAACTGCTCAGTGCCCATAACCAGCCGTATATAGACAAAAATCTCGGCTGGGGCGCCAAAACTTCGGCTTACGAAGCGGAAATCAGCCAAGCCGCCGCCGACGGTAAAACCCCGGTCGTCATTGAGCTGGAGCAAGACTGCAAATTGCCCGAAAACGCCATAAATATCGACCATCACAACCAAAACGCCGGCCGTCCGGCATCCGTCCTTCAAATCTGCGATTTGCTGGGAATTGAGAAAACCCGGGATTTGCAGCTTATCGGAGCCAACGATGCTGCCTATATTCCGGGCATGATGGAAATGGATGCCGCGCCGGAAGAAATCGCCCGGGTGCGCCGCCGCGACCGGATGTGCCAGGGCATTACCGAAGAACAGGAAAAAGAAGCAGAACGCGCAATCAGTAAAAAAGAAGAAATCTGCGGCGTTACCATCGTCAGGATGGCACACTCCAAAACTGCCACGGTCGCCGACCGCCTGTTTGAAAAGGATAAACAGCAAAACCTGCTGATTCTCTCCGATGACGGCGAAGCCAATTATTTCGGCGATGGCAAACTCTGCAAAATGCTGCAAGGAAACGTCATTGGCGAACAGCCCGCCCCGTGGGATGCAAACCAGACCATCCCTGTTTATGACAATTTCGGCGGGTGGAACGGCGGAGCCGGCTTGGGCGATGAAAACGGCAATGCTTTCTGGGGAGGTTATCCCGACCATGAAAAAGTGCTGAACTACATAGTCAGTTACAATCGTGAAAAACAGGAAAGAACCGCCGCCAAAACCAACGCCGCCATATTGGCAAAAAACAACAGGGACAGATAACCCGACACACGGACGGAATAAAACATTATATGTTCCGTCCGTCATTTTCAATTTATTGCACTCTTAACTTAAGGAAACATAAAATGAATGAAAAAATTCAGAAGACTGAAAATAATTTCGCCAAACGGACAGACGTTTTAGGCGTCTACAATGTAAATGGCGCCCAGACGACCATAAGCAGAGCCGAAGACGCCGATTTGGTCTTTGACATTGCCCTGAATGGC
>OJRS01000233.1_pt1 | contig 44859 bp, 64 predicted proteins | sample 1599261 | NCBI WGS metagenome assembly OJRS01 (sample SAMN03922531, study PRJEB24848) | human gut metagenome | isolation source: stool sample | host: Homo sapiens | place: Germany | collected 2010-05 | reverse complement strand
AAAAAAAAAAAAAAAAAAAAAAAAAAAAAAAAAAAAAAAACTAGAAAATAAAAAAAAAAAAATCTTGGAGATGGGGGGTTTCAGTTCTGGCAAGCACTGGAGAGTATTCGGGAGTATTCGGGAGTTTTGGGGAGTATTTGATTAAATGGGCGTGGGGTGGGTGTGGTGGTGTGGGTGGTGGGTATGTTGCGCCCCGCCCGGGTTGTGCGTTGTATGGTGAAAAAATGCCCCGTCCCGGCAATGTTTCCCCGGGAAAATACCCATTCCACCCGTCCGCCCGGAAAATCCCACCCACCCCGCCGTGCTGCTTTCTTCCACCCAGCCACCGGATTGACTTCCGCCCGGACAAAATAAAAGCCCCGGAAGAATATCCCGGGGCTCGGATTTGGGTTGTTGACTAGATGTCCAACGTTGCCAGTGCTTTCACCTGTTCAAACCGCTGTTGCAATTTGTCCAGAATGGTGGCTTGTTGCTCAGGGCTTGCGTTGTGCCAGAACGTCCGGACAATAACCTCCGGCGTTGCACCACGCACCGGTTCAAAGTCCTTAACCCGGTAGCCCTGGCCTTTAAGCACCTCAAAGATGAAGTCCTTAAATGCTTTGTTGCTACTTTGCGGGGCTCGTCCACTTCCCAACTTGCCGGAAAGCAAATCCTCAAATGCTCGGTCAATCAGCTCTTTCTTCGGCGTGTCGGAATCTTTGGCTTGACTATTAACCCTGTCATTCAACTTCCGGCAACCGTATGAAAGAAGTACCGCCAGACTCTCTTCCGGTATATCGGAAATTTTGATTGTCTTTTCAATCCCTGCCCCGGCAAAATTGAATGTAAGTTCACCATTTAAAAGCTCGAAGATTTTGTTTGCGTCTGTCATTGTTTTAACTCCTATCAAAATTAAATATCCATTGTTTCCATTTATCAATCGGACTTCCGCCCTTTTGATAATGTTAATATACCCTCGATTTTTGGAAAAGTCAAGCACTTTTTGCACCCCGGGAGCACTTTTTCACCCCAAACCTCATCACAAAATATTACAAAATGTTACAAAATTCCAGCCCCTTTTGCCCGGAAGGCCTCCCCACCCGCCCCCTTTCGCGCGCGCCTCACAGGGGGTATTACGAACTAGGGAAATGTGAAAAGAAAACCTGAGCCGTCTCAATTCCCAAAGCAAGAATTTCATCCAGCCCCCCCCCCCCCCCCCCCCCCCCCCCCCCCCCAGCCAAATTTCCCAGCCCCAAGTCAATAATCCCACTCCCCGCAAAATGGACTTTCTGCTTCCCTCCCCTTGACAGCCCCGGCGCCCCGGCCTTATAATGAAGGAAAATGGCCATTGCGCGAAGCAAGAACCAGCCCCCAACCCATTAACCCCTCCTCTGAAAGGAAATCCCAATGTCTGAATTTAAAACAAAGGGCAGGAAACTCTCCGCCCTGGAACTCGAAATCCTAGGCCCCATTGAACCCCAGGACCTCATTGCCCGGGAAGAAGGCGGCCTGCCAACCTCCGAGGCCCCTACCATCGCGAAGCTCCGGGGCATCCACCATGAAATTGCCCAGCTCCTCGCCCAGGGCCTCTCGGAAACCGAGGTCAGTGCGATTACCTCCTATTCCCTCTCCAGGATATCCATCCTCAAGAGGGACCCATCATTCAAAGACCTAGTGGCTTTCTATCAGAAGCAGAAAACCGAACAGTTCGCGGATGTGCAAAAGCGACTGGCAACTCTGTCCCTCGATGCCATCGGGGAAATCCAGGAACGCCTCGCCGAAAAGCCCGACTCCATCTCCACCTCCCAGCTCATAGAACTTTCCAAGGTTACCCTTGACCGCGCGGGGTATAGCCCTGTGGCCAAGAGTCAGAACATCTCCGTGTCTATGTCAGCAGAGGAACTCCGGGAGCTCCGCCAGGCCGCTAACCGAGGGGATGTCGAGGTAGTTCCCTCATTTGACAAATTGGAGGTGAAAGATGGTTCACAGGCCTAGAGAAATCCATCGGGTGAGGGGACTTGAGCTCTGCTCCTGGTCGGACAGCCCGTTTGCCAAGGACTCCTCCCGGCTCAAGGGCTCCTTTGCCAAGGGGAAAACTTTTGAACGCTCAGTGGCCCGGACACTAGGCCGGTTGGTATCCCCAGAGTCCCTGGTCTACAATCGCTGGATACATTTCAAGGATGCCACCGGTTGGCACTATGCCCAGGTTGACCTCCTCGTCCTCGCCCAGACAAAGCTTTGGCTCCTTGAGGTCAAAAGAACCCAAACCCAAGATGCCTGGCTCCAGATGGGTCAACTTTATAAGCCCTTGCTCAGGGTGCTTTATCCAGATCTGGATATCATTTGTGTCCAGGTATGCAAGAACCTCATCTACCCTCCCAAACACGAAATTCAGGCACTTCGGGAGGCCACAGACCCGGAGGTCTTCTACACCTATCACTGGTTTGGTGAGAATTTTCAAATATAAAAGGAGGCGCGATGTCTACACAACTTGATGAAAAAGCCAAGAGGGATTTGAGAAGAGAGCTCTATCTTGACCCTCCCAAGTTCCTCACCACTATCCTATCTCACTGGTTCTATGAACCCCTTACCTGGATGCACCGAGGGTATCTGGCCCTCCTCCTCCGCCGGACAGACTTTCTGCCCAAATACGGCGAGGTGGATAAGATTATTCAGAACTTCGTGGCGAAACGAGACCCCTGGAATGACTCTGAAAAAGGAACCCCGCTGTTCTTTTGGAAAGAGGACGGTACCCTGGGGCTTCGCGTCGCCCGGAACCTGGAGATAATGATGCCTCGTGGCATTGGCAAGACCACCCTCGGCAACGGGGCTCACGTGTTTATGGGGTGCTATAAGGAGCGTGATTTCGTGCTGAAAATCGGTGAGACCGCCACCCACGCGAGTACCCAGCTCCTCAACTGCCGAAATGAGTTCGAGTATAATAATAAACTTATCTCTCTGTTTGGACAACTCAAGGGGGATGGTCGTTGGGCGGAGGACTCGTTTATCCTTTCCAACGGGTTTGTTATGGAGGCCACAGGTCGAGGTGGTCAAGTCCGCGGACGGAATGTCAACGGACGGAGGCCGGATATTATCCACCTCGATGATGTGGAGAACAAGGAATCCGTAGCTACTCCAGAGCAGAGAAAGAAAACCCTCACCTGGTTTATGGGTGATGTGCTGCCAGCTCTCGGGGAACTTCAAACGGACTCTATGATATTCCTCACCGGCACGCTGCTCCACAATGAGGCCCTTCTTGTCAATCTGGGGAAAGACCCCACCTTTACCACTGTGGTTATGGGCGTGCTGGATGCCCAAGGCGAGCCGGTCTTCCCGAAGTATATGAACCAGGAAAAAATAGCCCTCAAAAAGGAGATGTACTCTCGCCAAGGGGAGCTAGGCACATTCTACCTGGAACTCTTCAACAAGCTGGTCTGTGAGGACACTATGTCCCTGAGGCCCTCGGACATCCAGAGAACTCCTCTTGAGCGACCCCTCTTCCGCGCGCTATGTCACGACCCAGCTATCTCCAAAAAGCGGTCTGCTGACCAGGCGGCCTTTGGAGTTGTGGGTGTGTATCCTGGAGGACGGTTCCAGATAGAGCTGGTAGAGGGTTTTCGAGGGATGGAGCCTAGCGAGGCGGTGAGGGAGTTCTTCCGGCTGAGGGACATCTGGTCCAGGCCCCCTGAGGGTCAAAGTGAGAAAGTCCCATTGCTCTGCGGGGTGGAGGCCGTGGCCTATCAAGAGAGCCTCATCTCCCTCATCCAGGAAGAGATGTCCAGGCGAAATGATTTCTTCGTGCTGGAAAAAATCCGCTATTCTACAGAGAAAAAGGCCAGGATTCTCGGAACCCTCCAGCCCAGGTACTCTGCCCACCTCGTGCATCATCGCCAGGCTTTTGGGGAGTACGAGTCCCAGATGGCGGAATTCCCATCAGGCCACGATGACCAGCTCGATGTGGTGGCGATGTGCTTTGACCTCCTTGCGAACGCCTCCCGGGCAGCTGTGTCCATTCCGGTTGACAGCGGGCTTGAGGAATCCTATTATAAAGATGACGCGGGAGAAAGCGGAGGGCTCTAGGCTCTCCCCTCAAGAGTCAAGAGTCAACTTTATTTAGGGAACTTGACTTTTGACTCCTCCCTTTTGACTTTTAACCTCCGCTCTGTGAAAGGAAATGCTATGCCTGTATCCGCGAAAGGCCTTCAGGGCCTCAATAACCAAATTCAACCTACAACCGGCCCGGCCTCAATCCAGTCCGCTCTTCAGGCCCTCTCCCCTGAAGACCAAGCGCTGGTGGCTCAGGGCATTGACCCGTTTGGTGGCGACCAGGGAATGATGGCTGGTCAACCTGCGGTTGTTCCTCAGGGACTCTCTCCTGAAACCCGTATGGCAATGGGCGAGATGCTCAATCAGATGCTATCCTCCTTCGGCCAGCCCACCAATGAGGCCGATGCTGCTGCGATGACCTCTATTCAAAATGCCCTTCAGGCTCTTTCTATGGGAAATCAACAGGGAATGTAAGATATGAACGAGATTGAAAGAAAATTTATTTCCCCTGGGAGCGACACCCACGAGAAGCTGCTTACCCGAGTCCGGGCGCAGATATCTGAGTCTTACTCGAAGATGAGTCAGTTCTATGGGCGTTGGAACCAGAGGGAACTTGAATATCAGGCTTATGTGCCGATTCAAGAATGGGACTCCATCTACAAGAAGAGCTGTCAAGATAAATCCCTGGCGGGGGTGAAGAAGCAGGACGCAAATATCATTGTGCCCTATTCTTTTTCCTCTATCCGGACGATTGTTACCTACCTGGCCACGGTGTTCCTAGGGAGAAAACCTATCTTCACTGTGGGCACCTACAATGCAGACTTCGTGGAGAACGCCCGCAATATGGAAAAGCTCCTCCAGTACAATGCGGAGCACTGTCGTCTGGTTAAGGAATTCACCCAGTGGCTTTACAATGGGGAAATCTATGGGCTTGGAATTTTGAAAACCTCTTTTGTTACGGAAACCCAGCCCCGGACAACCATCGTCCAAGACCCACTCACCGGCAACCCTATCAAAACCCGCACTGCGAGGACGGTCTATCAGGGCAACAAGGTTGAGAACATTGACCCGTTTATGTTCTTCCCTGACCCCAGGGAACCGATGCTGGATGTTGCCCAGAAAGGGGAGTTTGTCTACTGGCGGAGCTTCGTCGGGAAGTTCACCCTACAGAGGGCGGGTGAAACCTATGCCTGGCTTGACCACATCAAGGGAATGTCCACGCCCCGCTCCGGGAATCCCTCACTTCGCAACCTAGCGGCCAACGGAAATGACCTGAACCTCCAATACGACTTCTCGACTATCGACCAGGGCTCTCCTTGGGTACAGATAGATGAGGGCACCGTGGAGCTGATTCCGGAGGAGATTGGACTGGAACTTCCAGGAGTTGACCCGAAGAAACCCTATAAGTTCTTGGTCACCTTGGCTAATGAATCTCAGTTCATCCGGTTTGAGCTTTTCTCCCCTGACCACCAACAGCATCCTGTTGTGGTTAATGAGCCTTATGCCTTGGGCAATGGCTTTGGGAACTGTGGTATTTCGGACTATCTGGCTCCATTCCAGAACTCCATCTCCTGGTTCCTCAACTCTCACATCTTCAACGTCAAGGGCGTGGTGAATAATAGTTTTATCTATGACCCCTCGATGGTGGAGGAGAAAGACCTCAAGAGCGACAAACCTGGGAAGTTAATCCGAATGAAACCTAGGGCTTTCGGCGTAGACCTGAATACCTACTTCAAGCAGATTGTGGTGAGTGATGTTACCTCTGGCCACGTTGGGGATATGCAGAATCTTATGCGCATCGCTAATGACATTTCCGCCATCACTGACAATATGCGAGGCCAGCAGGATTCTGGTGGTCGCAAGACTGCCACTGAGATCCGTGCCACTATCGAGGCTGCGTCCTCCCGCCTGGCCTCTCACGCGCAGTTCATTTCCGGGGCAAGCGTGTCCCAGTTGGGTAAACAGATGTCCCTGAATTTGCAACAGTTCCTCTCTGAGGATTTCTGCATCCAGGTGGTTGGGGATGATGGCTCCTCTTTCCCAGTGAGCATTAACCCTGAGTCCGTGGTTGGGGATTTCTATTTTCCTGTTCACGATGGTTCACTGCCACTGGACAAGGTTGCCCTGTTTGACATTTGGCAACAGGCCTTGACCTTTGTGGCTGGAAATCAGGCCCTTGCCCAGCAATATGACGTGGGTAGGATTTTTGAATTTGTTGCCAGGCTGGGTGGAGCTGAGAACATTGACCAGTTCCGCCTCAATCATATGCCAAATGACCAGGTACTTGCCCAAGTGCAGGCTGGTAACCTCGTCCCTGTAGGAGATATCGCCAATGCTACACAAGCTTTTTAGTTGGTGGCGTGGACGTCGGCTGAGGGAGAGTCTTCTCTCCCTGGCCAAAGGGCGTTCCCAGCCATTTAGCAAAACCGAGATGGAAATGTTGGTTGGACTTCTGACTGATAAAAGATTTCCTCTTTTTCTGGAACTTCTGGAGTTGACAGTCTCGGATAAACTTTATATATATTCTAGTATAGATATTTCCACGGACGATGGTCGCGTGAGAGCTATCAAGATTCAAAACTATACACAAGGGGTTCTGAGTGTTCGCGACCTTGTGGAGAGTTTAATCGCCCAGGCCGAGACCCAGAACTCTCGCCTGGAGGAAGATAAGGAATAGGCAATATGAGTGAAATAGAGAATGGAAACCAGGAAGCCACCGCTCCCGCTGGGAACTCAGTGGATGACATCCTGGCAACATTTGACTTAGAGTTTGGTTCGGAATCCCAGACCCCGTCGCAAGGCACCCCTCCCTCTGAGGGAAATTCTGAGACCCAGGGAGATGGAAATTCCGAGCCCTCTAGCCCGGCATCAGACACCTCTTCGGAGGGCTCTAGTTCTACAGGTGCTGAGTCCACTGACTCAAACGGTTCAACCAGTTCTACAGCTACTTCTCCTGTAGAACCTACGAGCACCACCCAAGAGGGAGCGGCAGGACAGCAGCAGGGAACCCCCAACGGGACCCCTGCCACCCCTGCCCCGTCTGATGCTGAGCTTAGAACTTTGATGATGCAGATACTGCAAAATCAGCAGAACCTGCAGAATCAAAAAGAGCCGAAAGGGAAACCCGACAAAGGGGAACCTGAGGAGGACGAGGACACCAAGGTATTTGCTGAGAGGAAACCTCAGGACTATACCTACAATATTTCTCCTAAGCTCTATGCTGGCTTATTTGGCCAAGACGCAACTGAGGAAGAACGGATTGCGTGTTTACAGGCTTTTGCCTCGGGGATTTCAATGACTGTTCATAACAACATTCTGAAATCTTTGGGCTCCTGGACAAAGGAACAATTCCAGGCCATTCCGCGTGCGGTGGACTATCTGGTATCTCGCAGGGAAAAGGAAACCTCTTCTCGGAACACTATCCGAGAGGACTTTTTCAAGACTTTCCCTGAGTTGAACAAACCTGAACTTACTCCCATTATCCGGAGTACCATCCAGGGCGTTGCTCAAGAAACAGGTGCCAAGGTCTGGAATACCCAGGTGAAAAACCTCGTTGGGCAGAGGGTTAAACAGCTCCTTGCGGCATATGCCCAGAGTGCTGGTTTTGTTCCCACCCCTGCGAAGAATCCACCTGCCCTGACTCCTGCGAGTCCTGCCCCTGCGAAAACCACAACTCCAGACCCGAACTCCACAGATGCAATTTTGGATGTTTTAAATTCTGATTATTAACTTTACTAAGGAGAACCAAAAATGGCTATTACTGGCTTAAGAACTACGGAGAATTTCAGTCCTGCTGAAGTTCGTCCTAAGGACTGGCGTGAGGGCATCCTCCTCCAGTACCCGAATGGAGAGTTTCCGCTTTTTGCGCTGACCTCTAAGATGAAGAAAGAATCTGTAACTGACCCGGAGTTTAACTGGTTTGAAAAACGCCTTGACGCGCGTCGCCTCCAGGTAAATGGTGCAGTTGCCTCGACGAGTACCAAGGTGGTTACTGTTGCTAAGGATGCTAAGGTTGTTGTCAAGGGTACGCTGTTGTACAACGAGGCTACCAAGGAAATTCTCCAGGTTGAGGCTGACCCGACAACGGATACGAGTTTGACTCTGACCCGTGGTGTTGCAGGTTCAACTGCCGTCAACATCGGGGATAAGAACCAGCTCCTGGTCATCGGCACGGCTTTTGAGGAAGGCTCCCTGCCGCCGACCGGACAGGCTTATGACCCGTTCAAACGTTATAATTATACTCAAATCTTCCGTCGCACGCTGGAAATGACCGGCACGGCTAAGGAAACGGAACTGAGAACCGGGGATGCCCTGAAAGAGGCCAAGCGTGAGGCGCTGGAATACATCTCCATTGATATTGAGCGTTCGTTCTGGTTTGGTAAGAGATTCCAGGATACGTTCAACGGTAAGCCGAGACGCTTTATGGGTGGTATTCTGGACCAGCTGCCTGCAGAGAACATCTTCGATGCCTCGGCTAAAACGGACGGTGTGAGTTATGATGACTTAGAAAGCTGGATGAAAGACCTCTTCAAGTATGGCTCATCTGAGAAGATGGTGTTCTGTGGGGATTTGGCCCTGTTGACCATCCAGAAAATCATCCGTCAGTCTGAGGGTTCAACCTGGCGCTGGGAACCGAGCACGAAAGAGTATGGTATGACGGTATCCCGTCTGACTACTCCGTTCGGAACGCTGGTATTCAAGACCTGCCCGCTGTTTAGTCAGAGTACTTCCTCTGGCCTGGATACAGCTTCCCCGGTTTATGGGTTTGACTCCTACGCGTTTGTGCTGGATATGGCTCACGTTAAGTATGTCTACCTGCGCAACCGTGACTTGAAGTATGAACCGAACTTGACCGAGGTCGGAATGGACGGTGAGAAGTCTGGGTATATTGCCGAATGTTCTATTAAGATTGAACAGCTGGAAGACCACGGACTTATCAAGAACCTGGCCAAAGCCAAAGAGCGGGTTTACAAGACCGAGGCTGTTGGTACTACCCAGGGCGGTGGCGGCGCTGGCGCCTAATTCCGGTTTGGTTTGAAGCCCTGAGGTTCGTGAGGCCCAGGGCTTCTTTTGTGTTTTCATTTGGAAAGGGGACGGCTTATGTCTGATATAACTTGGCAAGAATTTTTTGATATGGTGCTGCTTGAGGCAAATAAGGGAGATACCCTGAAAGACGTCATCCCGGGGAAGGTTTTCCAGGCTGTCCGCTCGTTGGAACAGAACTGGAGTTATAAGTGGAATGAAAAGCTCCTGGAATTTCAAATTGACCAGACTCTGGACAATCCAAACATTCTGGAACTTCCCGAGGACTTCAAATCGGTTATCACCCTGAATATCTCGACCTCCGACTTCTCCTCCTGTATGGATACCCTCCAGGCCCTTGACCCGGAAAGCTTTGCCCTGAGTGGTGGGGGTTCGGATGCCTGGGGATATTGGATTCAGAATGTTCGGTGGCTCTGGCTCCCAAATGGTATCCAGGATAAGACTCGAGGGTTCCTCTGGTACAATGCTTTCACGCTGAAAAGTGAGATGTCCGGGGAAAGAACCTCACCTATTTTGAAATATGGCCAGGAAGCTCTGCTTGGGCTGACTATGCAGAACCTCGCTGCTTTTTGCCGGGAACCTGCCTGGAGAGAACTATATGGCCCGCTGACAGAACTTGGCATTAAGACCCTGCACATCGCGGATGCTGAACTTCGTCGAGCCACGGACACAGGGACGTTTGGAGGTTTGGATGGCTGAGACGGATAAACCTTGCAGCCCTTGGGACCCCATCAGTCCTAGGGGTTTTTCCGGGAGGGAGATTGGAAAGACTTCTGGGTTTCCGGTGCTTGTGAATCTGCTTCCCGGCACGGACACGAGCTGGAGGAATACCCAGGCAGACCTCCCACACTGTTTCTCTGAGGAACAGAAGACTGAGTATCTGAGGTGTATTGACAAGCCGGTCTGTGTGGATGAAGGGCTTTTCAATATTACAATGGTTCTGAACAGGGATGACTTTGTGGGCTGGTTCAGGACGGAAACCCGAGTGCAATGGATTCTCAGAGCGCTAGCCAAAAGTGGATTCTTGGCAGATACCCAACAAAGTCTGTTGACCTCTCTGAGGGATGCTCTTTTTGGTTCTGAAATCCTGGACATCAATGCCGTGCACTACCTCTACGGGCAGACTGAAATGAAGAATCTTGACAGCGTGGTTCTTTCTACCTATACTGAGCTCAGTGATGGATTGAAAGGGAAAGAAAGCTTTGTGTTTTTGGGGACTAAGGATATCCGCGAGGCGGCCAGGATTGTAGCAGATTATTATACAATGGCCAAGCAGCTTATTGAGCAAGGGGAGGGGATTGAGGTTGAGGACTTGATGAAAGCCTTGCCGACTGTCAAGCCGGAGGCCAGGGTTAATGCCAGGGAGAGTTCTACCTGGACTTCCCTGCTGGAAAGAGGTTCTGAGGGGATGGATTGCAGGGCATCTAGGGCTTTGGCCCTCCAGACCGCTTTTGTTGAAAGCCTGCTTGCCAGGGGACTTTGTTTGCTCAGGGTGTCCAAGCCAATTTCCTCTCGGGTACTTTCCTCTGACATCCTACAAACGTTTCAACGAATTAAATCAACAGCTACCTGTAATATTTCCACCGAGCTGCTCGTCGCTTTTGGCTATGGAATTTCAGGTTATGGTATAGGAGAATATGGGTTATGAAAAAGAATTCTGTAAGTTGCTGTGGCACTCTTGAAGCTATTGACCTGAAGACAGGGAGGACGGTTTTCAAAGTTCACAATATGTTTGTGCAAACTGGCCTGAATGAAATTGCCAAGTTTGTTTCAAAGAAATCCCCTACTGCACCAAGCCACATTGCAGTTGGGACTTCAAACGTCGCACCGAGCTTGGCAGATGTAGGGCTGAAAGGGTCCCAGCTCGCGAGGATTGCCTTTGAGGAGGTTGAACAGACCAATGGCACGGTGAAGTTTACTGCCACCTTTGCGGCTGGTGTTGGTACTGGTGTTTGGGAAGAAACAGGGATTTTCACCGCCGCGAGTGGTGGTATTCTCTTCAGCCGTGCGGTTACGGGAACCTACACTAAAAAGGACAAGGATGAAATTAAAATCATTTGGACTTATCAATTCAACGATGCCTCTGCGGCATAAGGAGGGAAGATGGACAGAACTGTTACTGGTAAGGTAGAGGTCTGGGAGGGTTCCTCCTTTCCACGGAAGCTCCTTGCCCGGGGTGCAAACAGGGTGGTTACTGGCGGGTTGGTGCTCCTGGCGCAGAGAATCCTCGAGGGGAATACTGTGAAACTCCCCTCGGAATTTCGCCTAGGAGATTCTGCTGCCATCACGACCGACTCGATGACTGGCCTCCAGGGGTCTACGGTTGCCACAATTCCCTGCTCGGTTGAGCGGCGAGGTAATGTGCTTTCCTGGATGGGCACGTTTACCTACACCGGCCAAGGGACTAAGGATTGCCTGGAGATTGGGCTTTTCCAGTCCCAGGCGGATGGCAATACTATGCTGGCACGGTTCTTACCCCTCCAGCAATTCACAATCAAGAACGGGGTTCCTATTCGGGTAACCTGGGAAATTAAAGTAGGAGAATAGAAGATGGACGGATATGAGAAGACTCCCACGCTTGGGCTGAATAAACCTGAAAAAGGAGACTTTGACTGGGATTTACCTTTGAATGAAAACTGGGATATCCTTGACAGGGTTGGCGGTGCTCAACTTCCGCTGTTGGCTACCATTGATTTGGACTATAAGCTTTCCGGGGATGCGGCTATTGGTTGGGCATTGGCAGGGTCAACGCTGAGTGGAAACACCTATACCAGTCTCTGGAGTGCTATGAAAGCGGCCTATGATAGAAGTACTGCGGCGAATGAGGAACACTATGGTAAGACCTATTCGGTGAGGACTGATGCTGTTACTGGGTGGAGATTTGTTACTACGGATGTGTATAATAGAGCATCTAGCGCCATTGGTGAATCCTTAGGGCACGTGCTAGATACTAATGCAAAAACTATTCGCCTTAGAACTAGCTGGCAATCTTATGATTTACCTACACACGATACTAGATTCATAGGTCGAGTGCTAGATGAAACTCTGCCTAATGTTAAAGGTGAATTTTATGTTTCTAATGTGACTCAGGATTTTAATGGGCAACAAGCTGGGGCTAGTAAAACAAAAGGAATGTTTAAGTTTACTCAAACTGGTGGTACCACGGGTGCTGCGTGGAATCCAGCCGGTGGTATCTTTACACTGAATGCAAGTACCTTTAATACAAGTTATACAGGTAAATCTCCTTATAGAGATAACGCCTGGGTTCGTCCGCAAAGTAAAAACCTCCTGCGCTACTACAAGGTAGGCAACACCATTACCAACGTGGAGAACATCAATGTCGGAAATGTACTAAAGGAATTACAAGCTTTATCTGTTAATTCTGCAAATGTAAGCTTAAGTAATGTAAATGTAACAGGTAAAGCAAATACAGTTGATTGGAACAAGCCCAATTATAAAGCTGGAGTAGCAATGACTTCACCTTATACAACACCTAGGGCAGGCTTTATAATTGGTGTTCATAACCTTTCAGATAATGGATTTAGAAGTTTGACAATAAATAGTGTTGAAATATATAATACAAAATCTGGTGCACGTTATTTATCTGGACAATCTGCAGGTTTTTGTTATCCTGTTGCTAAAGGTGATATAGTTTCTTGGACTAACTTTAATAAGATGACTTTTTATCCAAATAAAGGAGTATAGCTATGCTAAAATATAGAAAAGTTATAAATAATGAAACTCATGAATGCGAAGTAGGTTTAGGAACTGATGAAGATTTTTATAAATCTTTAGGTATGGAACTAGGTGAAGTTGAACAGACTTTTGATGGTCGTTGGTATGAACTTGGCTTTGTCCCTGAACCCCTACTTGCTGACCTCAAAATTGCCAAGCGTGAGGAAATTAATCGTGCTCGAGATGCTGCCGAACAGGGTGGTTTTTCCTACCTTGGTAAGACTTTCGACAGTGACACCATCTCGTGCATCCGAATTTCCTGTGCGGCCCAGTCAATGGAATTGGCTCCTTCAAGTTCTACTATTACTTGGACCTGCCAGGACAATAGCACCATTGATTTGACACCATCAGATTTGAAAGGTTTGGTTGCTACTCTAGCGATGCATTCAAATGCCTGTCACGAAAAAGCCACAGCGTTGAAAGCTAAAATTGAGGCTGCACAAACGGCTGAAGAGCTCGCTGCAATTACGTGGGATTCTCTATAGATTGTGCTTGCGTAGGGCAAATATTTTTATTAAAATTATTATGTAGTTAAAATCAATCTAAAGGAGATAAATCGTGAGTATAGATAATAGTTCTCAATCCAATCCTAATATTTCAATTCAGGCCGGTGGCCAAACACCAGTGGAACCTCTTGTTGTTGGTAATGCTAATACTATTTGTAGGGTTCTCTGCTTCTTTTGTTTGATTATTATTCTCTTGGCTTTTTGGTTAGGCCTGACTGTTGGTGAACTTAAGTCTAGAGTTTCATTCCTCGAGGATATTGTTATCAATGGTGTTTATACAATTTCAACTAATAAATAAGAGGTAGCCTATGGTTGATAAATTAAAAGAGTTTGATGAACGAATACCAACGCTGAAAGAAGACCCAGGCTTGGATGATAGGATTCCTCGGATTAGAAAGAATTCAGGTACTTTTCCAACATCTAAAGGTAAATATTCTGGACGCAAATTTGGAGGCTCAAAAGGGTCAGCACTTGGCAGGCTGTATGCCAAGCGAAAGGGAATTACAATTCAGCACAATGCTGATGAAACCTGAGGACCTCAATGGGAAGCAAATACCAACCTGGACTTGACAGCACCAAGGGTTGGCTAAAGAAAGCCTCCTTGGGTGAAATAACCGAGGTACTCGAGAAAAGTGGACTATCCAGAGTCAAGATGGATATGATTCTTCGCAGGTATTGTAATGAACAGCGCAGGCTTCACGCCTCGACAGACCTAGGTATGAGTGAATCCTCACATAGTCACAAGATGACTGAAGCCTTGAACCGACTCAGGGCAACATTAAAATGGCTCGGGCTGATTGATTAGGGCTGGGTAACGGAATTGCATTTGGAAATGCGCCGTCCCAGCCCTCTTTTTATGTCTAATTCAAATATTTCCCTTGGCCTGTTGACTTTCCGGGCCTTGCACAAATTTTCCACAATATTGACACAACAAAATCTAATTTTCGTGCCATACTTTTCTTGTAATAACAAAGGAGGCACAAATGTTTAATCTTCAATCTTTAGTAGCTATGGCCTCACAGGCTATGCTCAAGAAACTTATCTCTTCAGACTCAATGTATTCTCAGTGGAACACCTTTTGCAAGAAGTGGGGTCTTCCGCAGACTTCGCGGGCAGAGTTTGACAACCTTGTCAGCCAGTTTAATTCGACTCCAGCAGACCAAAAGATGGCTCAGCTCCAGAATGCAAATCCTGAAGCTTTTCAAAAGTTCCTGGGTGGAATGTTGAACAAGTGAGTCCTGAGTTATTACTCCTGATTAACTCTTTTCTAGGAGAAAACTTATGACTGAAAACTATGATGGGTTCGGTGGTTCTGGAATCTTCTTTGCTTTTTTGATTTTCGCCCTGTTTGCCTTTGGTGGCAATGGCGGAGGTTGGGGCTGGGGAGGCCGTGGAGGTGCTCTGGGTGGAGCTGGCGCTGTGATTGCAGATAATGGAATTAACTCCCAGCTGGATAACATCCAAGCTCAGAACTTCTACAACTCTCTGAACAATGGTATTGCAGGTATTCAAAGTGCTTTGTGCCAGGGCTTTGCAGGTATCAACCAGACGGTTAATAACACTGCCGCTGCTGCCGCTTTGCAGACCTCTGCTCAGACCCGCGAGATTGTAAATGCCATTGTAACTGGTAATGCAGCCCTCTCTAACAAAATTGACCAGAACACGATATCTGCCCTGCAGACCGAGAATGCTCGCCTGTATGCAGATAAAAGCAATTTGCTCCAGTCGATTAACTTTGGCGAGAGATTCTGTAGACTTGAGAAACAGCTGGCGGCTTGTTGCTGCAGCACTCAGAATGACCTTAACCTCATTCTGTCCAAGCTTCCGACAAGTGGAACTGCTGCTGCGTAAATTTATATCAAAGGGGCTGGTGTTACCTTTCAGGCCAGCCCTGAATTTCAAGGAGACCTATGATGGGATGGTGTAGAGAACTGTGTGAGTTTGCCAGGGAAAAGAAAGTTGAAACTTCTAGGCATCTCGCAATGATAGAAATACTGGCTGAGATGGCCGAGATGGGATATGAAAGCAATCCTGGACATTGGGAGCATAAGAGAGAAAAGGCCGAGAGCTTAATCTATGGGTATCATTTTACCAAGGACGGTGCGGAAAAAGCAGTAGCTCGGATGAAAAACAAGGATGGAAGTTCTGGTGCCTATTGGACTCTCGAGGATGTTGAAAAGGTTGCGGCCTCGATGAGCATAGATTGGGGATGTAAGAACTACAACATCTATGACCTTTATTACACGCTGAATATGGTGCGGAGCGACTACTATAAGGATGGCCAGGCACCGCAGTATTATGCCGACCTGGCATTTGACTTCCTCGAGGATAAGGATGCTCCCGAGGGGAAAGCCAAAAGATATTACCTTGCAATGCATTGTGCAGAATAATCAGGAAACCCTCCAGCCTGATTTAAGAGCCTGTTGATTTGAATATTGACAGGCTCTTTTTCTTGCTCCACGATAGGGGAGAAAGGAGATTCTAAGATGATTGATGCTTTACAATTTTTGATTGCAGGTTTGGCTGGTAGTTTTCTCAGGAGGCTGTTTGGTGGGGGCTGGAAAGAAGTGCCCCTCCTGAGTTCTCGTGGTGTGCAGACGGTGTTGATGGTAGCCGGGATGGGACTTTGCCTAGGGCTAGATATGTCTAACTTGGCCTGGGGAATTCCAATACTCCTTTGGTTACAATTTCAGTTTTGGTCTCGTGGACACGGATGCTGTTTTGACCTTGGCAGAGGAGGGGAACCTGACTCTAAGACGGTGGAACGGTATAAAGAGAGATGGTATCATTTTCCCTTGGATTGGCTCTACTCTAGGGTTGGTGCTAAACCCTACGATTTCTGCTATGATTTTCTCTATATGTTCCTCAGATATTCCTGCCCAATGCTCTTAGTGGCCCTCGTACTTCGCGACCCTATGTGGCTTCTTGTAGGTTTGCCCATCGCCAACATCTATGCTTTTTGTTGGTCGCTGTTTGAACTTTCCCCCTGGGTTGCAAATGTCCTACCCTCCCCGTTTAATCGCTCCACAGCTCTGGCGGAATTCTTCTCAGGGTTCTGGGTTTTCGGGTGGTTGACACTCTGCTCAATTCCATCTTGACAGGTAGGCCTTTTTCCACTATTTTGGAATAAAAGAGGGAGACAACTATGCCAGGATACTTGGAAATAATTTGGTCGCTAAATGCAATTTTACTTAGTTGGATACTTTCGCAGTATTTTGCTCTGCGCAAGGAAATCCAAATGATTAACCTTAGCTTGGTCAAGCACTATGCCACAAATGAGGCGATTGAGAAACTCATAGGGAATCAGAACAAAATGCTCGATACCCTGACTCAAATCAAGATTGACCAAGCTACTATTTTTGAGAGGATTGAACGATTCCATGCAGAGAAGAAAAGAACCATACAAGCTGAGTCAGAAGAGTCAGGAACGACTGGTTGGCGTTGACCCCAGGTTGGTTGCCCTCATCCACGAGGCCCTGCACTATGTGGACTTCTCGGTGATTGAGGGGCTGAGAACTGAAGAAACCCAGAAGGCCTACGTGGCCACCGGGGTGAGTAAAACTCTCAAGTCTAAGCATCTCGAAGGTCTGGCTGTTGACCTCTATCCCTGGCCTTGCCCCAAGACCCGAGATGGAATGATTGACTCTGACTCTAATGCTTGGAACGTCCTGGCTTTCTACCTGGGCTACTGTGCCGGGAAGCTAGGACTTAATATAACCTGGGGTGGAACGTGGAAGTCCCTCGTTGATAAACCCCACTTTGAACTGGAGGATTAGAATGTATGAATTTTTTAGTTACGTTTCTGAGAACTTTGAGCCTCTTGCTACTATTATTGGTAGTGTGGTGGTTGGTAGTTCTGCTCTTTGTGCCCTTATTCCAGGTGCTGGTTGGCTGAAAAAGCTGCTGGCTATCCTGGCCCTCAACGTGCGCAATGCCACACCAGAGGATATTGCCAAAGGGAAGAAAGCTGTTAACCTTGTGAAAGAATTAACCAAACCAGAGGAAAAGAAATGAGTGAAAGGTTAGTACGAATTGACGAGCTGGCTTCAGGCTACACGCCTGACTTACCCGACCAGAAGCCTATTCTCTGGGAGGATGGGAGAGGTGTGCTCTTTATAGATAGAACCCTCCAGCCTATGCCCGGGCAAATTCCGTTGATGTCAGCAGGTGTCCCTGTAAACGCTATTTGCGGTGCTGGTGATTTAATCTTCCTTGGCACGACCAGTTCAGTACTAACCTATTCACTTACCACAGCGGAGATAACTGATGTAACCCCTCAAGGACACGTTGCCTCAGGGGATTGGAGTTTTCAGCCGTTTGGTAAGTGGGTTTATGCTGTTCACGGGGAAAAGCTCTGGGTGTGGAAACCTAGGGATGACAATCAATACATCCTGGATGAAACCGGCGAACCTACGGAGGAAGAGAACCCGGCGTATTGGCCTTATAGCACTATGCAGGAAGTTGAAAACTTCACAGCTAGGGGTTATGTGCCTAAGTTCCTGCTCAAGTGTAAGAATTTCCTGGTGGCTGTCTGTGCAGATTCGGTACTCTGGTCTGATGATGATAACCCGGATTACTGGACTCCCGAACAGGGAAATATGGCTGGCGACCTGTTTATCAGGGACATCCAGGGGGAACTGGTTGGTGGTGTTGCGCTGGATAACTTTATGCTCCTCTGCACGAATAGGGAGGTTGTCAAGGTAAGCTACATCTCTCGGCCTTATATTTTCAGCTATGGGCTGTTGTATAAAGGCGCAGGATGCTGGAACTCCAGGTCAATCTGCGTGGCTAATAAGAGTATCTTTGCCTTTGGGCCTAATGGGATTTGGGTGTCTGATGGTAGCGGCATCACCTTTGTGGATAACGAGCGAGTTGGTGCGACGTTGAATGAGCGCCTGGACTTGAATCGCACAGGAAGTTGTTTTTGCGCAGCCTGGGGAATCCTTCAGCACGTCTTTTTCTTCGTCCCAGTGCAAAGTGATGACAATGCCGAGCTGCTTTGTTTTGGATTTAACCTGGGGAATAACACCTGGACACTGCTCGATTGGGATAGATACTGTGCTTGGGAACAATACTGGGTTTCGAGCGACGGCACGCTCTATGTGGATGACCTTAAGAATGCCCTTAATCAGGGCCAGGCTGAGGGCAAACTTCCCCTACCTGAGGATGCCGATGGGCAGATTGGGATGACCTACGAGGGCTATGGGCAAGTTTCTTATGGAGGCAAGATATGGTGTCAGGTTTAGGAAATGTCTACGTTGATGGGCAGTTGATTTCCACTAATAAGGGAGACCAAGAACTCTGGATTGAAAGCAAGGATATTGAGCTCAACACCCGAGGGCATAAATACATAGACACTTTCAATGCAGAGATGAAGAACTCAGGCTCCTCCACTGCGAAGATTAAGCTGGGCTGGAGAGACCGCCTCGAGGACCCGATTAAGTGGACTGACTGGTTCCCTCTCAGTGATTTGGACAACCTTTGCTGGACAAGGATTACAGGGAGATTTTTCCGCATCCGCATTGAGGATGTTGGCGCGGAAACTATTTGGAAACTATCTGCCCTGGAATTCTTCGGGCAGCAAATGAATGGGAGACTCTAGGATGACGGATTTTTCAAACCTTCCAAGTCCGGAGGAATATCAGGACTGGCGTTCTTGGGCTGCGATTGTGGTAGGGAACCTCCGCGCCCAACAGGCCAACCCGCAAGTGGTAAATCTAGGGTTGTATATTTGGGACGCAGGAAAGCCGAGGAATGGCCTGCCTCCTGCAGTGGATGGTGACCAGATTAGGGTTAAAAAGGATGGAAAGATTTACCTAGGGGTTTATGATAATGACAGTGGATGGGTTTTATACAGTCCCCAAGGATAGAGCAAACTGGCTATTTGAGGTGGACTTGGATTCGCTGGGTGTGAAGTGGCTCTGTCTGAGAAGATATGGCTGCTATGCTCTTTTCCTTCAGGGGAATGGTAGGGCCGAGGCTCATTGGACTTGCCTTCCCAGGGTAGATGTTTGGAACGCCCTCAGGTTTTGTCGGGAAGTTCTGCCTGTGGCGAAGAAAATCCTGGGGGTGCCGAAGTTCTATGGCCTGACCCCGGTGAGTAACCTCCGGGCGCTCAAAATGGCCAGGCTTTTAAAATTCCGTCCACTGGGATTTAGTAAGTTTAACAATATTGTTTGTCTAGTTAGTGTAAAGGAGTTTGACAATGGGTAGTGTTGTTGGTGCTATTACAGGGCACTCTAACGCGAAATCCGAGAACAAGGCGAACGCTGCCTATGCGGCTGAGCTTAATGGGGTTCGGAATCAGATTAGAGATGCCTATGCGGAAGCCCAAAAAGGCTGGGTGGATTATATCCCAGAACTTCAACAGGGTATTTCAGGGAATATAAATTTTGCAAACCAGATTGCAGGGAGGGACTCTGCATATAATCAGTATCTGGGGAACGAGGCTGCGAATAGCTTGGGCCTGGGTTATAGAAAGGCTACGGAAAGTATCGCCCCGCAATTGGAGGGTGAAACCTATAACCTGATTAAACAGACCCGAGATGAACTCATCCCGGCGGCGAGAAGTGCGGCTATTGATGCTGGTGCTTATGGGGGAAGTAGGGATTACCTCACCAGGGAGCGGGTTCAGGAAAACCTGGAAAATCAGATTGTTGCTCAGGCTGCGGCAGACATTGCGAACCAGAGGGCACAAACCCCAGCACTTCTTGGTGCGGATGCCAACTCTGTTAGCAATTACCTCAACACCGGCACAGCGGCGAATAACCTGCTCGTCAATGCTGCCAATCAACAGCAACAGGCTGATATGGCCAAGACCAATTACCTGTGGGATTTGGCTATGGCCTATGGTAGCGCAATGGGCGCAAGCCAGGCAGCCTACAATAAACAAACCAATCCTTGGGTTGCAGGACTTCAGGGTGGATATAATGGTCTGGGCTCGGATTTGAAGATGATTTCTAGTATCTTTGGGCTAGGTGGTTAAGGAGATGACAGATGGTTGATTTAATTCCAAGTTTTTTAGATAATCAAATACGGGAATATCTCTCCCAGGAAGAGGTTCAGAACCGGGTGGAGAATAGTCTTCCCTATAAGTTGGCTCAACAGGGACGGCAAGTTGCTCAGGCCATCAATCAGGGTCTTGCTAAGCAGGGTGCAAAAGAGGGGCTAATTAAGGACAGAAGTGAACTCCCCAATAGGAACACTGATAGGTTGCCCTACCCCGGCCAGCAGATTGTTGACCCTTTCGGTGCTGCTGTGGCTGCAGGGGACTATATCTACCACGCTGCTGAAAATCCTCAGAACGCGGGGGAATTTGGACTTTCCTGGGCCGCGAACACAGGGGAAAGTATCGGGGATTATATTCTGAGTTTATTCGGTGCTGGGGAAGACAAGGAGGGCACTCCGAAGAAAACCTGGCTGGAAACCTACCTTGCCCAGGGCGGACCTGGAGGTGGTGCTGGAATGGTGACTGAAGGTCAGGGTGGACAGGGAATTCCCTTTCCGGAGATAAACCTAGGGATGCGGGATATTGACACCTCTAAGGTCAAAGCCCCTCAGTATGAGGGGACTCCCTATAATGTCTGGGATGTCCTTGCGGCAGGTTTTGCCAACGCGGACTTTTCGGGGAAACTCCCTGACTTTTCCAAGGCTGTGAATGAAATGAACCGGATTACGGCTGAGGGAAACAAGTCTGTCACGGATGCCAAGAATGCTACGGAAGAAGCCCGGGCGTCTGCGGAAAGATGGCAGGTGGCTCAGGAATTCGCCAAGGAGGAGATGCGGCAACGCAATGCCCTCGCACAAGCCAATATGGCCCTGGCTAAATGGCAGGCTATGCAACCTCGTGCATTAGGGGGCAATAAAACCTACTGGCGGGATGCCAACGGGAATATTCACTGGGAACAGCTGGACAAACAGGGCGAGGCAAGAACCCTTGGTCAGAATGCCGCACTGAGTGACCTGGCCCAGATGTCAGATAAGGAACTCAGCAGGATGACCCCGAAGAAGATAATGCAGAGGGCGCAACAGCAAAGCCTCTTGCTCCAGGATAAGAATTCTCAAATTCCATTTATGCAGAACTACTACATTCAGGGTCTGCAGATGATTCAAGGAGAGTGATATGGAAGATAAGCTGAAATATTTTGAGAATCTGGCTAAGAGCCTAACGTGGAACTCTACGTTAGGCCTTTTTGGGCTAGATAATCCGGACGAGGATGTGCAGGAATGGGAGGCGGAGAATCCCAAGGCGGCGTTTATTTCTCAGGTGGCACCTCTCGCGGCAGGGACGGCCAAGGCGGCGAGTGTGCTGGCCAAGGGCACGCGCTATGGGAAATGGGCTAGGGGACTGGCAAGCGTGGAGAACACTGCCAAGGCGCCGTTTCTTTCTCGGCTGGGAAGTGAAGCCGCCTTGCTTGCTCCGATAGAGGTGGGACGCCAGGCCATAGGTCTGGGACTCCAAACCGCAAACCCGGAATGGGAGGGAGGTTCCCTTGGCGAGCGCGCCACGGAGGCACTGGTGGATATTGGTGCAGGGGGTGTGCTGGCAGGTGGTCTAGGGTGGATTGCCTCAGGAGGAAAACGCGTCCGTGTGCCTAAGCAATTTGCAGACATCTCGAGTAAAAATTCCTGGCAACAGAATCTCCGTAATGCTCGAGCGAAAGTAGGCACTGTGGAACCGGAGCTAGAGGGGGAGCTAAATAATACCATTCTGGGCCTGGAACGCAGGATTCGAGAAGAGTCTCGAGACCATATGATTGGAGAACTGGAGGGAAGTGAAAAGTGGAAAGCTCTGAACTCAGTGCTCCGAGGGACAAGCTCTGTGAGAAGCCGGGCGTTCTCTCCTAATAAAGAAATCGGGTTTAAGAGTTTAAGTGAGCTGGAGCGCACAGTAGGGGAACTGAAGGGTAATGGCACCCTTACGGAGGACTGGCTAGAATATGTGCAATTTCCTCGGTTGGTTAGCGCTCAGGGGAAAAAGGCCATCACTCGACTGGACAATACCATCCAGGGGAACCTCGCCGAGGTGGGTAATGGCTGGAGGCTCGGAAAGGAAAAAGATGGGCTCTACGTCATCGCCAGAAAAACAGGAAAAGAGGGTAACTGGTTTGTGGCCAAAACAGATGACCCTGCACACTTTATCCCTGAGCAGGGGAACCTCCTCAAGATTTCTAACTCTGATGCCTGGAGAGACCCGGAGACTGTTTATAAGGGGATTGGGGACTCCGATGCCGTGCTGGATAGGGCACTGAGATTCTCGGATACCCTAGGCGATGGCACTGATATTCCATCCCTCGCGGAGGCCAAAGGGTTTCAAGGAGCTAAGAATATTGCCCGAAAACTTGGCTGGGGTGCGATTGAGGACTCGGAATTGATAGGCAATGTGGCTAGCTTTGCAAAGAGAAATTTCTACCCCACGGCCTTTAAATTTAAGAACTCCCCGCTGGCCAGGAAAATCTATGCGGTGGCGCAGAACACTCGGGACAACGCACGGAGAAAGGCTCAGGAACTTGTCTATGGTCGGCCGCAGGTTGGGGAGGACTCCCTCTTTAAGGTAGTGTCTGGGGGGATTAAGAGAGATGACCCTAGGGCTTTCGCGAATATGGTAAGGCAACTTGCCACGAAGAACCCTCAGGGGTTTGACACCCTGCTCAAGGTCATAGATGATGAGATTCCTTTCAGTGATGTGCTCATTCGGCCGGAGCTGGTTAATGCTCTAGGTGCCGACGGGCTGGATACCCTCCGCGCGCTGAATACTCTCCACGATAAGGCTATTCAGGAACTCACCACCAGTGCAGGGAAACTCCACATTCCTGATGCTAAGATGTTCCCGCTGAGAAAAGGCCACTATGGGATTAGCCACTATTGGCAAGGCTCCCTAAGGCAGGCCATCCTCAACGACAAGGGGAACCTGGTTTACATCGTGAGTGGGGACAATAAAAAGGCTGTGCAGAAAATGGCTAAGGGGGTCATTGACAAGGCTAAGGAAAACGGTGGGAACTGGAGGCTTGGGGAGTTCTGGATGAAAGACAGGGCCCTGGACCTCAGGCAGGAGAAACTTCTCTCCGGCACGGATGACTTTGCCCTGGCTAATAACTTTGCAGCCCAGTATGCGGGGGCTCACCCAGATGTGGCGAAATCTAGCTTTTTCTTTCCGCGGTCTGGGGTGGGAGGTTACAACAGGGCACGCACTGCGGAAGACCTCATTGAAAATCTGAGCTACTCCCTGGAAAACAAATACATTTGGCTAGCTAATGAAATCAATGACAGGGTGCTGGCCAAGGACATCGCCACGCTGGGCATTGATGACCCTAGAACAGCAGTGATGCTGCAGGATACCCTGAGTGTGCTCAAGGGAGAACAGGGGGTGTTTAGCCAACTGGTCAATAAAACCACGGATAGCATCCTGGCACCAGTGCTTGGGACGGACTCCGCGAGTAGGATTGTCCGCAGTATCAACACGGCGAGTGCACACCTGGATTTGGGTTTTGGAAACCTGGCCTATGCGCTGGCCAACATCCTGCAACCCATCACCACAGTGCTGCCGCAGTTGGCCCTTCTCAGGGAATGCCCGCAGGCTCTCCAGTGGGCATATGACGGAGTTCCCCTCATTGCCAAAAGTGGTAAGGGAATGGTCGCGAATACTCTGAGTCCGCTCAAAATTATGTGGGAGAGCCTGAAACTTATGGGCAACCCGAAAGTGGAACAAGGGTTCTCGGAATTTATGGAGCAGATGGTGCGGGATGGGGCACTGAGCCCGAGGTTCATTGAAAGCTATATCGGGGAGAACTCCGGGCTAGGTCAAGGCCTGGCAGACTCCCTGAAAAAGGGAGACTACTCCGGGATGCTCAGGAATATGGCCACTATGCTCCCGACGTTCTCAGAACAGGCATCCCGTGGATATGCTATGACCGTGGGGTATAAGCTCTTTAACTCAATGGCCAAGGCCGGGATGATAACCAAGGAGCAGGTGTACCTCGGGGCTAAGAAGTTTACAGAAAACACTATGTTCCAATTCGCGGCTAGTGATAGGGCTCGCGTGCTGCAAGGGCCGGTTGGTCAGGCCTGGGGTCTGTTCAAAAACTGGACTATGCACTACGTGGGCTGGCAAATGCAATACCTCGATGCAGGGTTGCGGTATGGGGCCTGGAAACCCTATATGTATAGTAACCTGGCAACCTCCCTGCTTGGTGGTATGGGGAGCTCGGAGATAGGGGCTACCCTGGAAAGATTCACCGAGTGGGCGGCAGATGACAAGATGAGTAATCTGCTGTATGACAGGTGGGGGAATGGAGCGGAAAGTAATTTTCTCCTCTACGGTATCCCTGGGGCATTTGGATTCTCCCTGCAGTCCCAAGTAAATAGCCCATTCCGTGACCCGGGCGAGGAAACCCAGCGCTTTATGGGCTTTGTCTGGGGACAGAGGCTCAAGGCCCTTTGGAACGGCCTGGACTCAGGTATTGACTACTACGCCACGACGGGACAGAATCCTGCCGGGGATAGAGGTTTTCGACAGGGTATGATGAGGGCGCTCAGTCCAAAGATGCTCTATAGGACAACCCAGGTGGTCAATGATACCCTCTACGCGAGTACCGGAACTAAGATTGCTGACCTCACACCGCTGGAAAGCCTGGCATATCAGTATTTCAACATCACTCCTACGAGGGTGGACCAAGCCTTTAAGATTTCAAATGAAATCTGGAGGGATAAAGACAAGCGGGCTAAGCTTACGCAGAGCTATGCGGAGGTCTTCACGGATGCTTTGGAAAGCGGGGACGGTAGGCTAATGTTTACCATTGTGCAGAGGGCTCTCCTCGACGGGGTGGATGTGGGGAATATGGTGAACAGCGCGCAGACCCGAATTGAGAACCGGCAACTCACACCCCTGCAGAGGAATGTGGATTATTATGGGGTCTGGGGAACCACAGCCGGGGAACTGGGATTGTGATGGGAGAGTGGGACGGCTCACTTCATTGGGATATGGGACGGCTCGGAAATTTCCCGCACAAATGCAAAAAGAAACGGGAGGCACAACTTTACCTCCCGTTAATTTATTGCCCAAAACCGGCAAAACAAACCGCCATTACGCCGTTTAAAAATCCCGTTTATTATTCCAAAAATCCGCAATTTGCCGGTGCACCATTTCCTCTGTAAGACCACCCTCAACCAGGGCTTTCGTATTCAACAGCTGAAGCCAAAATACCAGGCGGACGAAGGATAGGCAGAGGGCGTCCTTGCCTTTTTGAAAGTAGAGCTCCCGGCAGGACAGGGCCTCGTGGGATATGGCACTCAGGATGTCAGGGAGGGAAACCCCTGGCTTACACGCGCGGGCATAGGCCTGGATTTCTTCCGGACTAAAGTGGCGGTAGGATGGCTGGGCTAGGGTGTTCTCCGGGTTCTCGGAAACCCCAAGTCCATCCTCGATGTGAATTTCTATCATAGGTGTTCTCCTTTACATAGGTTTGTTTAAATCTACCCCGGCCTTGAAGTGGCGAAAACCTCTCTGGCCTAGGGCGTTGATTGAGCCTTTTGGGGCTTCTGTTTCCTCGATGTACCCGGCGTTGAGCAGGGTGTCGATAAAGTAGGAAATCCTGTGGGTCGGGATTTTTGTGGTGAGGATTTGGACAAGCTTACGTTCTGGGAATACCGGCGTGCGGAGGGTCATTCGGACAATGGCCAGCTTGATTTCATCCATAACATCCTTGTCGGATTCCTTACTCATATCTCGGAAGATTTCAGGCATATTGGTCTCGAGTTCCAGGAGCCACTCCTTGGCAAGAGCCAGGATAGGCTGGGTGATGAGGAGGGTTCCCTGTGCGGCCGCGAGGCACATAGCTATTTTAAGCCAGTGCACAGGGCGACGGGCGACGTAGGATGCCAAGCGTGGGTGGTAGGGCACGGGTGCCATCTTCTCATCTATTATCCAGGTGTCCAGGAAGTCAAGAGCCTCCTCGGTGAAAGTCATTTGGCCCTGGATGCCCACAAGGGCCTCCACTGCTGGGCGGTACTTGGATAGGGGGAACTCAGGGAGGTTCAATCTGTCTCTGGTGCGGAGAACCTCCGCCCTCCAATCATAGCAAAGAACCAGACGGGAACAGAACCCGAGAGACCAAGCCTCCTCAGGCAGAACGTTGTTGAGGAAACTTGGCTGGGTTCCGGAGATGAGATTTAGGACTGGGAAATCCAGGGTGTTCTTACCACCACCACGAGTCATCTCGGAGAAGGAACTTGGGCAATCCCAGAAGTCATTGAGGACGTTCAGGACGCTTAGGTCATAGGCCTTCATATAGGTTCCATACTCGCGAGGGGCGACGGAAAGGGGGTGGGTTACCAGGGTTTCCCCGAAGGGGCCTGATACTGGACTGGAGCAGTCCTGCATAAAATCCAGAAGCCCGGGGATGGTTGTAGTTTCATCCCCAATGAAAATCTTTTCGGAAAGTTTCCAGAGCTCCTCTACTCTTTTCAGCACGATGGACTTACCCACGCCGGGAGGGCTTACCAGTAGAATATACTGGTTGGCAAAGAGTTTCCCCTTGCCAATATCACACCAGACCCGACGCTGAAGAAGGCCGGCTACCATAGCGATAGCGGCCCAGCGACGGAAAAGCTCTGGAGATTCAGTTCCCCGGGTGTCCTGAACAAACTCATCTATTAGGTTTCCAGTTGAGAATGTTGTTCTCGGGAAAATGTCTACGTTTTCTTTCGTCATTGCCTTTATACTTTCTTACACCATCTGGGTTCTTTTCCGGGTTCTTCTTGTCAAAGTGAGCCCAATTCCATCCAACCTCAGCATCCACGCCGATAATCATAGTTCGCCCATCGATTGGGACTGGGAATATCATCTCCTTCAGGATTTGAGGTAAGAGCTCATCCTCTCGGTCCTCAGGATACTGCACGACAATAGCATCGTGAACTTGAGCGATGAGCTGGACATCGTGTCCCTGGAATTTCTTTTGCACCTTCCACGCCGCAAAGTTCAGGGTATCGGCGATGGTGCTTTGAGGTTCGTACGCAATGGCCTCACGCCAGGTTGCAGGTTCGTCTGGGCGGGAAAAGAAAATTCGCTCACGACCATAGCAGGTGGTAACCTTTCGCTCAAACTGGACGGATTGAATCACCCTCTTATGCCAACGTGGAATGCCAGGGAATTTTTCAAAATATTTCTGCTGGAACTCTTCAATAATAGGGGTTGGCATATGAAGATGCCCTGCCATTGTTGGAGGAGTGCCGAAGTAGTTTGTACCGTGGCCTCCCTTTTTTGCCATATCCCTGATAGATAATTCTCTATAAAAGGGGGTGTTGGAGGCAATCTCCTTGTCCTTTTTAATGTCCCCTGTCCACGGCAGGTCGTGCCAGACAAGTCGAGCTACGACGGTATGGGCATCTCCCTCATCACACGCCTTGATATAGTTCTCATCCCCGGTGATATACCCTACGGCCTTGGACTCCGCGGCCTGGAGGTCAATGTAGGCAATTTTCATTCCCGGGTCGGCGACGAAGATTTCTCGGAGGGAGTTTGTTATGTTTTGGAGATTTGTTCCTGTGCCGAGGGCGGAGGTGCTGGAGTTCCAACGTCCGGTTTCTGTGCCGGCCACGGAATAGGAACACCGGATTCTACCATCCGGGTCTATCTCCGTGCGGAGGACGGAAAGAAGTTTCCCTAGGTCGTGGAGAATAAGAACCAACTTGCACAGCGGACGGGCGTAGAGATAGGAGTCGATAAGTTTCTCCATTGCACTACGGTCGGTGGTAACCTTGCCTCGGAACATTACAGGGGCACAACCCAAGGCCTCGTAGAAGAACTCCTTGAGTTGAGCTGGGGAATTTGGATTAAGGTCTTTATCCCACACAGCATTGGCCAGGATATTCAATTTGGCCTGGTAATAGTTGTAGTCCTGCTCAAGTTCCTCTATCTTGGAGTGTACCTTTTGACGGTCAACGAGGAACCCTCGAAACATCATTTCCAGGGCCACGGCCTGAGAGCTAAACTCCCACTTGTAAATGGCGGCTGTGTTGGTGTTAAACTGTGTTTTAAGTTTTTCCCAGATTTCATAGGTAAGACAACAGTCAAGTCCATTGTATACCCACAGGTTAGTAGCCTCGTCATCTGGCACGAAGCTCTCTGTCTTGAATTTTAACATAGGTCTAGCGACTCCTCTCAGCTTTTAGGTTGTTCAAATTAAGGGACTGGGTGTGAAGTTCAATCTTCTGAAGTTGAAGTCTGAGCTTGTAATAGGTCAGGGCCTCGGAGGTGCTAAGCCCATCCCAACCGTCCCGAGGGAAAGAAAGCTGGAGAGAGGAGTGGCGAAGTAGCCAGGAAAGGAGTTTTGCCTTCTGGGCCCGGGGAACTAGTCCCCATCGGGTTGGTTCTCCAGGACTGGGCACAACAGCCCAACCGAGGAAATGCTTGGACTCAGAAAGAATAACTCTCTTCATTTTAAAACCCTCCAGTTTTCTTTCATAATAATTCCGGCGGGACAGTTTGTCAAGCCCCTGAGATTAGGTTTTCCGGGATGTGGATTGGTGGAACCTCGGGGCGGATGTTATCCAGGGATGCAAGCCCTTCAAATTTCACTCGCGCCCAACCCACAGGGGTGAAGAGGGAAAGAAACTTCTCTCGGGGAAGATGCTCCAGGCCGAATGGGGTATAGAAATCTACCTCGCGGGAAGAGTTTCTGATAAGGCGAGAGGTCAGGGAATGAAGATAAACTAGCTCCCAATGACCATTAACCCTATGTGCCCATACACTTCCAGGGGAAAAGAACTCACTTTTCCTCTCCGGTTTCAGAAGTTTCGCTATCTGTCTGTCTGCTTGAATTGTATCTCTCACTGAACTCTCCCAGGTTGTCAAGGTGAATCAAACTAGTTATAACCAGCAATACCCAAAATATTGCCAGGAGGAAATCAATAAAAAGCTCTCCCATTATTTCAGGTCCTTTTCTTCAAATCGCCTCATAAGTTTCCACGAGGCTTCGTTAGTGTAAATACTGCCCATAAAGCCAAGGGACTTGGGAAGTTCCTCATAGAGGCAATGGTGCATTATCATAGTGTCGTCCCGAAAGCCGAGGGTCTTGATGTTCATAACCCGCCAGAGGTATTGAATGTCATACACTCCGTTTTGGAGGACTTTCTCGATGGAGGGGTTCTGACAGATGTCCCGGACAAGTGCCCAGGCGGAAAGCTCATCGAGGAAACTCCAATAGTTCCAATCCTCTTTGCGACTATCGGTAAAGGGGATAGTGATGGCCAGGGAGGGGGAAATCCCAAACCCTACGCAAGTGATTTGCCCGTCCTTGGTTTCTATGTCGAGGGTGAGACGGCTCCTTTCATTGAGCAACTTCCTACATTCCGCCAAGTCCTCTTTCGTCTCTGGAATCCACACTTCCCTCTTCGGGCGGTTGATTTCAGGGAACTCCATTTCCCTTGCTGCCTTGAGGAGGTCAGCCCCGGCAATTACTTTTTGAGAATAGTCTCGGATGATAGTAACTGGGTGGTAGGTAGGCAGGACTTTGAGGCCCGGCACAAGGGTGGACTCCATACAAGTTCCCCTGATTGCAGTGAACTTACAGGTATCCATCAACGCCCAGGTAGAAAAGGCACCAAGACAGAGGCAGAGGTTCGGCTTGAGCTCTCGGATGCGAGAAAGACAGGCCTCGACCTGAGGAAGTTTGGAGGGGGCCAGGTATTTACCACTTTTGATATAGCCCCTGGAATAGGGTTTTCCGAAAAGCTCCTGGGATTGACTTTCAGCCTCCTTTTTAGTCAGGCAGAACTCCTCAATCTTTCCACTACCAGGGCGCTGGGTGAGGACGGGGATTATTTCCAGGTCGGAAGGCTGGATTCCTGCCTGGGAGCAGATATCCCAGAAAATCCTCCCTGTTTCCCCGGAGAGGAGTCTTCCTGTAACAAGGTCGGTCTTGCCAGGGAACTCTGTTACAACTACCAGCTTAGTCATCACACGGCTCCCAGGATAGGGTTCCATTGGACAGGCTGGAAAGGATGTTCTCCCCTATGCGCTGGGCCTCGGAGGGGGTCAGGTCCACAGGGCCGGAGTCCAGGGTGAGTTCCCCAGTGGCATCCTGAGTCCACTTTACATTGACCTCTACCGGGGACTCTTTAAAGTCCCCACCTCTCCATACTGTTGTGAAATAACTTCCTCTTTTCATCATAGGTCTATCTCCAAATCAATATCCAAGTTTGTTGAATTTTCAGCAATCTTCTCGTCGTGAAGCCAGGCTTGAGCCTTGGCCGCAATTTCTGGGTCAATTTCCAATCCCAGGGCCTGTTCCACACCATAGCCCAGCGAGGCCATAATTGCTGTGCCACTGCCACACGTCGGGTCGAGAAGGCGAGTGTTCCCATCACAGAACGCACTCATCAATTGCCGCTCCATTGCGAGGGGTTTCTCACTCACGTGGAACTTCTTGGTGCAGGGGTGTGGGAAGATGTTCGAGATGTTCTTGACCACCGGTCTTCTCTCCCGAACAAATACCAGGGCGTATTCTCCAACATTCCTCATTCCGCACATCGTGTCGGCTATGATGCCTTTATTATCAGACTTATACCAAATAAAGGGCTGGGCTAGGCATTCAAAACCGATGGACTTGAACTGGGCTTTTGTCCACTCTTGGAAGTTAAGGCTCAGCCAGCAGATGATATGGCAGGAGGGAGAAAGGAGTTTTTCAGAGTTCCTTACCAGGGCCTCGACTAGCGATTGGTAAATTTCCGGAGTATCCTCGTAATGGTCAAAATTCTTTGTATTGCCTTGCTCACTTTTCTGATGGTTGATACCATAGGGGAAATCCAAGTGCAGGAGGTTGAACTTTGGCCCGCTGTAGGAATCTGCCCAGATGGGGAAGTTTGCACAGATGATTTGGGTGTTTGGGAATGGGTCTGTTGGCGAAGTTTGCTCTGGGCTTTGAGATACTCCAGCTGACGTTGTTTCCAGTTGCGGTAGGTTTCTAGGGACATTCCCATCCGTGCCGCGGATTCCTGTTCCCACTGGGTTAGTTCTTCCTTGTTCTGTTCCATTTTCAGATTCCTCCATCATATCAATAACAAACTGGTCCATATCCGAGCGGATGTTGGAAAGGAGTCGCTCGCTCTCCCGCCGGCAGATAGTATAGGCACTTACCAAGGTGTCTGCCCCTGCAACCTTGGGATTGTCAATGTTAGCCCAGACCACACGGTTCTTTGAGATGAACCCCTCGGAAAGGCCGAGAAACTCCGCCAGCTCGATGTTCGTGGAGAACTTGCGGAGATAGAACAGCTCGTCGATGGCCTTGGCCTTTTCCTGCCAAGTGAGGTCTTTTCTCTTGATGTTCTCCTCGAGTTCTATAACGTGGCGGGTAGAGGGGTCGAGATTGGTAAAGAGGGTACACTTGATGGTGGAGGGAAGTTTACCCTCGGAGGCCAGCTGGCTCCAAGCGGTATATCTTCTCTCTCCAGCGATGAGATAGAACAGGCCATCATCCGGGTCTTGTTCAATAACAACAGGGTTTATTAGGCCAACTTGAAGCAGTGAAACCTTGAGGTCTGTTAAGTCCCCAAGGTCTTTACGTTGGCGCTCTGGGCGAATGTGAATAGAATTGAGTTCAATTTCCATAGGGAGCTCCGGGATAAAAGGGTTGGATGGAAAGTAGGGAGAGAAAAGGTCAAATAACCTCCCACTCCCTACTATTTAGGTGGTTAGTCCTGACTCAGGAACTTGCGAACTTCAGGGAATACTGATTCGCCATCCTGGGATTGTCTATGCGACACAATGCCGATGACGTTTCTGCCTGCACACTCAGCCAACATTTCGGCGTAAGACATATCAGAAGATGTGTCAAAACCGGCTTTGGCCAAGAAGTCCTGAAGACGCCACATAGAATCCTCTGTGAGGTAGAACTGGGTTTTCAACTTTGCCTCGGTCGGGTTCTTTACCTGTGCCCATTCTTCCGGGTCTACATCATCACGAGGGGACAGAACCTTGAGCGCAAATTCTACATACGGAGTTTGTTTCTGCTGGCTGGTGCCTGTGGTGTAGCCAGTGATAACCATATCATAGGCGCCTACCGGCAAGGGTTTCGGACGTTCGGTTTCAGATACTTTTTTGTCAAGCAGGTGCATAAAGTTTGTCATAGATTTTTCCTTTCAGAAGAGTTAAGTTAAAATTAAAACTAAATAAAAAGTTTGTCTAGTTGTTTTCGAGGTGCCCCAGGAAAGTCAACAGTCAAGAGTCAGGAGTCAAGATTTGCCTTGGGACTCAGGACTTTTGACTTGAAGGGACATTGGAGTAGGCGGACAGGGACTTCGGAGGAATGGAGGAGAAAAGCAAGCCCCTGTCCTAAAGATGCTAGGCCACAGACGCTAGGCCTTAACATCTTTAAAGTAGCTGGCCAAGCCATCCGCCTGAGGGTAGATGTCCTTGACCTTTCCTGGGTTCGGACTTTTCAGTCCCATCAGCGGCGTGGCCTTGGTGAAGAGCACCCGCTTGGAACCCTGGAATCCTGCACAGAGCATATGATTGAAATACCTGCCAACTTTGGGAGGGAGCTTAGAGCCGAGGGTGTTTATCTGAGCCTTGACTAAGCCAGTGCCCTCATCCTGGATGTATTTAATATGGCTGTTGATTACCACATTGCACTGGACGTCGGTGGAGTAGAGGATTGAAAGAACATCCTCGATAAGGGACATCGCCAGGCCCCACTCTTGAATTTCCGGCTGTTTGCCTGTGTGGCCGTTTCCTGCAAGGACGTGCTCCAGTGCCGCGTCAGACATAAACGTCAGGGAATCTATCACGATAATGTCCTCGAGGGAGGTATATTTCTGGCTCCATTCGGTGAGAAGTGCCAGGCCTTTGGAAAACCCCTTAGGGGTGCCTTGGATGAGGACTGTCCCGTTGACCGCCTTCTTTTTCTCCGTCAGGGTTTCATACTCAATATTCTTGAGCTTGTCCGGGTCAACTGAGGTGGACAGAATATCCAGCCCGTTGTCGTAGTCCAGGATGTGAAGTCTATACCCTGCGTTGGCAAGACTTGCCAGGGCACCGGTTTTTCCTGTGCCTGTGTCCCCCATTAAAAGGAGCTTAATCGGTTTCTCTGTTTTGTAGGTTTCTAATGTAGGCATTTGCGCTCTCCTAAATTTATAACATCACTCTCTTTAAAATCAAAATTGTCTAGGGCTTGGATGGCTTCCTCGGGAAGGCCCTTGCAGACTTCCTCCCGAAAACCTGGAACTGAACGGAACAGATACAGGGCTGTTGCATACTCTGGGAGGTTGCCTTCACCAGTGCATTTCACGGAAGTTACCACTGCTGGGTTGTTTGGAAGTTTCTCAAACTTGAAAGATATTACTACAGCCATCTTACTATCTCCCTACCTAGGATGAACATTATGAAAAAAGCTAACCAAAAAATCCAATCTCGGGTCATTTAATCTCCTCCTCTAATTTGGGTGGGGTCCCAGACTCTCTTCGTGAAATCTTCCTTGAGAATCTGCGCTCGAAGTCCTCGAGGTGCCGTGCACACAGACTTGAATGGACACCCAGAGTATTTGTTACAACTCTTATCGTTTTGAGGCCATTGGCCTTTGGTGGCGAAGAACTCTGCCAGGGTAAGCCAAAGGCGTTGTTCCTCCAGCCACTCGTTGCAATACTCCTTGGAGCGTAGGGTCATCTGCCTTGCGAACTCCCCTGTCTTGACATTGATGGCATCCACTATCACTCCGTTGAGAGGGGTTGAATAACAAACCTCTCCGGCGATGGTGTAGAGGGTCATCTGCGTGTCAGGATTGTATTGGGAAAAATAATGGTCTGTTAGAGCCATCCCAGTTGTCTTGTGGTCGAGCACAAAAACTCCCAGACCGTGCTTGGATTCCACAAGACGGTCTATATGACCTGCAAAGGAGAACATCTCACCAGAACAGGATTTCAGGTTGGACTCAAACTGGAAATGAAGTTCCACACCCAGGGTTCCATCCCCGAATTTCTTGGTGGCCTGTGGGTCGTTCTGGTAGTTGTCCAGATAAGCCAGGGTCAGGGCTACTAGGGACTTGGAATTTCTCAGCGGGTCTTCGTAGGAATCAATGTTCTGGCGGAGTGGATGTTTCATAAGCTGTTCCACGGTGGCCAGAACGTTGGACTCAAAATCCAGCCCCTTGTCCTGCCGGCGGTAGAAGCTCTCAAGCCCCTCGTGCAGGGCAATCCCGAAGTCCAATGCAAGGGCAGTCTTCTTTGTAGTGTAGCCACGGATGACCTGGTAGTAATATTTCCGAGGACATTCCTTGAAAGTTCCCAGGGAAGTGGCATCCCAGACCAGCTGGAGATAGGGGTTGTTCTGGGAGAAGGCCTTGTTCACAGGGATAGAATTTTCTTCTGTGTTTTCGTCGGTCATTCTGCTTTTCTCCTTTCTTAGAGTTTCAAATCTGCCAAGAGGGCTTGCATCTCTGCTTTCTCGAGGACTTTCTTCCCCCCTCGGGAGGTGCCTGGGCTCTTCTTCTCTTTCTTGAGCCAGGTTCCTCTGTTCGCCCGGAGGCGCTCAACAATCTTCGCCAGGTCTTCCTGGGTTAAAAACTGCGGGTCTTTATTAAACAGCCGGTCAACAGATTCCTTATCCGCCTCGGCTATAGGGTTTTCTTCCTGGTTTACATTATCTACCATCCTGGTCTCCTTTTTCAATAGATAGGTTTCTCTGCACTCTTTCCTCCAAGTTTTTCTGTTCTATCATTTTCCCGACCCAGCGCTCTATCATCCCCCGAATGACTACTGCCGGCTCAGCTTTGCTAAGCTTGTTCATCATAACGTGGGTTTCAGGGCGGAGTCTAATCGTAAGTTTCTTCCACTCTTGAGCCATCCTGGGCCTCCGTTTCTTTGAAAATTAAAAATTCCCCCGAGGTAGTCGTGGTGAGGAGGGAAAGACACTCAAACTGTGGATTTCCTTTCCGAACCTGATAGAAAAGTCTTTTGAACTTTTGGTCATTCCCTACCCAAATACGGATACCCCAGGGATGTTGGAGGGCAGTGGCAAGGCAAGATTCAACAAGGAGAATCTGGGACTTGATTCCACTGCCCGACATTTATTAGGCCTCCAAATCCAAGCTTGCTGCACGGATTTCAATAACCTGGATTGCGCGATTGTAGAGAGCATCGTAGTTGTTCTGAATGATACTGTCAACCATTTCGCCATACTGTTCTTTTGTAAGTTTAGCCTTGGACATACCTTTCGAAGCCAGTTTCTTACCCAGGGCATCTTCTGCAATACGGCGGATTTCCTTCTGAACCGGGTCAGAGGTGGAGATACTTCTAATCCCGAACTCGTAACCAGCAACGTATTTGTCAATGATTTCCTGACTTACTTCTTCTCCCTTTTTAATTTTCGGAGCAATGTTATTACGGACGTTTTCAGACAGAACCTGATTCATAACAGCGGCTTCGTTGTCTGTCAAGACGTGACCTGCGGCGAACGGCTGAGGACAAGTGAACGCTTTGTCTGCAATCGTGAAATTCTTTCTCGGTGTTTCGGCTGTAAAGTTTACCATAGTTTTATCCTTTCAGTGGTAATGAGTTGATGAGGTGGGAGGGAGGCCCTGCAAAGAGATTCTCTGGAATGGGGGTCTTGCTTGGACTTCCCGCCCGATTACAAAATCAATATAATGTTAAAAACCCGGCTTGTCAATATAAATGTGCTGTTCTGGCACAAATATTTTTGACGGCGCGGGAGATGGCTCAGACCTCAGGAAAATCAACTCTGATTTGCTGGGCGTGGGTGGAAACTGAGCCATCTCACTTCCATTGGAAAGCCCCTTGTTTAGAGCTCTTCCACAATAAAGGCCTGGTCAGATGCCCCGCTAGGAAGAACATACAACCAGCTCCCCGGGCACTGCGAGGGAAAACCTCCCCTCTCCAAGAGGGTCTTGGCCTCACCCTGAGTGGACAGAAGTCCTGACTTGATAACAATAGCCAGGTCATCATAGGGCGTGGAGTTGTAGCTCGGGTCGGTTGGGGCATAGACCTTGTTGTTCTTTTTCCTGTCCTCGGTTTTGACAGCATTCATTCTGTTCCGCATAGAGACCGCCTCCTCCTGAGTGAGGAAGAAAATTCTCACCCCGTTGGGACTGGCCAGGGCACGCTCAAGGAGGTCCCTGGGTGCTACCCGATTAGTTTTATTTTCCATCATCCACCTCCGTTATAGGGTTCTTGCTGAAGTATTCCTTGACTAGGTTCTTGGGAGATTCCCTCAAAAAATCTGCCATACAGGCAAAATACCCTATCCCATCCACCACAGAGTCCTCGTGGGTCGGGGTCTTTTTCAGGCGGGCCAACTTGAGTAGTATCATACACCCGGCCACCTGGAGGGGACTAATTTCTGTTCCAAGAAACACCGACCAGAACCTTGCAATGGTGGAGAAGGATTCCTCCGGCCCTCCATAACGGGTGTTCCTGTCTTGGTTGACAATTCTCTCTGCCTTTTCAATTAAGATGGTTCTATCCATAGCACTCATAAGTTTCTCTCCTTTCATTTACATTGCATCTTGACCATCGCCCATTGCAGACGGTCTTCTCTTTCTTCCGGGGTTTCGTCCTGAACATTCTGGCTGAGAACCTCCCAGTCATTCCACACCCCTCGGAGCTGGTCTTTACCTGGTTTGAGCCAACAGAACCTCCCTGGCCAGCACACCCCAAAGCGGAAGTTCTCCCAGTCCTCTGGGTCGGATTCCTCCTGGAGGTTATAACTCATATCGGACACAATTTGGAAAATGCTGGGTTTCCACTGAGAACTTCTGGTGAGGTTGTGCTTGAGCTCCGTGGCCTTTCTGGTGTCTGGACACTGAAACAGCATTCGGGTTTCATAGTGTTTCCTCTCCCAGATAGTTGTGAGGCGGTGGGGCTCCCAGGGACTTGCCCCAACAAGAACCCAAAAGCCATCGGTCTCTGCCACAATCTTCGCGAGGACATCCTTGGAGCACACCCACCAGGAGTTGAGCTTTGGCACTGGACTTGTACGTGGAGGCTCCTGGTTGAGGTGCTGAAAGATTTTATATTGATAATCCCTATTTCCATCCTTCCAGTAAAAGTTCCAATCCTGAAAGGTTTTGGCATTTGGGTCTATCTCATACTTCGTATAGCGTTTGACTTCAATTTTCTCTGTCATCCTGTTCTTCCTCTCTATCCCAGTACGGTCGCTCACAGAGATACACGGGATGCCGTGGTCTGTCTTTCGCCCCGGTAGGGAAATACTTATAAGTTATCACCTTGCCCAAGAGGGTCTGATTTCTGAGCTCCTGAATCTTGTCATCCTCGGTCAGGCCATCAAAGGTGCCGATGTGGAAGACCTGCCCCTGGTAGGGGCCATTGAGTCCCTGGACTTTTATCCTTCCTAGGATGTTGGTTTCCAAGAGTCCCTCCTTGGCTGAGCTTCTCTCGGCATACCCCAGCGGGCTGGTTTCCTGTGGGTTCTCGTTGTGCATCCGGGGGAGAAGTTCCAGCACCCTAGCCTCCGCCGTGTGAAAACGCTTGAGCTTGAGCATTATCTGGTCGCGGAGAGTTCCCCTGCCATGCTTGTAGAGGGCACTTGGCTTGCGCACCACAACCCCCTCGAACCCTCCCGCAAGACAGGCATTTTCAAAATCCAAGAGCTGGGTTTTGTTTTCCAGCCAGACCTGGGTTACATACTCCAGGCCAGGGATTTTTTCCAGATGGGAGTAAAGTTCCCACCGGTTTAAAAAAGGTAGCCCGTCGTTGAGGAGGTCATAGACCAGGAATCCTACCGGGCCGGTGTAGTCCAGCCTCCGGAGCTTTCCTCCCCCGGTGTTGAAACTCTCCCCGGGAACTATCAGCTCCCCATCCAGGTCAGGGAGTCCTGCCTCCCGCATTTTCTTGCCCAGTGCCTGCACGGCTGGACAGGGATGGAGCTTTCCACTCCTCGCGTAGATTTTCCCTTTCCAGAAGAGCCCACGGTAGCCATCTATCTTGGGACTCCCGAGGAGTGGGTATTGCAATCCATCCAGGTCTTTGTCTTCCAGCGCCGTGGCTAGCATTGGGCGAGGGACTCCCACATCTGGGAGGGTTTCCTCCCTCAGCCTCTCTAGCATTTCATCTATCTTTCCTATCATTCTATCTCCTTAAAAAGTTCCAGGTTATTCAACAACGTGTTCTGGGTTTGGCCTAGCAGTATCTTACTCGCGTGCCGATACTGGGCAAGTTTATTCAGCAGCCCCTCCACCGAGCCCAGGTCTTTATACCCTTGGAGGGGGAGAAGTTCCCCCTCGATGGTGGTCCAAAAAAGCTGGTCTGCCTGTGCGAGGTAAAGTGTACCTTGTCTATCCTGCACGACGTGCATTTTAGACTGGACAAACTTCACCCCAGGATTTGTGTGGCTCATATCAGTTCTCCTTTCATCTTCATTTTCATTTTAGCTGGGAAAGCCTGTCTTGTCAAGCGGATTCCCCGGAGTAATCCCAACCGAAAGCACCAGGGTCGACCCAATTTGGAACCTTGGCTCTCTGCCCGGAGGGTGCTCGCCAATCCTCACGTTCCTTTTTCCAGGCACTTTCCGCAATCCAAGTAAACTGCTTTTGTGCCCGGGTAACAGCAACGTAGTGGAGGTTCCTCTCCTCTTTTCTTTGCCAGGGCTGGTTGCCATTATCCGTCCACTGGAGGCCATACACCCTGGGCCATTCCCTTCCCTTGGCCTTGTGGATGGTGGAGAGAACCCAGGCCCCCGGAGCTGGTGTGTCGGTGAAACTTTCTGAGATGAGCTTTTCTGCGGCCTGGCGACTCCTGCCCTCAGAAAGAAACAGTGCCAGGCACTCGGCATAGTCCTTGAGCTCTCCGCTTTTATGAGGGTAGCTCTCAAGCATCTTGTCCAGCCACTGGTTGAGGGACTTGAGGAGGGAGGTGAGATTACTTCCCTTGAGCTGGGAAAGAATCTCCTCCAGGGTTTTCACAAATGATTTCCCCTGGATGAAACCTTGCACCCCGGAGTGGCGAAGCTGGAGGGCCAGGGAAACTAGCTCTGAGTTTCTCCTGCCGAGTATCACCGCTGGGTTTTCCTTTTTAAAGTCCGGGAGCCACGTAAGGGTTTGAACTGGCCCCTCACTGGGGTTGTCTGTCCGAATGTCTGGTACCCACTTGTTAGCCTCCTGGATTATCTCCTTCGAGCACCGCCAGCAGTTTGTGAGCGGGAGCTCGGGGAGTCCGAGGGACTGGATAATATCCTCCTGTGCACCACGCCAAGAATAGATACATTGAAACGGGTCGCCCACGAACCACTTTTTGCTGGGACTCTTCCCGAGGAGGGCTAGGTTCAGGGGACTCAGGTCTTGGGCCTCGTCCACAATGAGCCGCTCGGCTGACCAGACAGGAAGCCTGAGGAGCACCGGGAGGTAGACCATATCATCAAAGTCTATCTGGCCCTCCTCTATTGCCTGGCGTGTGGACTCCTTGAGGACTTCCGCCGCAATCTCCTCCTTTGCATTGAAGAGCTCGAAGTGTGCCTTGAGGTCTGCCCAGGCATCCCAACTTGCTGGGACAAGGGGCTTGAGTTTCCACGGGCCGAGTTGTCCCTCGTAACCCAGGCCCCAGTTTTTTGCACAGCTCACAAGGCGGAATGTGTCTGAGAAAACTTCCCTCTTCCTGAGCTTACCTCCGTGGGTTTTGAGGATTTCAAACACCTTGCCCATCTCGAGGTTTAGTCCTGGCAGGGCCTCCCGGAGGGACTTGAAGCCTAGCCCGTGAAGGGTCATCACCTGGACATCCAGGCCCAGGGCTTTTTGGAGGTCTTGCTGGTTTGCCTTGTTGAAGGCCACTGCACAGACCGCCTGAGGGTTGTCCTTACCCTGGGCTTTGAGCATCTTGCGGAGGGATTGCACAGCCCACTTGATTGTGGTGGTCTTCCCTGTGCCTGCCCGAGCGGAGAGGAAACAGGGCTTGCCCTCTAAAAGGGTTTGAATAAAGGCCTGCTGCTCAGGGGTTGCCTGGGGAGGGAAAGCAGGGTTTTGATTATCTTCTTGGGGGGTCATTATTTGGTCTCCTGATAAAAGGGATTTTCATAGGCTACATTCTTTTCCAGAAGGGAAAGAAACTTTTCAAGAAGAGCTGGGCTTTTCGAGAAATCTAGCCACCGAACAAAAGGCACTGACCAGCATTGCCCACTGAAACCTGAGAAGATAGGCTCCGTGAGAAGAGCAACGGTAGGTTTGTGATCATAAGGTAAGTCCTTGCAAAGCAGGGGTACACTGAGTATGGTGCCTTTAAAAGTAGTGGGTTGTTCTAGCAAGTGGCCAAAGTTTTCCTTGACCATCTTTCTGAACATTGCTTTTTGAACTGCATTGAGTTTTCTCACCGGAACGAGGAACTCCCAGTCTTTTTTCTCCAGCATTTCCTTGGAGTCAGGCACCCACCACTGGAGATAGAGAGGTTCACGTTTTCTGGGGTTGTTTGTCAAGTTATCTATCATTTTCATTTCCTTTCAGAGTTAGGGTTGGGTTGTTGACTGGGGCTTGGGGACTCTTGACTTGGGCCCGGGGCCTCGGCGGGTGGCTGTTAGGAACCTTCCTCCTCCTGCTAAATTTTATTTTCAGTGGCCAGTCGTCCTCCAGAAAGTAGAAGTGCACGAGCCCGGGCTCTTTTCTTCTCCCGGAGAGCAGGACAATTTTATCTTCCAGCTTTTCTAGCTCATTCCTCAGCCTCTTGATTTCATTTTCCACCAGCTTTCGCGCCAGGTAGGCCCTATTTTTGTTCCCCTTTTTGAGAGGTTCCACCAGGGTGTTGAAAAAGCTCCCACTGGAAATTATCCATTCCCTGTCTGGACCGTGGCCCTTGAGACCTTGGAAACAGATGTTCCCTATCCGGATATCCTCCCCACCGGACTTGGTTTTCCTGGTGAGGTAGATGTCCTGCAGGATACACTTGCCATCTAGGGTTTTCTCCTTTCCCAGATATATCCTCGGCCGGAGGGTGAGTTCTTTGGGTCTGGTCATCTGGACCTCCTCAGGGATTTGATTTGGAGAATCTGCTCCTTGGAAAGTTCCTCCCTCACGTGGGATTCCAGCATCCCCTGCGCGTGGAGGTTCCTCACCTGGGCTATGCGGAGATAAGCTAGGTCTAGCTTGGTGAGGTTCTTTTGACCAGGAACCTTATATCCTAACTCCCTGTAGTGTTCCTGGGTCTCTCCTGGCGCGAGTCCTCGAGTGGTCTGCCGTGCACCCTCGAGGAGTGTAATCACCGCGGGGGTGTGGTTGGTGGCTGGAGAGATTACACAGTATCTGTGGTTGGGGTTTTCCAGCCAGGTGGTTAACCTATGCAGTGTTCGATTGTATTCTGCGTCTGTCATCTTTTAAATTCCTTTCCTTTCAAATATTCTACTTTCTACTTGTGCCTTGGGACTTGGGACTCTTGACTCTTGCCTGGGGGCTAGAAAATCCAAAGCACCTCTTCCCAGTCCGGGTTGAGGAGTATTTCCACCATCTCCCTCTGCAACCTCCGATAGATTTGAGCGTCTATCTTCCCCTGAGTCATCTCGCCCAGCTTTATCCGGTGGCCATCAGAGTACTCCCCAACGATGAAGATGAGAACCGACTCAGGGAGGGAGAGGAGTGTCTTGGAGGGGGAGGTTCCTTCTTCCTGGAGCTCTCCTTCCCAGTCCGCCACAAGGATATTATAGGCACTTTGGGTGTCCCCTTGGAGGAAGCCCTCCGGGGAGATGTGCTCGACTTGGAGAGAGGGAACAGGGGTGTCCTCCTGGGATTGAACCCTCAGAAAGAATTGCTCCACATAGCGGTAGCTGGCTTTCCAACTGGGATCGTAGTCTAGGGACTGAGAAGGGGAGGTGAGCCCTACACGGAAAAAGGTGAGGGTCTCGAGGATTGGACTTCCTGCTGGACTTCCTGCTGTGGACTTGGGACTTGTGCCTTGAGAGCCTCGGTGGAGGTGCTTGAGAAGGAGGTTCTCCCCCTGGAAATAAAGTTTCTTATCTACTTGATTTGTCATCTGGATTCCTTTCAGTTTGTTCTAGTGTTTCTACTTTTGACTTGGGACTTTTGACTGGGCTGGCTACTTGAGCTTGGTCTGGGAAATCTCCGCCAGGAGCTGGTCTATTGACTGGGGCGTTGGACTTTGACTCTGAGCCTGGGTGGGGGTGGGACTCTGGACTTGGAGGGGTTTCCCGGGGAAATGGGACGGCTCAGCCCTGTTCCCTTGAACCCCAAGCCTTGGCTGGGGAATTCCTGCTAGAAGCTCCTGTCCTATCTCTTCCACCAGCCCTCTTCTGAGCTCTACAATCTGCTGAGCTTTCTTCCGGAGAACCTCATCTTTGGCCTGAGGATATTTCCTTTTGAACCTCTTGTATTCCTCCCTGAAGAGGTCCATCTCTCTGAGCTTTTCTTTGGGCTGAGGACTTTCGGTTGTGTCTTTCCAGACCTGCACGGACTCTTTCCTTTTCTTGAAAAGTTCCCGTGCTCGGGCCTGGCGTTGGAGCTCATCCTCCCGTGCCCATTCGGAGGAGAACCTTGTTGGCCGGTAGGGACTTGGCATTGGTTTTTCTGCGGCGAGATTCTGCAGCCAGGAAAACAAGTCCTCCGGGCTCTGGAATGCGGGCTCAAAGCCCTCCACTTGAAGGGCTCCGGATTCTAGCACAGTGATGTTCAGCGTGAATGTTGTTTGGATATAGGTTTTCATTGTGTATGTTCCTCTCAGTGATGTTGTGAATTTTCTTATTTACTACTCTTGCCTTGTGTCTTGGGACTCTTGCCTTTGGACTTGGGACTGGCTAGGGCCCGACATTTATGAACCCTGACTCAAACGCCCCGTAGCTCAGGCGTGTCGCCCGCTGGCAGCCCTCTTTCCTGAGCACCACCCCTTGAGGGTTCACCTCATCCAGGCGATACAATAGCCCGTTCCTCTTGGACTTGAACCTTGGGCGCCGACTGGGGAGCCAGGTGTTGACTTTCTCCCACTGGGCTGGCCAGGTTCTTTTCTTGACATTGATTAGACTATCTGACATAACTTTTCTCCCTCTGTTGATAGCATTTCTTTAAATTTCTCCCCTCCAGGATTTTTACTTGTTGGTGGCGGTGCTTTCTCCTTTCATCTCACAGCTACAGCATTGTTTCATAAATTCTCTCCCCCAGTTTTGTGAGCTATGCTCAATAAGCAAAACAATCAAATAGCATAGAATAAAATATGCTATGAGTTTAAATATAGCTTTTAAATCTGGTGTGTTATCACTCATCTATCTAATTCCTGTCTGAGATTTTGCTGTGGCTTTTGTCCTGGGACTTTTGACTTATAGTTCCTGGCCGTCCTCCCTTATCCAGGTGTCCGTCCAGTCAACCTCCCTGTCCTGACCTGCCCTCACCAGGGAAACTACCATACTTGGTCTTATCCGGGTGCTCCAGCCAGCGGCCTTGCTCCCTTGGGCGGCAAACCAGACATCTATTTGGATTATCCACTTCTGGTTTGATTTTCCGAGGCCTAGGCTCTCCTCCGTCCATCTGCCGTGCCAATCACTGGCGAGGGGCATTTTTCTCCGTTCCTCTGCCCAGACCCTTCCTTGGAGCTCCTCAAACATTTTCTGGAGCCTTTTTCCCAGGTAGTGTGGCCAAGCCCTCTGGTGCTTGAAGAGGAGTGTCCTACCGTGGGAGGGGTCGAGGAGCTCTGTCCTGTGTGGGAAGTGTGTTTTCTTCTGCTTGTTTCTGTCCAGCGTAGACTGTGATTTGTTTACTGTCATTGTGTCTGTTCCTTTCAGTGTTGATTGTGGGGTTTCTATTTGGCTGGTGCCTTGGGGCTGTTGACTAGCAACTTGGCTATTTGGTGGTTCTGACGCCATCTCCGGCAGGGAGCTTTGTTGCCCCATTCCACCTGGCAACTTTGGACTTTGGCCTGGGGACTCGAGGGGAGGTGCTCCTCGCTGAATCCACTCCCCCAGACTACCACCGCCCAGGCTCCGTAGGCTATTCCCAGTGCTGTTGCGAGGAGGGTACCTAGGGTTGGAATTTTATTACTGGTGTTCTGAGTCATTCTGCGCCTCCTCCACCTCTAGAAAAAAGATCCTGCCCGCACCTTGTTCTTGCAACAGAACCTTTGTCCATATAGCCTGACCTACCTGCGTGTAGATTAGAAAGAACTTCCTCTCGGAAATGAGCACCTCGTCTTGCTCGGTTGTTCCTCTTGTTCCTTTCGGGAGGGAGGTTATGAAGTGGAGTCCTTTCTCCTTTTGGCGAGATGCCCAGTAGGAAAGTATATTTTTTATCTGGTGTTCTACCTTGTCTTGTTTGCTCATCGTGTCTGTCCCTTTCATCTTTCAAATTCTGCCTTTAATATATTACCAAATTGCCCCCTTGTCAATGGGATTCTGCCCGCCTGGGGATTCTTCCGGGAGAGGGTGATTGGGGGTGGGACTAATGGCTCGGGTCAGCGCTTACTCCCCAGAACTGCCCATTACTTCCCATTACTCCCGATTACTGGAAAGAACTGGATACCCCCGTGTGTGGTGGGTATACCTTCTAGAACGTATGTAAAAAAAAAAAAAAAAAAAAAAAAAAAAAAAAAAAAAAAAAAAAAAAAAAAAAAA
>OJRS01000179.1_pt1 | contig 57316 bp, 61 predicted proteins | sample 1599261 | NCBI WGS metagenome assembly OJRS01 (sample SAMN03922531, study PRJEB24848) | human gut metagenome | isolation source: stool sample | host: Homo sapiens | place: Germany | collected 2010-05 | reverse complement strand
GCGTCAGATGTGTATAAGAGACAGATCCAGATGAGAGAAATATATATAAATTTCTTTGCCGTTTGGCTTTTTCAATTTTACTTTTTTCCTCTTTGGCGTACAGTTCGAAGGATGCATTCGCATTCTTCAATAATAGCTCCGTCGTCTTCGATTTGGCTTGCCAGGTCTCCAGCTCTTTGTGCAGCAGATTTAACTTCGTCTGCTGCTTTTTCAATTCCTCGTTGTAGGTCTTGTTGTGATTTTTGAGCGTCGCCAAGTTCAGCTCTAATTGTGTTAGCTCGGTCTCGCTGATCTGGTACATCTTCTGGGTGACGGCTTCTGCATATCCAGAGTAGGGCGCCGAAAAACAGCACCAAAAAAATAACCATACAAGCAAGCCTTTTGTTTTGATTGTCATTCATGGATTCCTCCAATCAGAAGCAATAATTTCCGTCAAACTCACAACCGTTGATTAAAAAGCGGTCAGTGTATTGCCACATCTTAGCGTTAGGCCAATCGCAGCTGCCGCCCCATTGCGCGCACCAATATGGCACGTAGTCGGCCAATTGTTTCGTGGCGATTTTATTTCCCAGCCAGTCAAGAGATGCGTAAATGCCGCAGCTGTAGCCTGCCGCGTTAAGAGCTGAGACGAAGGCAGAGCACATAGCTGTCAGCTCTGCCGTGCTCGGCATTCCGTGGCGTTGCTTATAGCCATCTGCGTCCTCCATATCATACCAAACGCCCATGTGGAGCTTTTCCGGAGTCAAGCCGCAGTCAATCAATGTTTGGATAACAAATTCAGCTTCCTTACGAGCGCTTCTGGTGTTGAGAGCGTAGCTGTAAAAGTATACGCCGATTTTGAGGCCGTGCAGCAGAGCATTGTTAACATTTCTGTATAATTCTCCATCAAGATGTCCGTTACCATAACCGATACGGATAATAGCGAATTGTACACCGCTGTGAGCTACTTCCTGCCAATTTACATGACCGTTATTTTCCGATACGTCAATTCCTCTTAGCATATTTATACCTTCTTTCTTTTGATAACATCAACTAATCCTTGTACAGCCTCAACGCCAGCAGCGTTGAGGTTTTCTACTATACTTAGTAATTCCGTTGCCGTTAAGTAACCAATAATGGTTCCTACTGCCCATGTTGGTTTATACAGCTCAACCATAATCAGATCTGCACTGGCAGCTGCCATGACGCACAAAAGATAGACGCAAATTTTACCTAAAAATCTGTGCTTCATTACTTCGGAGGAAATCAATCCTTTGCTGCGAGCTACTTTTATACCGATAAGCGATTGCAGCACAGTAGGATTTTGTCCTTGGCTTATGAGATAGTCATGGGCGATAGCAATCCACTTAGTTAAACAGTCCAAAAACACAAGAACGCTGAATGCGTAAAAAAGAATAGCATGTTTGTGTAACAATAGAGCTAAGATTGCTGCTAATGTTACCTTATAGCTCCAGCCATAATAAAGAGTTTGTGCTGCAGCTAGTGCTGAGTCAGTAAAGAGTCGGTAGTTCATAAATACCCTCCTAATTTATAGAAATAGTGTCGATTTCGTCTTTGCTTTGTGCAGCTTCAACCTGCGCCTTGGCGGCTCTATACGCTGTGTGCAAAGCATTACTACGCACAGCAACAGCGGCAATAATCATACGCAGGTCCTGAGCCGTAACCACCGCATCCTCATTGTCTGCCGTGGTCCAGCTAATTTTAGCGCCATCGCCCTGCACATCGAGCGCAATAATTGCAGCGGCGATGCGGTCGCGGGCTTTGCTATCATAATCATACAGGTGCCCGCCGTATTCAATCGGCTCGACCTCTTTGCTGTCACGCTGACGCTTCAATTCCACTATTTTGCGAGCGCGGATGTTTTCAATCGGCTCTTCCGCTTCCGCCACGACAACGCCCAGCTGCTCTAAGTCAGTATCAGATATTGTGCGTGGGATAAATGTGCCGTCATGCGCCAGTGCCTCTGCCAAATCGTACAAGTTATCGTAGCTGTTAGCCTTGTATGTATACGTTTTCATTATTTGATTTGCTCCTTACTTAGTTAAAGATGATTTCTACTTTAAATTTCTTGCCTGCATTAGCAGCAGTAAACATACTTGATATATTTGACGGCACACGTTGCACGTAGGTATAAAAGCCCGTCAAGATACCTTGATATGACATTTTGCCTACGGCAAGGGGTACAGTAATGCCTGTTTCCATAGGCGTGATATTTAACGCAATATTACGACTACCACTCGTTACGCCTTCTTCTTTAAAAGCCACATCAAGCCAACCACCATAATAAGATAACATTACCAATGTTACCGCTCTACCATCATGCGTAACATTACCTGTAACCTCGCCATAGTTGCCATTATTGCGACTATACCCGTACTGACCACTTTGCTGTCCCATGGTCATTATAAAGGCATTCTCGGTGACATCACCACCGCCACTGCTGGCAGATTTTTTAATAAACATTATGCGGTTAAGTCCCATAATTGTCACCTCATGTCAGCTTATTAGCCTGTACGATGCTGGTCAAATTGCTATTGCTGTCCTTGGTCATAAGGATGTTGAGCAGCAGGCCTGCGCTGGTGATTGCTAAGTCGGAAGCAGCACCGATGTATTTAACCGTGCCGCCGTTGGTGATGGACAGCGCATAATCACCGCCGGCAGTGATATAGGCTGTAAACACCGTTGACTGATTGCTGCCGAGCAGTGCTGATAACGTCGCAAGGTTAAGAGTAAACGCACCAGTCGCATAATAAGATGCTGCTGACGTAGATGGGCTGACGGATGATGTGCTACTGTTAGGCGTTGTATACTGCTCATAACCAAGAGTTGCAAGGTTAAAGATCTGCTGTGCCCGCCATGTATTCTGCCCGGATGTCGTGACAAAATTGGCAAGGTCTGATGTGTTAGCTTTGCCGCCAACAGCTGTCTGTACAAAAGCAGTTGTCGCTATCTGTGTAGTATTTGTTCCAGCGGTCGCAGTAGGCGCTGTCGGCGCGCCTGTCAGCCGTGCCCCGCCGTTCCAGCCGTTTCCGTTGATGTTACCGACTAAAACGGCGCTTGACTTAGTGCCGGAGGTGCATTTATAAAAGTTCCAATTAGGGTCGTATTCGTAAAAATCCACGCTGTCATGCCCGGAACAACCAAAATCAACGGCGTGATAATAGGTATTCGCATCACCCTCGCCCCTAAATTTGCGGCACTGAAAATAGTTGGCTGCCCCTGTACCAGTCTGGAAATTAGTCGCTGTGATGCCACCGTTAACAGTACCGCCTGTTAACGGCAAGTAATCACCTGAGCCACCGCCGCCGCCACTAACAGTAATTGTTACATTACCGTTACTATCCGGTGCAATGTTATTGACAGATTTTACCACACCGCTAACTTCGGATTTTTTAGCATATGTATCTGTGATTATATTTCCGGAGCTGTCTCTTGTCGCATAGGCAGCTATACCGGTTTTATCAAGTTTATTGTTTACGGCCGTATAAACAGCTTTGTTAGCAATCGGGTTATTCGATGTGCTTGATAACGTGGTATCAACAGTAATATTTGGTCCTGTCCCACCGCCACCGGTGCTAATATTGATGTTACCATTGGTATCAGGCTCTTGGTTATTAATCGTTTTAACATAGCCACTGAGGTCTGACTTGCGGGCATAAGTAGTAACAATTACATTTCCGTAACTGTCCTGCGTAGCTTTTGTAGCAGCAGCTGCCGTACCGGTCTTGTCCAGCTTATTTTCTAAAGCAGCATAAACGGCCTTGTTAGCGATAGCGTTGCTTGATGTGCCGGATAATGTAGCATCAATAGTAATGTTAGAGCCTCCACCGCTGCTACTGATGTTGACGTTGCCGGCACTGTCAGGCTTCACATTATTGATTGACTTCACATAGCTGTTGAGGTCCGTTTTCTTGGCATATGTGCTGCTGATGATATTACCGGAGCTGTCCCGCGTAGCGTAGGTTGCCGTACCATTCTTATCTAGCTTATTGTTTAAGGCTGCATAGAGCACCTTATTTTGTACAGGGTTGGTACTTGTGCTTGACAATGTACTGTCTACAGTAATGTTTGTGCCACCGGTTCCGCCACCGCCGGTGCCAACATTAACAGTAACATTGCCGTTGCTGTCCGGTGTTATATTGTTGACAGATTTTACATAGGCTCTGCCGTTGGGTATCTGAGCATATAACGCATCGAAGTTGTTCATGATGTAATCTAAGATAGCGCTATTGTCAGAATTAACAAATGGTGTTTTCTTGCCATAGGCACCGGCGCGAATTATTTGGTCATATTCATCGCGCAGCTCGCCCGGCTGAAATGCTTGTGGTTTCATTTGTCGCCTCCTTAAAAATTGGTTACGTCGACTATCAAGTAATTAACTCGCACATCCATTTCTTTCCACATCGTCGGCGCTGTAATAGTTGTATCTTTGCCGCCACTGTTGTAAATCGGGAACGAATGTAGCCAAACAGCATTATCTAAAAATCTGTACCCCAGAACAGCAATTTCTCCGCCTGTCTGCGGATGATAATACCAGTTATACCACGGAGTAAGCGTCTGAGCTACGGCATACTGTCTGCCGTTCGGAATATCTTTAAGATGTTTGTATGGTCTACCAAGCCAACTATAATAATTGTCACCGTCAAAACCAACAACATCTCTTGCTATAATGTGCATCGTGCCAAATTGAGCATAAACGGGTTTAAAATAATTATACGCGCTATCAAAAACAGTTTTGCCGTTAGCGTCAAAAACTTGCAGCCCCGCGTGATTATTGTTTTTCAATGGGTGATTCGGTGAGAAAAAATAAACCTCAAATTGTTGCCCAACGGGCGACGGGTCATCGTAATCGCTCTCGGCAACAGTAATTCTCGCAGGCGCTCCCGCTCTTGTAATAGTAAGAATAAATCCTCGGTCATTCGTTCCGACGGGGCGTGCCGCTATCAAAATTTCGTCGTTTTCCGTGGGAATGTCAACATAAAATGCCGAACCATAACTAATCGGATTATTGTGCTCTGAGATTGTTGCAGTTGTTTTACGCTTCAAAACAAGATTTTTATAGCTATCATCAATCTGTAAAACATTTTTATCGTTGATAACTTCAAAATATTTCATTCAGTACACCCCGTAATAAATCGTTACTCGCAAATGAGGGACGATTTCCGCCATACTCAATGAGCTTCCGCTTCCGCTGTAAAAAGGACGTTCGACATTGTGAAATTTCCATGAGATTGTATCGCCGTTTACGATTAATTCCGGATATGTAAAGTACGTCTGAATATGTATGTCTGAAAAAATTAAATATTTATCTAATGTCGATTTAGGGTTGCACGTATACGAAAACCATACATCTTTACCATTGATGGCAGGGTCTACAACGCTCCCCGTTAACGTCAATGCGTTAATTTTTCCGCAGTATTTTGCCAGCCTGTTAGTTATATCGATGTTAATTTTTCCGTCTTTGTCAAACGTCTGCAAGCCTTGCATATCGTCCTCCCTACTTTCCTTAGCGGTTGATTTTTTATAGAGATACACCACAACAGTAATCACTATCAATATACCTACATATACCATTACCATACCCCCATTCTTACGCGCAAAACATTGTTTGCATCATATACTTCAATCAAGTTGTCTTTTATTTCCGTTCTTGCTCCGCTAGTTGCTGTACGTAATGTACCGATAGTCGCGCAGATAGCTGACAAACTATCTACCTTTATCTTGCTTGCATCCACACTCCCTGCCTGCAGCATTTTTGGGGTGACAATATTGTCATCAAAAAGAGTCTGCCCGGTGATATGGATAAGCTTGCCGTCAAGCAGGATGCCGCCATTAGCAAGGTTGATTTTGCTGACCAGCGTATTGCCGTCAAGGTCGATATTTTTTACCGCAAGACTGATAGCATCCTGAGTTTGCTGTATAGTGCTGTATGATTCTAATTTTTTATCAGTCGCATTATTAAGCTTAACAACCATGTTGCTGATTGCCGTGTTGGTCTGCTCAATTGTACTGTAACTGCTCAGTTTTCCGTCAGTATAGCTTGCTACCTGCGAGCTGATGAGCGCTTCAGTCTGCTTAGTCGTGCTGTACTTACTAAGCGTACCGTCCTTGAAATTAGCAATACTGTTGCTAATCATTGTGGCAGTCTGCTCTGTGGTACTGTAATTACCCAAACTGTTAGCAACACGTGTAGCAATAAGTGTTTCCGTCTGCGTGGTTGTACTATAATCTTTTTTTAACTTATCAGCCGTAATATTACTATTACTCAATGCTGCATTTGCATTAACTAAAGCGTTATTACTATTTTGTAACGCATTGTTTGCGTTGGCCGTAGCATTACTGATGTTGTTCTGTACAATCTTGTCCAGCTTGGCAGAGCTGATGGCTTCATCGGCAATCATGTTCTCGTCAATAACAGTCTTTACGGTACATGTAGACTGCCCGGATGTCGGACCATCGCCAAACATATCCACATAAGCGCAGGTTACATCATACACACCGGCTTCACAGCTATATGACAGGGTATTGTTTTTGCTGTACACGCTATCATTATTGATATAATAGCGCACGCCGATGCAGTCACTGGGTACAGCCTTGCATTTGATGCCCATGCCGCCTACTTTAGGGCTAAGCACCGGCGGCTCCGGTCTCGGCGGTTCTGCTTTGTAGTATTTCAAATCTGCAGGAGCACTATATTGGCCAATGGCGCTTTTAGCATACAGATACAGCGTGCCTGTACGCTCTGACAGCGCCAGCGACGCGCTGAGGCCGTTGGTACGCGCCAGCAGGTTTACATCCTCAACACCGGGGTAATTATCGCGACGCACCTCATAAAAAGCAATATCGGAGTTAGTAACCTCTTTCCATGTAACTACAGCAACGTCATTAAAGCTAATGTTGAAATCATCCGGAGTGTTCGGTGTAGTGGTCTTTACTGCTACCGTAATATCAATCTGAGGCGACATATCAGGGCTGGTAGCCATACCGTATTCATCTTTGGTGCATACAGCAAGCCGATAGGTATCGCCAACGATAGCCTGAGGTATTACGCATTGGTCTTTGCCGGAGCCACCATACAGCCATCCACCCTGCCAGCCCATCTCGTCTGCCGGCACGCCCTCAGCCATAACCATTCTTTCTGCCTGCTCATTGTTGGTCTTATACCATACATCGCCCTGCAGATAATTTGCGAAATCCGGCGGCGTCCATTCTACCACGATGTCGTAGCGGCTTACGCCGTCCTGCAGCTCTCTGTAGCGATTGTGAGCGGTTACAGAGAGGACAGGAGGAATATAATAGGGCAGGATGGTATATTCGTATGGCTCAACGTCTGCCAGGGATTGTTCACGCGCTCCGAAGATGTTGTAGCTGGTGAATTTAATCCATAGCTTTTTCCCTACATCATCTTTTTTTAGTGGGCTTTTCAACATAGTTTCGTCACAACGCACAAATTTTGCGCCTGCTGCGTGAATGCTGGCCGTTGTGTTGTATTGCCCTCTGATAAGGCCGGAAAGCTTATAGTTGCCGTTCTGCAGCATGGTTGCCGTTGTGTAGCTTAGGCATTCGCCATCAAGCCAGCAAAGTGTGTTAGCTCGTTGAGCGTCCTGCTCTGTGCCGCTTAGCAATGTACCATTGACGGTTACCTCAATTTCATCTGCAGATGCATTGACTGTCGCTGCCAGAGAGCCAAGACGGGCGCTATTGGTTATTTTCCCGACCTCACTGTAATGCTGGTTGTCGTCACTTACCCAAACATTGCAGCCACCCCAGTTTTTACTTTTTCCCTTTGCGCCTATCCATAATTCATTACCGTTACTGGTCAATTCCGTCGGTGGCTGAAAGATTGCTGGTACATCTACATCGCCCGGCTCTGGCGAAAAATCAACAAAAGGGCGGTCGGTATCGTGCACATCATATATAGCTGCGTCATAATCGCCACCAGCTCTGGAAATGGCAGTAAAGGTTAAAAGTCCTTGCGCGTCTTCGGTGACGCTGTCGATAAGAGCCACCTGTTTGTTTAGGCCTATGGACGGATCTGTTAAGGTTACAAGGTCGCCAACCTCTAAGCGGCAGAATGCCCAATCCAATTTGAAGGTGTATTGATTGCGCTCGTATTTATTCTTTCTCGCAAGCTCTTCAGCCAGGAATACAGCTCTTTTCTTGGTGTAGATGTACAAAGCTTTGGTTGTAGATGCTTGACGCAGGCCATATTCTTTCAGATCGTCGCTGTCCACGTAGCTGACGCTTTCCTTCTCGTAGCCATTTGCACGGTTGATGAATTCGACGGTAAAGCGATTGTAGATTTCGCTGCTGTCTTTCCTTGCATAGGTTACGCAAGCTACATTGCTTTGTGGTAGAAAGTCATCCGGAGTCAGGTCGTACATGATTGTCCTGTTTGGCTCCCAGTTGCCTACAGGCCTGTCAGCCAGCGGAACGATTTTAAACTGATCGTTGGACCAAAACATGAAGGCGTTGGTGATTGTCGCAATCTCATTGACGATTTCGCGGGCAGTTCTGGATTTGCTTTCATCCATCGGCGTGCTGATCAGCAGGTCAGCAGCTGCACAATAGCGTCTGTAATTTTCAATACCAGAAATTTTTACATCGCCCATACCGATTTTATTGAGGATATACAGAATATAATCAGCAGGGTTTACATCTACACCGTCACCGCCTTCAGTAAGCTTGCCTTTAACTTCAAAATTGAAATTTGGTAAGCTGGCATTGCTGCCAAGGTCTATAACGCCAGCCATATATGCAAGGCCTTTATAAGGCAGAGCCTTTTCAGGGTGCTTACCGACAACATACGGCCAAGGCTGTTGCTCATTTGTGCCATAATATAACGTCATGCCGATTTCATCACTAGGATAATTATAAATATCCTTGTTTTTCCACACTTTCCCCAGGCCTTTAATCGCGCCTTCGCAAAGTGCGAAGATGATGGCCACGGTATAGGTATAGGTGATGCTTACGGTTTTAGAGCCGCCGCCCTTACCGCTTCTTTGAGTCTCCTTGTGCTCGTGGGCAGTAAAATCATCGTAATAAATAATGTTGCCGCTGGTGCGTGTTGTACCGATTATCTCCGGTACAGCAGAGCCGTATTCCGCTGTTACTATTGTGAAGTCAGCTATTTTTTCAGCTCTGTTGACAACGGTTTTTCCCTTGAAAATGCTCATTATGCAGGTCCTCCATGAAAGCGATAGATGCCGCACAGTCTGCTCTTGCCTTTGGCATCGTAAAAAACAACATCGTCGAAGCTCGACAGGATGACACCTTGATCAAGCTGCGCATGGATTACGCAGCCATCGCCGATATATATGCCGGCATGACTACAGCAGCGGCCGTATTGGTAAAGCAGAAAATCACCTTTTTGCGGTTCGCCTTCGATGCGCTTGCAGTATTTTTCGATGTATTCTTTCATCCATTCGCGCCTATTGTGCAAGTGGAATTCAGGAGAATAGGACGCTATTTCGATGGCGTCTTTTTTTATTACGCCAGCGTCCTCCAGGGCACCAATAAGCAACATACCACAGTCAACACCTTTACCTTTGACGCGAGCACCGTTTACATGTGGCGTTCCTAGCCACTCACGCGCCGCCAGAGCGATTTTTTCACCTTGTGGGGTATAACTCATAGCAGCACCTCTTTCCGTGGCACGTATGGGCAAATGAGGCTGCCAGAGTCGCCTTCTTCGTCGCTGGTAATTGTGCCGCCTGTGTTTGTATATGTCCCTTGTGGGTAAAATCTTCTTATCGGAAATTCTTGCGAAAGGCCTTGTGCTTTTGATTTTACAGTAAGCTCCAGCTTTAACCCTCCGGCTTTTTTGATTTCCACGTTGCCGGCAAAAAGGTCTATAACGCCTAAAATTACAGCGTCCTTGAAAAAGCAGCGCCGCAAAAGCAGCTTTGCTTTGTCTAATACGCCATCATGTGCAGCTGCCATGATAGTTTTTCCGGCGACCTTGTCGGTTGAATTTGTGTTGAAGGTGATGGTCATACTGTCAACAGTGACGCGGTCATTTAGCTTTACCTTCTGACGCGTTATGAGCGGGCCGGGCTTGTATGTTTTGCCGTCATAGGTAACATTGTAATCGGCTCCGGAAAAGTAATAGACGCTACCGGAAAACAAACGCAGCTCAAAGAGGTCGCAGGCCGTGAAATTTTTCACGCTGTTAAGATGCTCAATAAGGTTTTGCGGTACGTTTTTCATCTTACCACCTCCAGCGTCAGGCTTGCTTTGTTGGCATCCTGGAATATCTTTTCAATTTCAAGGCCGTCATCAGCAAAGTGTACGCGCCAATAGTACGTGTAGTCCGCTGTAACGGTTCCTGCCGGCGTTGTTTTAAATTTAACTACGCCACCATCAATAGAGTAGGAAGAAGGGTTTTGCCTTATACCATCAACGTAAACAGCCACGTTCTCAATGTATTCTACCGGCTCGACGTGTTCGCCTAGCTTCATAGTAGCCTGATAGCGTGTACCATCCAGCGCCGCTAACGGCCGGCCTTTTTCTTGGTAGTCTTCCGGATCTAACCACAAAAAAGGCTCAAAGCCGCCTTTTACACTTGCGGCAAAGCCGTGCAGCTGACGCGCTTCTGCATCAGTCAAGCAGTTATAGCTTGCTGTTATTGTCCAGTTTGGGTAAAGCTGGTTGGTCAAGGTACGCATACGCCCGGACGCTGAGCGCTGGCTTGTAGTTTCCCATTTTTGGCTTTTGGTGCTTTCCCATGCGAAGCGTCTTAGGTCAGGGAATTTTTTTAACGCCATATTACCACGCTCCTTTATTGGTCAAGAAATTTCTTTCCGCGTCATAGGCGACCTGTTGAATTGCTTCTCTGCCGCCGTTGCGCTCTAAAAATTCCTGGAAGCTTTGAGCGTCCATTGTGGATATGTTCATAATTATGTTGATAGCTTTTTCTGCTAGACTTTGGCTGTCGCTGCTTTTAGCAGTGCTAACACCAGCGCCGACATAAAGATTCGGACGTACAAGGCCGCCTTCGGCGTAGCCAGGGAAGTCGCCTGCATTGAGCTTATCCAGGAAGGGGAGGCCTAAGCGGTTTACGGCCGCGGCCGTCAGAACGTATTCTCCGTTAGACAACATTGCCGGAATACTGTCCGATGTGCCAGTTCCGGCTCCAACGATAGAGCCGCCGCCTGCAGCTTTTACTACGCCACCTTTAGCAAAAAATCCAAAGCCGAAGCCGCTGGAGGCGCTCATGGCGCTAAGTGCAATGCTGGCCGATGTGGCAGCTGTTGCCAGCGCCGTCAATGCTGCTGTGACTGCTGTTGTTGCTGCGCCCTCAGCCGGTTTAGTTGTTCCGGTAATAAGGCTTTGAATGCCATTGTAGGCACCCATAAGACTTGTACCTGCTCCTATTGCGCCATTAGCAGCGCCAACACCAGCGCCTAAGCCATTGACTGAGCCTGTTGCTGCATCCAACGCAGTTCCGAAGTTCGCCAGCTGGTCACCGCCAGCACCGTCACCGGAACCTCCGTTATTGCCGTTGCCGGGCATTAAGAAGCTGAGAGCGCCTTGCGTGATGGATGCTGCCCAGCCTGCTGTTATCTGGTTGACGATGTTGTCAAAAAGATTATTAAGCAGCTCGCCCATACCATCGACGAAAGATGTCTGCATGGTCAGAACGTCACTGAAAAAGTTTTGGAAAGAATTCTGGCTCTCAGTTATTGCGTTGCTCATGCGCTCCTTGAAGCTCATGTGTGCTTCTGTAGTAGCGTCATAATAGGCCTGCATGGTTGTCTTGGCTTCGTTGTATGCTGATATTCTGGCAAGGTTTTCCTTACTAAGTGCGTTTTTCAGGGCAGAGTAGGAGGCTGTAGCATAGGCCTTATCTATGTCGGCTTGAATATCCTTGCATTGTGTGTAGTATTCAAGTCTTTCGTCCTGATACTTTTTGAATGCGGCCAACTTTTCCTTTTCGGCTTCTTGTGTGAAGCTGATTTCCTGCTGCGCATTCAGCTCGTAAGCTACGCCGTATTCCTTTAGAGCTGCCAGATAAGTATTTTTCTGCGCTTCGGTCATACCGGTGAAGTTCCTTTGCTGCTCTGCCCAACGATCAGAGATGGAATTCAGTGTCTTCGTATAATCTAAGCGCATTTGCTCCAGCTGTTTGGTACCTTCGGAGCTATAGAGAGCTATATCAGCGGTCTTGCTGTTTATACCAAGTTCGCGGGCTTTGTTTATAAGGTCGTCGCGTTCCTTGGCTTCTTCACGGAGTGCATCAAGCCGCTTTTGCGCGTACAGCTCTGTGAGACGTTGCTTGTCCACCTCATAATTGCTGTTAAGAGCGCGGCTTTTTTCCAGGCTGTCGCTCTCTTCCTTGTACCAGCGGTCAACCATAGCGCTTTTGGTCGAAAATGTTCTGTACCATTCGTCAGCTATCTGCTTACTGGTATTTGCTGCTTCATTCAGCAGGCTATTGTCAGTTTTAGCACTAGCGCCTGTAGCGCCTGCAATTTTAGGAACATTGGTTGCTCCTGTAGGGGCTGTGTTTTTGAATTGGTCGTATTTTGGTATTTCCAGCTTTTTAGGAGCTTTAGGGGCCTTCTTTTCCTTGCCTGCAGCTTCGGAAAGTGCGTCGTCCGTCTCGAAAATTTTGGAGATAAGATTGTTAAGCCAGCCAATCGCTGTAGTTACAAAGCCAGAAATACGTTTGAGTGCGTTGGAGGCAAATTCAGGCAGTACAGAGTCAGCTAAATTCATGAAATAATCGGCAATTGAATTCAGAAATGTGTTTATACCGTTAGCCGCCCATTCTACTACCTGGAGTATTAAATTCATAAGATTAATGACACCTGTAGCAAGTTTTAGCATAATGTCTATGAAGAAGCCGTAGAACCATGCCGCTCCTTGCACAAGTGCATATAACAATGCCAGAAGAACGGTGAAATACGGTTTCGTTATTGTAAGGACAGATTGGAAAGTGTTGCCGAGTTGTTGAAAGCAAGATTTTACAGCATCAACATAACCTGTTACAGTCTGCATCTCTATGCCAAAAAAATCAAAAAAATCTGCGACTGTGACGCCGTTTCGCCATAGAGCATATAGTCCTGTTGCTATAGCTACTGCCGCCGCTATAAACGGTGCAGCAGCGCTTATGGCTGCTCCAAGAGGAGCCAAGAAGCCAAGCAGAGCCGTTGCTCCTAAAGCTATAGCTGGTATCGCTACGCCAACCAGCGCTGTTCCGATTCCAATTATCGCTATTTGAAATTCCGTTGGGATGGCAGTCCGAAAGGCTTCCGCTATGCCGCTGGTTTGTACAGCTTGAGCAAAATCATTCATCGTATTGCCTAGGCTCTCGAAGATGCCTGTCACATTGAAAGTTTCTGCAAGACTCAAGCCAACTTGAGCTGCTGTCTGGTCTATGCCATCCATGAGAGTGGACCAGGTGCCTTGTATGGTGTGGCTCTGCTGTTCCATCATGCCACCGAATTTTTGATTCATGCCTTCTACAAGGGCATTGATACCGGTTGCAGCATCAACAGCGCCTTTGCTTACCATGTCCATAGCCTCAGGCACGCTTTTTCCGATTTTATCGGCGAGCATCTGCCATGCCGGAATGCCTGCCTCTGTCAGCTGCAGCATTTCGTCAGACTGTACTCTGCTTTTTGCCGCCATCTGGCCAAGAGCTAAAGTTACGCGGTCAATACCATCAGCGCCAAGGCCAACGCCGGCAGCTGCATCGCCTACAGCCGTAAGCGTTGGGATTACCTGTTCGGCAGTAAAGCCGAACGCTAAGAATTTTTGCGCAGCGCTGGTAACCTGGTTGAATTCGAAAGGTGTTGCCGCTGCGAAGCCCTGCAGCTCTTTTGTGAAGGCTGCTGCCTTCTGCGCACTGCCTAGCATATTAGTGAAGGCTGTTTGCACGTTCTGCAGCTTGCCGGCCGCTTCAACGGCCTTTACGCCTGCAGCAGCTATCGCAGCGCCAATACCGGCGATAGCAAGAGCCGCTCGGTTGGATACTCTTAGGAAATCGCTGCCAAACGCCGAGTGTATTTGCTTCTTTGTAGAATCGAGCTGTTTTTTTAGCTCTGACGCATCAGCGCCGATTTTTATCAAAAGCTGTGCTACTGTCGCCATCTGCTTTTACCTCCTTTCGTTGATTATAGAAATTCTTGAAAAACTCGTTGCGCTCGTTGACAATTTCAGCGCTTGTTTTGGGGGGCCTGAATGGTTCTAAGAGGTCTGCCGGTTTTATGGGCTTGCTAGCAAAGCAATTCATCATGCGGCTCACCCAGTAAGCCGTTTCCTCGCGCCGATGTGCGTCGGCTTCTTTTAGTGCGTCAACCATAGCGCTGAATTCCATAAGATCTAACTCCATAAATTGCTTTGGGGTTAGGTGAAGCCTGCCGTAGGCTATAGGTTCAGCCCATGCAAGCCATTCAAAAATGCTAGGGCGCTTTGCTTCGCCCTGACTTAGTTTTTTGAGTTTTCCTCTTTTTCCAGAGCTTCAGATTTCGCTTCAGTAAGCTCTTCAGGGAAAAGCTGATAATAAACTTTTTTGCCAAGCGCGCCACTTGCTACAAGAGCTTTTGCTACAGGCATTTGAATTTCTTCAATTTCCACGCCTTCGTCAAGCAGCGTTTGCAGCTTCTTAGCAACTTTTTCCGGATTTTGCAGGCCATAATGACGCAAACCGATGGAGAGCAGGACGCAAAGCGTGCCCATATTCAAATTTTGTTCCATGACGATTTCACCGACGCCCTTTTTCAAAACATTTTCTACCTGCATGATGCGGCTGACATCAAAGTAGATTTGTTGGCCAGGCGCAAAGAATTCAAAGTCAATTTTTTTCATGGTTTCCTCCTAAATTATATTTAAGGCCAGCGCCAAAGCGCCAGCCTTTGAAATTGATTAAGCGGATGGTTGTTGCACGTCGCTGAGAGCGCCGTCACCTTTAATTGTGCCGCTAATGGTAGCTACATCGTCATGAGGTGTTTTCAGGCTGCATTCCGTCACAGCGCCCCAACCGGTAATATAGCTTTTGTCGGGGTATTCAAATTTAATATGCACTCTTTTGCCGGCCAAAAATGCCGCTTCAAGGAATTTTGCACCTGCATCACCAGCCAGGTAAACGCTTTCGAGGTCAATGGACCAGGAACGCAGGCCGGGGAGAGTTGTTTTCCAGCCGCCGCTAGTCTTGTGGCTGGCGTCAATTTCGTCAGCCTGGCGGGAGAGGTCGCCAGAGCGTTGGCCACCGAGCAGCGTCCAGGTCGGATTAGCTTCGGTTGCACCGGTGTTGAGATAAATAAGGTAATCCTTACCAGCTGTAGCATTTGTAGATGCGTTGGTAGGAGTAGCGAAGGTTACTTCAGACATTATTATGCTCCTTTCTAAATATCGTCAGCGTTTGCTTTGGTGTTTTTTAAATGTACCTCATAGGTAATTGCTCCGTTATAGCCGTCGCCGTCCTCCGGGTAGGCCTCGTAGGTGTCAATTTTAGCGCGATACATGGCAAAGCCGTCTGCAGATAGGTCCATATAGCCGTCAGGGCTGCAAAGCAGGGATATAACCTGCTGTGCTATATGGTTAATTTCATATCTGCCTTCGTATTCGCTCCAGATGTTGATTTGCATGTCAACTTTGTAATTGTCTTCTGTTTTAGTGCTCTGATCAGTTACAACAATGCTGCCAAGAGTTATATAAGGCGGCGTAGCTTCGATTGGCACGAAGTCATAAACAGATACGCCTTGCATCTTTTCTTTAAGTAATTTAATAAGAGCCTTTTGCAGAGCGTTATTTGGGAGTCTAAGCATTTTCAATCTCCTTTTTTACATCAGCGATGATTCTGGGAGCTTCGTCTTCGAAGGCCGGCGCAAGGAACGGACGTGCCTTTCTTGCTGGAACACGAGCGCTTTTGGAATACACGGCCTTGCCGCCGATGTTCATTTTCAGCGCACGGATGCCAGCCTTTTTAGGCTTTGTGAAGAAGCCTTGCGCTCCATATTCAACAAGGTGCGCGTAGGGCTGTTTAGCTCTTATGATGCCTTCCAGCTTTGCCCGAGAAAAGCCGGAACGTAAAGAGCGCTTCAGTGTGCCGGAGCGTACAGCTACGCGTCTGGCAGCGCCGGTTCTTACGCGTTTTGTGCCATTCCTCAGAGCCTTTTCAACTCCCAGTCTGGTTTTTCCGTCAAATGCTTTAATTTGTTTGAGGCATTTTGTAAGTTCTTCATCACTTAATGTTGTTATGTAGCTGCGTGGCATGTTATTCTCCCGGATTCAAGCGCTTGGCCGTTATAAGGGTGCGCTCCCTGTATGTGTTGTCCGTGGATGTGACAGCGTATTCGTGGTTTTGCCAGAGTAAGCGCCATCCGCGGCCTACAGCATTGTCAGCAGGCGTTATTTCTACCACGATTTCCTCGCGGCTCATGGGAGCGCCTTGCGCCTGCTGTTCGCGGTACGCCGGGGGCTTTACCTGCGCCCAACGTGTTGCGTAGTTACTAAAGGCACGCTTTTGGCCGCCGTAGCCATCTGCTACGATGTCCGGGCGGCGTAAGGTAATGCGATGCGTGCGGTCGCTTGCTCCGTTTAACATATATAATCACCTGAGCTTGTGATGTGAGCCAGTATTACTTTAAAGCTGTAGCCGATTTCAGCGGGCGTTTTGCCGCTGCCAAGCCATTCTGTGCCACGATGGTCATACCAATGTGATACAAGCATTTTAATGCCTAGTCTGGCAAGTTCGTCATCGATAATATCTTTTCCGTCAGCTGTTTTTGTTTTCCCGCTGGCAGAAATAAGGTATTGCTTCGCAGCTTTAATCATACCGGTAAGCAGTGTGTCCTCTATGTCACCGTCAAGGCGTAAGTAGAGCTTTACTTCTGCTAACAGTTCATCCATGATTAGCCTTTAGTTGCCGGAGTTTTAATAACTACCAGGCCATTCTTATCAATAACTTTACCATCGGCCAGCATAACAGATTTGAAAATCTGGTCTTCGGTGTCGTTATCTTCGTATTGCTTCAGTCCCATTACATAGTTGGTGTTGACAGCATAGTCTTTTAAGTCGAAAATCAGAGCGACAGCAGTATTTACAGCAGTATTTGTGTCAAGGTTTGGCAGATAGTCGCAGCAGATTACCTTGCGCCCTAAAATGTAGCGCTCCGGAGCATTGCTTGCACCGTAATTTACCTTGGCAACAGGCTGGCCGTTATTGTCAACTTGGCCAGCAAAATTCATAAAGGTTTTTTTGGTCATGACATAGACAGCGTTGTTTTCGTAAGCCAGCGGCAGAGCAGCTTCTGCTTTAACTACATCTTCGTAGGTCAGTGCAAAGCCTGCAAGAACAACAGATTGTCCTTCAGGTACATCTTCCTTCAGAATGCCTTTCGGTTGTCCTGTGCCATTGCCGTTAATAATCGCTTCTTCCAGAGCCTTAACCATCGCCTCAGCAATGCCGTTTACAAGAGACATTTCGAAGGCAGAGAGAGTAATTTGTTCGGTTTCCAGAGTGATGGATACAGCGCAGCGTAATTTGTGATAAGCAAAGGTGATGCCTGTGACGCTCTTCTTCTGCTTGTCAGAGGTTGCGCCCTCAGCTACCCAGGTAGCAACAGGCTTTACAGTGCTTGTAGGATAGGTTACACCACCGCGCAGGTTTGTTTGAGTTACCAACGGCAAAATCATACCGACAGCCTGCATCTTTTCGACAATACGGTTCATGATGGTTGTAGGAATAACAGCACCGACATCGGTAGTGGTTGTATTTGCGTTGCTACGATATTCACCCGGCAGCTCTTTGGCACCATTGGAGCATACATAGCGCATAAACGCCATTCTGTAGGCCATGGTATCGTACATATCTTCTTCAGAAGGAACATTACCAGGAGTAGGCACCGGATTTCCTAAGCCGGGATTGTTATTCAGTTTGTTGGCAATTCTGGCGCGCGCCACCAGCACCTCTTCCTGTTTGTTCAGTTCGTCAAGCTCCTTTTCCAGAGCATTGATTGCAGTAAGGTCTTTGGCAGCTTCCAGCTTAGAGCGCAGGACCTTCTTTTTTTCTAAGAGTTCTAAGAGTTCTTTATTCATGGTATCCTCCTTAAAATTTCAGTAAGATTCTTTTCTTGGCTTCTTCAATTTTTTGCTTGGCAGCTGCGGTTTCCGCTTCCTCGAAGCCGTAAGCGCTGCGCATTTCGGCGTCAATGCTTGTGTTTTCGTAGGCTGGGAAGGTTACGGCCGACACGTCATTTAAACGCTTAAATTTCAAGATGGTGCGTGTGTGCGTCTCGACATTATAGCTTGCTTCTTCGATTTCTGCGAAAAAGCTGCAGGCCTCAATGTCGCCGCGTTTGATAAGCTCAAAGGTGTCGCGGCCGTCCTGGGTGTCTGCAATGTCAGCCGCAAAGTCAAGGCCGTGCTCCGTTACAGAGAGCTGCAGAGTATTGTTTTTGGTACGTGCCAGCAGCTTATCGGTCTGATGGTTGCGCGTGAGCACGCAGTCAGACATGTCGCAGCTATCAAGAGCATGCGCGTCGATGATTTCACAATAGTCAATATCACCAATGCTGAACAGAACCGTCTTTTCACCGAAAAGCATTGCCGTTCCCGCAATTCGCCGCTGTTTATTATCGCTGTCGTCAGCGGCCGGAGCGGACCGAATGCAGAATTTAGGATTATACGGTGACGCGTAAAGCTTAGTGTTTTTTGTATCACTCACTCTTTTTCACCTCCTTCCACCTGTTCAGCGCCGATTTTGCCAGCCTGGTACTGGTTAGCAAGCTCTGCGTCAATATAGTTCAAAGATACCAAGCGCTTTTCGCCGCCCTCTACGGGTGCAAGGTTGAAGATTTCCCTTGCTTCGTTAACAGAGAGCATTCCGAACGGCATCAGTTCTTTGGTCAGGGTGATTTTGCTGCTTGTAGATGCATACTGCAGGCGGTTAGCTTCAAAGTGGATTCTGTTGCCTACAGCAATTTCTCTTTGCGTAAATATTTTTCTTGTAAGCTCCAATCCTAAGCGGATTGCGATGGGTTCAATGACGCTTTCGTAGAAAGCGCCCCATTGCTCTTCATTGTAGCGGGCCATTAAGATGTCCTCACTGACGTGGAAATAGGCCATTATGTCCTTGCGCACAACTTCCATTTGCTTGTCATCGGCCACGGTCGGCTGATTCTTCAGTTCGATGTATTCTGTTCTGGTGTCCAGCGCCGCAATGCCGCCATTATTGGATAGATTCATATAGTCTTTCACGAAGGCTTCCTGCTGCTTCTTCAGGTCATCGTTATGCAGGTTTACATTTGATTTGATGATGCCCTTTAAGCGGTTATTGTTGTTTACCGCCGCCGCGAAGCCTTTGTTGACGATGTTCAGCAGGCCGATTTGCGGCTTTAGGGTTCTTTCGTTGTCCTCGCCGAAAAGGTCACTGGGGCCGAAGAAGCGGCGTAGATGGCACAGCTCTTCATAAGGGACAGTCATGCGAAAGCCGTTCCCGAACGTAAAGCGAACAAAGAGCATTTTGTTTGCTTCAAGGAATTCTGCCTGCGCGTAGGCGATAGGGTAGAGGCCTATAGGATTGCCGCGCAGGTCTTTGGCGATATAAATAAAAGCGTTATTGTCTTTTGCCCATAGAGTGACGACTTTGTATATAAATTCAAAGCTGTTCATGTACTCGTTGGGAGAGATTTCAAGCAGCGCCTGCAGCCTGCTGTCGCCGTCCTTGATGCCTCCGTCTATGATGCGCTGTACTTTGGGCTTCAGCTTGGCCGCATTCTCTGCCAGGCAGTCTATGCAGACGCGCGTAAACAGGTTTTGGTAGCTCTCAGCGCCGCCAGCCTGCGCCAGATTTACGTCCTGATTCAGAGACACAAAGCGTACAAGGTTGACGGGTTCCGCTGCCGGTGTCGGGTTTCGGCCGAAGATTTTACTATACATTGAGCGGAATATATTCATGTTTTCCTCCTAAACTAAAGCGTGAAAGAATTGTAATCTGCCAGGTGTTTTTCCATAGTGACGTAAGCGTCCAGCAAAGAAGCTGTACCGTCAATACGTCGGAGCTGATTGGCTTTCATAGGCTGTATATTGCCGTTGATGTCTATGTCAATGGCGGTGTTGGAAAGGCACCATTTCAAAATAGGGTTATTGTTGTAAATGATGCGTTTGGCTTTCAGGTCAGCGCCCATGTTGTGCATAGGGCTGGAAAGAGTTTTTTTGCCTTGAATTACCTGTTCCATTGCTTCCTTGCCGAAGTTGCTAATCATGTCGTCAACCCAGTATTTTGCGCTCCAGCTGTCATAGCCACACCAGAGCATCATCATGCCGTATTTGTTCACCAGCTCGCAGAACCATGCTGTCACGTCTTCGTAGCGAATTTTACTACCGGCACAAACGCGCATGAGGCCTTGCTGCACCCATAGATTATATTGGATTTTATCCTGTTCGCTGCGTTCTTCCAGCAGATCTTCGGGAAGCCAATACATTTGCATGACATATATAGGGCCGTCAGCCTGCTTTTTGAAGATGGCCGACGCGCAGGTTAAGTCCGTTGTGCGCGACAGGTCCGCTCCGCCGATAAAATAACGCGGTTTTAACTGTTCGATGTCAAAGCGCTCTTCGTTATTGAGTGCCTCGAAGGTTAGCCATGCACTGCCGGAGGTTTCACGCATATTGAAGTCCTTGCAAAGCAGGTTTTTGACAAGTTCCGGATTATGCTGCGCCTTTTTTACCTTGTTTTGCAGCTGCGCAAGGCTTTTTATGGTGCCTAAGCCAGGATTAGCTTTTATAAAGCATTCCGGCTTTTGCCATTCTTCACGGTCGTCCAGCTCGTAGACAAAAAAGAGGACATGTTCGTCTATATAGCTGCCGTTATCGTAACCATTGATAATGTCTTGTGCTTCGCTGTATTTAACATCAAAAATGCCTTCACGCACAGTTCCGGCGGTTGAGATAATTAAACACAACGGCTGCTCCCTGGCGCTCATACCGTCTACGAGTACGTCATAAAGGTTTCTGTCCTTGATGGCGTGCAGCTCGTCAATGATGGCAGCGTGTAGGTTTAGGCCGTCAAGCGTATTGCTGTCGCTGGACAACGGCCTGAATGTGCCGTCATTGAGCTTGCATTGTATTTCGCTGACAAGCAGCTTCGCCCGGCGCATTAAGGACGGGCTTTTCTGTACCATGCGTTTAGCTTCCAGCCAAACTATTTTTGCCTGGTCCTTCATTGTAGCAGCGCTGACGATTTCAGGGCCTTTTTCTTTATCTGCAAAAAGCATGTAATTACCGATGGCGCTTCCTATTGTGGATTTTCCATTCTTGCGTCCGACAATAAGCACGCTTTCGCGGTATTTTCTAAAGCCTGTCGTCTTTTCTACAAAGCCAAACGTGGCTGCAATGAAGGCTTTCTGCCATAGCTCCAGCCGGATGCCTTTACCGCCATTCCTGCCCTTGCTTTGCTTGCAGTATTTTTCGATAAAGGTAATAACCTTTTCCGCCTTTGCGCTGTCATAGATATACGGCCCGTCGGTATCGTCAAGGTCAGCGCAAAGCTTCTCCAGCGTGCGGGTGATTTTATGGCAGGCAATAATATCGCCGCGCTGGATGGCTGCGTAATATTCCCTGATAGGGTTAGCTGTTGCAGAAGTCTTCAAAGCCGTCATCCGGAGGCTTGCTGCTGGTATCGGAACGGGCCAGGAAGTCCGCCAGCTGCTTCATGATTGTCTGGTAATTTTTGTTGATGGAGTTATAAAGCCTTGCCTTCGGGCGCTCGCGCTCATAGGGCGGAGCGTTCTCCGATTGCGTGAACATTTCCGTAAGGCCATTCTGTTCAAGGTCCTTTTCCATGTCCTCCAGCTGTACCTTCATCCAGGCTGCCCTTTTGACAAGTCCGGCCAGGTATTCCTTTTCTTCGTGGTTACGTGCAGCGAAAATCTTATTCAGACGTGTAACCTCGCGCCGAACACGGCTGCTGGATGTCAAGGCTGCAGCTTTTGCCTCTGGTTTTACCGCTTTTTCTTTTTTCTTAGGTGTTGCCATAAGCGCCGCCTCCTTTCATGTTTTAAGCTTCGCCGTTGTTGGCTTCGTCAGACACTTGCATAAGCTGGCCATTAGCATCAAACGCCAGCCCGCGCCGCGTGGAGCCGAATTTCTGATAATGTTCGATGTTGTGGCATTCCTGGCAAAGGTATTCCAGGTTAGCCGGGTTTAGGCTGATGCTGTGATCTGTGATGTTGTCAGGCGTTAATGCTGTTTTGTGATGCACGATTTTGCCGGGTTTGGCAATTCCGCGCCGCCTGCAGCGTTCACAAAGGCCTTGTACGCTTGTGATGTATGCCTTGCGGCATTTAAGCCACGCTTTTGACTTGTAAAATTGTTCCGCCCATGGTTTCATGCTTTTGCCTCTCTTTAATGTGTTTGCCTATATCTAAAATAGCACACAAGCAGGTGACAAGTAGCGACATGTTTATGTGTTCGAATATGCGCATGTGATTTTTGCGTAGAAAAACGGCTAAAAATAAAAATCTCTTCCAATAGTGCCGCAAAAAATTCCTTACTTTTTCTTTCTTGTCGTTTCTTTGGCTGAATTTTTCCTTGCTTCAGCGCCGGAAAGGCAGCGCCAAAGCCACGTTCGACGTTTTGAAAGAAAAAATTCTCTATCTTTTTAGGGAGGGGGGCTTACGCGCGACCAATTTATTGTGTTAAGGAACCGCGCCGGTACGGCTTTGAACACGCAAAATTTTTTTGATAGGGGGGGATGCTGCCTATTTTTTGGTTAATTGCCAGAATATTCACTGATCTACAAACAAAAAAAGAGCGGCGAACCGCTCGTATGTTTAATTATATTTTTTTCTTGCGTTGAGCTGCCTTGGCAGCTGCTTCCAAAGCTGTGCCGTGAAGCCGTTGCGCCTGGCGCTCTGAGTAGTTGATAAGCCTGGCAATCTCCGACCATCCTTTGCCGTGCAGATAGCGTTCGGCTAAGATGGTCTTGCAGGTCCGAGTCTTTTCCGGATCATGTTGGCCATGCTTCGAAATCAGCAGGCTGTCTATGATTCTTTGGGCAGCGCGGTAGAGCTGTTTGTGTTTGTTAATCTTTGCCGATTGCTCAGCCTTCAGGTCTGAGTAGCTTTGCGGCTCATTGATTGTCTGCTCCAGGTGCTGCAGATGCTCAAGCTGGCTTTGCAGCCTGAGCACGTCCTGCTCTGCTACGATTACGCTTTGCAATTTAATCTTGATTCCTTGGCTGTCCATATTTTTCTCCCTCCGGTTTTAAATAAACAAACACTTCCAGCCTTGGTTCTTTGCGGTCTATGATGAAGTCCATATCGCGAGCCAAGGCAAATTTATCGTTAGGATATACGCCAGCATCTTCCAGTGCATCCATGAGCAGCTTATGCGCGTTATGCATATCTCTCGTCCTGCCGTCAGGCCAATAGGCCACCAGCTCGACAACAACCTTTACTCCCTTTGCCGGAGTCTGCCAGCCTTGACGCCGCACTTCAGACAACGCCTTTAATTTGGCATATCCCTTCCAGCTGCGTGCTTGTGGAGTAAGGACGCGATCACGCTGATGGTGTTTATAATTCGGCGCATAGCAATGGTTCACGCTTGGCGGTATATCCAGTGTGATTCTAAGAGTCTTTTCCTTTGGCTCTGTTGATGTGTTTTTTTGTGGCATGGCTATTCCTTCTTTCTGGAGAGATTTTTATACAGCGGTAATATTGATACGGCCAACCGGTCCAATCGCTTACGCCGCTGACGATGCTGTCAGTGATTACCATGTAGCCCTTTGGTGCCGTCGGATATTCGCGCCAGCTGTCGGCCTTAACTTTGTAATTTTTTTCTATAGGCTTCTTCAGGTTCCGTGACGCACACCAGCGCTTGTGATGCACGCAGCGTTCCGGATCATTGAAAGTTTTATTTGTTTGCTTAATCAGATAATGAGCCAGGCGGTCATAATCGCCGCTGTTGTCGAGGTTGGTCGTGTGGATGCGGCCATGTCTCCAGGATGCAGCAATGTCAGCAAGGTCTATGCCCTTATTGATTACAAGATGATGATGCATAGACTTCTTGCCATACTCAGTTACGGCAATATATTTGAATTCCAGGCCAGCTCTTTTATATTTTTTCCTCATGGATAAAAGAAAAGCAGACAGGTCTTTCTTGGCAGCTTCAGGGTTGAGTGCTCGGTTCTCCGGGCTGTAGGTAAGGATAAGGTGGTAGTCGTTGGCTCCGAAGTTGGTATTGATCAGGCGAGAAAGCTTTTTCTGAGCACGGCGTTCGTTAACCTTGGCCATGGCTTCAGATGTTTTTTCTATGCGCGGTCCTCTGGTCATGTTCTTGCCCTTATAATTAAAGCTACATGTTTTTTCAACTTCCAGGACTTCGCCGCAATAGATTTCTTTTTTCTTGTACACAATCAATCACCACCGGAGTCAAAGAGTAAATTTCTTTCGCAGCCCTATGGGTGCGATTAAGTTAATATGCTATATCAAGCTAATGCGAGGGGTTTAACCTCGCAGCTTTCTACTATAATATATATTTGTTTTATCGCGCACTTTAGGGCGCGGGCTGGATAAAGTGATATACTTCTTCTTTGGTTCTGCGCCATCTGTTTGCTTGTATATAACATATCGGCAGAAGCAGCCTGCGCCCTGTAATGCGCGTAAATTATTTAATTGTTTTTCCTATGGAAAACTTCATGGGTGCCGTCTATAAGCTCTTTTTCTTCTTGGCTGGTTTCATAGCCTAAGCTTTCAAGCCAGGTGTAGAGGGCGATAACCTCAGGTCTTTTACGGTATACGGGCCACTTTTTAGAGTCCCAGCCATAGCGGCCGTTATGGCCTGCGCTATCAGAAAAGAGCTGATAAACACATTGAGTTACGTTGTTCCGCTTTAATTCATGCACCTTGGTGATAATCGCAATGCGGCGTGCATCGTATGAGCTGTAGGCTTTTTCAGGTATTTCTAAAACTTTAACCAGGTCCTGACTGATTTGATCTGTAGTGTAGCGCGGTGCTTCTGATGCGACTGCATACACAGCTCCCTGCAGGGCGAGCATTATTTGTTCGTTGGAATGACAGTAGAAGTTTTCAACGAAGTGCTTACGCAGCTCATAGTATTTTTGGCTAACCGCTTCCAAATCAGCCCAGTTGTTTGCTATGTTTTCGCGCTCCCTTTGAGCTTCCTTTGATAATTTTGCCGAGGCATGTTTTACTTTGGAATAAAATTCTAAGTTCTTTTCACATCTATCATAATAAATATAGTGATGTCTCTGGCCTTCTGGAATGGTAGGCAAAGCAGCAATAAAGTTTTCGTCAACCTTGTCGCCTTCAGGTACCTTTACAGATGCCAATAATTTATATTTGCTGGCGTTCCAGACATCTGTTCTGGAAAGGACGGTAGCATTATTTAATTGCGGAATACTTTTAATATCTTCCATGAAGGTCTTTTCTGCCTCTTCGGCTAAGGCCGATTTTACTGCAGGCATGAAGCCGAACGTGCCAATCTTTTCCAGCAGTTCGTTACGCTTTTCTTCGTCCTTCACTTTGCTTAATGCTTCAAATTCTACAAGCTTTGGCTGGCGTTCTTCGTAGGCTTTTTTGACTTTCGTCTTGTCAAACTGTGTAAGACGCAGGCGATCGCGCACGGTCGTTTCCGAAAAGCCGCTGTAGTCACTGATTTTGCCGACTGGCCAGCCGAATTCTAACTGCAGCTGCTGGAAGCCAAGGCCTTCTTCCAGGGGTGTGAGCTGACGGCGTTGCATGTTTTCATGGAGCATCAGGGCGATTTGTTCCGCCGGTGTTATCTCCATATCGATAGCGCAAGGCAATTCTTTAAAGCCTGCAGCCTTCGCCGCGGCCATGCGTCTATGGCCAATGATGACGGTATAGCTATCGTCAATAAGGTCACCGTTTTCGTTGCGGTCAGGTACGACAGTAAGATTCTGCTTTATGCCGACGGCCTTAATGCTTTCGACCAGCTCCGACAGGTCCCCGAGGTCTTTTCTGGGGTTATGCGGATGTGGATGCAGCCATTCAATAGGCAGGTTGAAAACGCAGATTTTAGGTTTATTATCTATTCCGAACATGGTCTTCTCCTTTGCAAATAGGCCGGGGACAGCGCCATGTTGTCCCCGGTTTTGATCTTTATTTATTGAATGTCAACGATTTCGATGCCAACAAGGTAATTTGCCAGCTTGTCGCCGCGGACAGTCAAGGTTACATCGCCAGCGGTAACGTCAACAACATCGTTTATATCATCATAGAGAATAGTTCCTTCTACCGGTTCAAAGTCATCGCCGAGCCAGGAAGAGTCCTTATCAGTGTAAACGGCAAGGATTTCTGCTGCGCTGTCATCCTGCATATAATGGCGGGTTACAAGTTTGTTGCCGCCAAAGAGGTGAGTCAGCTCTACAACGTGGACCTTCTTTGCATCGCGCAGGGGTACATAATTTTTAATCATAATATCGGCTCCTTTCGTGCCTTAAAAATATTTATTTAGAAAAGAAGCGTTCCGGTTGAGCGTTTCTTTCTAATAGCTGTTATTCTTCATCAAGATAGCCGCCACGCTCGTAGGCGCGTTGAGCTTCGTCAATTTTGAGCGACTCCATCAAGGCCTTTTCGTTCGGCAACAGCAGCTGCATAGGAATTTTCTTTTCTCCCTGTTGGCGGGTGAGTGTTTCAGTACAGTAAAATTTTTGTGTTACAATCTGAAGCGGCGTAGGGCAAAGAGCCATGCCTTCCAGCAGGACAACGAGCTGCATACCGTAGCCGTATTTTGTGCTATCCAGAAAGTTTACCTTCGTAACTCTCAATATAATGTTTTGGCCATCGGCATTCTGCAGCGGGAATTCCAGGAAGCGGGCGGCTACGCCGGGGAGCAGCGCCCACAGTTTGCGAAAATCCTCGTGCGGCTTATCCGCGCGGCTGACAATGTTTTCCTCCGGTTCTGCATCTGCAGGACAGACGGTGTAGCGGATTTGAGTGCAGCTGCCTTTGCTCAAAATATATTTGACATCGTAGTTTTCCGTCATATTCTCATATCCTCCTATTGTGCTGCAGCTTCATGCTTTGCTGCTTTCCAGGCGAGAAAGTCAGCGTATACGTCGGGATGGGTGGCGTAGTAGCGCTGAATGTAATCGTAAAGGGTAAGAGCACTTCTTTGAGTGATTTTACCGGATGCGCTGTTGATGATGATTTCTTTTTTCTTGCGTGCCATAATGCCCTCCTATTTCTTTAGCGTATACAGCGGAATGCGCAGCACATCGCCGGGCTGAATGAGCATGTAGCGGCTGTTGCCGAGGCCGTTTTCTTCGATGATGTAGAAAATCATTTCATCAAGATCATAGCGGTCTTGCTTTTTCAGGTACTTCAAGGCGAGGTCATAAACAGTGCCGCCAGCGCCAACGGTGGCTGTGGTGTAATTACATACATAGCGGCTATCATCGTACAGACGCCAGCCATAGGCAAGGCCGACACCGATGCCAGCGCCAAGCAGAGCCGCGATAAGAATGGAGATAATTGTTTTCATGATTTGCTCCTTTCTGCTGTTACCAGCGCCGTGTCTTCCACGAAATTTTATGGGTAATCTTGATTTGAGGATAGCCACCAATGCCGCCATAACCTCTAAAATCAGCGGGCGCAGCACAAGGCTTTTCAATGGCAGCTTTTTCCTCTTCCTGCATGCGGCAGTGTTTTTTCAGATCAAGCACGCGGCCGCAACGCAGCCAAAGCAGATATGCAAAGCGGCGTAAGGGAATTTTACGGACAGCGCCAACGCCAATAACTGCAATGTTAGCTATCTTTCTTTTCACGAATTATCGCCTCCTTGCTCAGTCTGAAAAAGCGGTTGCTGGCGTAATTCACCAGCTTTTCATAAAGCTGCAGCTGCTCGATAAGCTCCATTTTGTTGTATTGGTGCCAAAAGTGCTTAGTATGGCCATTTTCTAACGGCTCCTGCTTTTTTATCTGCTCAGCAACGCTTGCGAGCTGCTTGTCAGTAGCGATAGCCTTCTGCAGACGTGCGGCCGTGCTTTTTGAGATGATGATATAGCAAAGGTCATTCTTCATTTTGTTCTGCCTCCGGAGCCAGCCAGGGATACTTTGCATAAATTTGCTCGAGAATGCTCTGAGCTGTATCAATGCTGCTGTGCAGGCGGTTGATGGTAAACTCCTGCATAGCAACATAGTCTTTGTTGTCTTTATTCTTTTGGATTTCCGCCAATCTGTTTTGCATTGCAATGTGATGGCGGACGTTATTGCAGCGCAGAGCGTTGATAAGCTCAAATGTCTGCATAGAGTCGAGCTTCAAGGCAAGAAAAGCCTTCGGCGTTTGGCCATTGTTATTCTTTTCCATGTTGTACCTCCTTTGTTAATAGTCGCGCAGCTGCTTCAGCAGGCTTTTGGCGGCTTTGATTCTTTCTGTATAATCCTTGACGGTCGGACCGGTGCAGTTTTCATCTGCCTGCTTCAGTGACTGGAGTTTGTCGCTGACAACTTTGATGTAATTGCAAAGGCCGCGTTCTACTGCGTTGTATTCCGGCTGTGATTTGATTCGGAGTGTTTTGGTCAGTGTTTTCGTCATTGCGTTCTCCTTAGAAGCTGCGCAGCTGCTTCAGCAGGCCTTTGGCCGCTGCGATTTTTTCCTGATAATCTTCGATGTTGCCTTGTGCTACATCTTTGTGATTCTTCTGCAGCCAGTCTAATTGGTTGCGGGCGTGCTGGATATAGTTGCAGAGTGCAATATCCAGAACGCAAACATCTGCCATTGATTTGACTTTGAGATTCTTTGCCATTGCGTTCCTCCTAGATTACGATTGTCGTGATATAATAAAGTAAAAAACGAAAGTGGGTGCTTAGTTTGTATTCTTTAAAAAAAGCTGAGTATAAATTACTCAATACTATTTACCAGCAGCCAGGTGTTAGTATTGAAAGGCTGTCAAAGATACACGGGTTGCCTTATGAGTTGGTTGTTCAGACTATGGAGCCGATGGAATTAGCCGGCTGCGTGCAGATTAGTTATTACGATATGGATAACTGCTGCAAAGGTTCGCGCTATACCATCGAACCGCCCGGCCTAATAGCTTTGGCAGATTACAAGGAAAAGAAGAGAAGTTCCTCTTGGGTTCTGTTAGAGGACAGATTCTGGAAGGCTGCAGCGTTAATGATTTCCTTTGCAGCGCTCATTATATCCGGGTTATCTCTCTACTACAGTATAAATAATATAGATAAGAAAACTATAATAGAGATAAAGAGTGATAATACTCCCATCACCATCGGCAGCCAGTCCCAAAACGTCAGCGATTCCAGAAATTCATTAGAGAAAAACGGAATGCAGCTGAAGAAATAGAGCTTCAGAATGCTCCAGTCTATGCCCTGCTGTGCAGGGCTTTTCTTTTTGTTGTCGTCCATGATTGCGCCTCCTATAATTTTGTGTGGTGTGTTATGATAGTTGTATAAGAAAATTTCAAAGAGATTTTCTTAAATAAATTCAGGAGGAAACAAAATGTTCCCATATTTGTACTTGCTGGCTATTCCAGTTTATAAAATTATTTCTAACTTCTACGATTATCGTAGAATAAAGCAAATCCATGATAACTATATTGAGTGGTTAGCTACAGGAAAGAATATTGACAGCCTTTTGGAAAGTCAGGCTTTATTTAAGAAGCTTCTCGAAAAGGCGAATGTAAAAGAGTCATACTTACCTGTGTGCCAGCCGGTAGGCCTTGGTAGGGCTGTTCAATATAATGCTTCTGTCAAAGAGCAGTTCCCTAGCAGAATACACGATTTTGTGCTTCAAACTAACAAAATGATTTATGAAGCAGAGGGCGTTTATTTAGGTAGAATTAAAGAAGCGTTTAATCCATTGTATTGGATAGACTTGATAGTGTTTTTACCTAAACATCTTATGAATTACTTCGGTTGTAATTCTGAAAGCGTCCTTGCTAAAGCATTCCAGGCAATTTATTTTGTCGCTGTAGGCGTATACTCTTTAATTAAAGATTTTTACCCTGATGCTGTTCGTACTCTGCTTGCGAAATTAATAAATTTGCTTCACTAATAGTTATCATTTCCGGCGGTATTCCAAAAGTCTTCTGGATGCTGTCAGCCATACGATAAGCTTCTAACTGTGTTGTAAAGCCGCCTATATTAATATAGTGCTGCTTTAAGACGCAGTTTTTTTCTTCACGCTTGCCAAAGAGCTTGCGCAAGAATACGCTTATTCCCATGCCCTGATCAGTAGGGCTTTTTTCTTTGTCATCGTTCATGTTTGCACCTCCGTGATTAATGCCGCCTTGCTAGAGCTTATTTTTGTGTACTACAAGCCTGAGAAAACAAATATTTTAAGCTAAGGTCTGGGAAAAAAGTTTCCTTTGCGGTGAAGGCTTCTTCAACGGTAAATTTTCTCGTTCCGTTAATTTTGGCAGAAGCGGAATTTCTATGTGTGCCTATGGCTTCTGCCAAAGCTTCAACACTAATATTGCGTTTGAGCATTTCAATCTTGATATTCAGCATATTATCGCCTCCTTTTTACGCAAATGCGTAATTTATAGTTATATATTAGTCGCAAATGCGTAGAAAGTCAAGCGTTTTTTGTTCATTTGCATATTTTTTTGTTTACTACTAGCCGGATATATGTTATTATTTGCTTAGTGAGGTGTTAATAATGGGTATTGGTAAAGATTTAAATGAATTGCTTGAACAGAAAAATATTCGCGTTGCTGACTTATCCAGACTTGCAAATATACCGGCAAGCACAATTTATAGTATTTTAAGACGCGATAATTTGAAAATTGAAATTGATGTTCTTTTCAAGCTTTGCGATGTTTTGAATGTTGTTCCAGAGTATTTTTATAATAAACAACGCGCAGACAATAAGTTACGTTTAAGCCCTGAGGAAATGAGCATAATAAAAAAATTCCGCCAGCTAAATGCTGACGGAAAGAAGTATGTTCTGAAAAGTATTGAGCTTGCTTTATCTGATTCTGAACAGTCCTTTGAAGAAGACGAAAGCAGTTGCGTATAATTCATTGCGGGAGAAAGAAGTAAATGCAGCTGTTCGGAAAAGCCGGATAACTGCAGATTGCAAATAAAAAAATGCCGCCAGCACAGTGCTGACGGCGGATGATAATGTTTAAGTTTCTTTCAGCGTATATTCTTTTAAAATCATGTCTTTGTCCTGCCAAACGATGTAACGCACTTCTTGCAGGTCTTCCATGCCATAGCCTTCTATCTGGCGCAAGGAAAAAGACTTCTCGCTTCTTATGAAGTGCTCGCCCCAACCAGACGCGACAAGAGTGCCAGCCTTATACGCTTCGTAGTAATGCGGCTTGTTGTCGCAGCCAAGCTTTTCCAAAATTGTTTCTTCAACGAATATCGGATTTTTCCCAAAGTAACAATTTATAATGTTGGCCAGCGCAACGGCTTTGTCGCATAGCCATACAGGCCATAAAACACCTAAAAGAGCAGCGCAGATAATAGTACAGGCAATACGTGTTGATTCGCTCAGCGACAAGCCCTGCAAGCTGCAAATATTGTCAAGGCTCGCAACTAAAAGCCATGCTGTACCACCGAAAAGAAAATACGCCAAAACTTCATTATTCAACTTTTCTTTTTGAGGATTTCCGTTCATCAGTTTACAAGCTGCTACGCCTATGAACCCCGGAGCAGCTTGTGCAATGTTTTGCAATAAATTTAACTCCATAATATCACTCCGTTCTGAAAGAAGGTGAAATAGTGCCTGAGCCGAACCCTGTGCCACCTAGTACGGTAACTAGAAGCGACAACTTTTCTATGCCCTTGCCACCGGTAAAGCAAAAGCCATCGCCACAGCCACCAAAACAAAAATAAATTCAAATATATTATATCATGTATTTTATAGTATCAATATGACAAGGTTTAATAATGTCGCCAGCGTAGTGCTGACGGCAAAGTTGACAAAATTAATTATTCTGCTATAATGATTAGCACAGCGATAGTGCAGAACCTGAGGGCGATGCACGGAGGCTTGCTAATCTGCGGATTGGCAAGCCTTTTTTCGTTATATAGGAGGAATTTTATGGAATATGTAGCTATTGATTTTCAAACGGCCAACAAGTGGCACAAAAGCGCATGCTCTGTCGCTCTGGTTACGGTGAAAGACGGAAAGATTATTGATACTTTTTACAGTCTTATCCGTCCCGGTATTTTGCATTTCGACAAAGAAAATACGGCTTTGCATGGTATCACAAAAGAGATGGTGAAGGATGCGCCGTATTTTGATGAGCTGTGGCCGCTGATTAAGGAAAAAATTAACGGCAAAACGCTTGTCGCGCACTATGCCAAGTTTGACATGGACGTGTTGGCGGAAGAGCTGGCAGGCAACGAGCTTGCTTTCCCAAGCTGTCCCGTGTTTTGCACGTGCGTGCTTTCGCAAGCAATGTTTCCGGAGATGCCTCATCATCGCCTGCAGGACGTTACCGATAAAATAGGCTTTAACCTGGAGCAGCGTTATAACGCTATGGCGCACGCCAGAGCCTGCGTCGCTATCGTGGAATATGCCCTGAAAGCAACAGGCGCTGAGTTTTTGCAGGACGTGGCCGACGCTTATCACTTTCACCTTGGCTATATCGGCAAAGACGTGGTGACGGAATGTAATTTTAATAGCAGGCGTGCGCTTAGCTATGAGGATATTAATGCTGCTCCTGTTGTGCAAAAGCCAGAGACTTACAACGATATGGATAACATAACGTACTTGAAATACTGGGGGATTCCTATTGTTATGCTTCTGCTAGGTGGAGTTATTGGAGCGGAATGGTCGAAGAATGTAGGCTTTTTTAGCTTTCTGTTCGGCTGGTTGTATGCTACGTATTTGAGATTCAAGGGCACCAAAAGGCCGCTGTTGTATGGGTATATTAGTATGTTCTTTACGGCTGGAATTTTAGGCTTCTTTAATGTAGGACGCGCTCCGAAAAAGTAGAGCGGCGGAACAAAAATGGCAAATGACAGGCAAATGTCAGGCAAATAAGAAGGTGAAATATCCCGACGATTGCTAATTTCAATATTTTGGGACAGCGTAAAGAAGCGGTTTCTTCGTGCTCAGAAGCGCTAATGTCCCGGTAAATGCTATTGCTAAGATTTTGGGATGTAACGAAAGGAGGGTAAAGCGTGGTTAAATGTATGAAAAGCGTGCCCGAGCGTGCTGTTCCCGCCGTTATCTATGCGCGGTATTCCTCCAGTCACCAGCGCGAGGAAAGCATAGAAGGTCAGGTGCGTGAGTGTCGCGAGTACGCCGATCGCGAAGGCTACAGCGTGCTGCAGGTTTATGCCGACAGAGCCATTACCGGACGCACGGATGAACGCCCGGAGTTTCAGCGGATGCTTGCCGATGCGTCTAAGGGCGTGTTTCAGGCTATCTTGATTTATAAATACGATAGGTTTTCCCGCAACAGGTATTCCTTCGCGGTCTGGGAGACTAAGCTGAAGAAGCATGGTGTTAAGGTTATATCAGCCAGGGAAAACGTGGCTGAGGGTGCAGCCGGCATTGTGCTGAAGAGTGTGCTGCAGGGTATGGCCGAATGGTACAGCGTCGACCTGTCCGAAAAGGTTACGCGTGGAATGAAGGAGAACGCTTTGAAAGCGAAGTGGACCTCCGGCACTGTTCCCTTCGGTTATACCAGGGACGCAGAGCAGCGCTTAATAATAGATCCGGAGCGCGGCGAATATGTACGCCAGATTTTTGAAAAGGTTTTGGCCGGCGAGAAGTATGTAGATATAGCCAGCTGGCTGAACATGTTAGGCGTGCGTACCGCTAGGGGCGCAGCCTGGAATAAAAGCAGCTTTACTTGGATGCTGAAAAATGTTGTCTATACCGGTTTATTCCGGTGGAAGGACATAGAAATAAAAAACGCCGTACCGCCTATTGTCAGCAAGGAGCTGTTCGAGGCAGTGCAGCGTAAACTAAAAACTTATGGAAGAAGGGGAATAAACGTGCAGAAGAGTGATAAATATTTACTTACTCCTAATATTATTTGTGGTGAATGCGGCGGACCGATGCATGGAATGAGCGGCAAGAGCAGAAGCGGTGAGCTTTATTATTATTATGCTTGCGCCAACAAAAGAGCAAAAAGAACCAGCTGCAGCATATCACCGCTGAACAGGGACGAGCTGGAGCAGGCCGTTTATAATTGTGCCCGCGAGGTGCTTTTGCATGAGGAAAATATCAAGCTGATAGCAGAGCAGGCCGAAGCTGTTGCTGAAGCTCAGGTTGATAACGAGCTGGCCGAAATGAAGGCTGAGCGCTCCCGCGTTAAGAAGAGCATAGCCAACTACGCCGCCGCCATCGCCAACGGTGCCACCAGCGGAACCATTATTGAGCTGATAAACGCCGCCGAAGCCAAGGCTGCCGCCCTGGATGAAGCTATAGCAGAGCGTGAGCTGGTAGCAGCACCGCCGAAGATTAGCAAAGAAGCTATAGAATACTTCCTGCGCAACATCGCCGCTGCTCCGGACGATAAAATGAAAGAAAAGGTCATCAGCACCATGGTTAACTCCGTTGTTGTCGAGCGCGTACCGGATGAAGGCACAAAAAAAGACAGTGACGAAAAATATTCCATCACTGTCAGATTTAATTTTACCGATACACCGCAATTATCTGCGCTGCAGTCCTTCGATGTTCGCGAAAAGTCTAAAATGGTGACCCCGGCAGGACTCGAACCTGCGACCTTTTGATTCGTAGTCAAACGCTCTATCCAGCTGAGCTACGAGGCCAATAACAGTATTTATTTTAACTGCAAGAGGCTATTTTGTCAATACTTTTTTGTGAAAAAATCTTGACTGTTTTTTCCTGGCGGGATATAATTTAGCTAATATATCTGTGGCTGCTTTGCAAGGAAGCATCAGGAGGCGTATATTTGGTCTGCATTGGGATGCTTGCCGGTATGGGCGATGGGGAATTGTAATGACAGCACAAATGGTTTTTGTATTATATGTTGTTGAAGTCTGCACGATTAGGTCTGATGTGAGGCAGTATAGGGATACTGCCAGCAATGACGTTGTATTTCTTTAACAGGCATGTATAATTTAAAGGAGGATTTTTTGTGCCTGTTTCTTTAGTCATCTTAATATTGTACATTGTTGCTTTGTTCGCTATCAGTTGGTATGCAAAAAAACGTAGTGAAGGCAATAACGAAAACTTTGCTCTTGCGGGACGCAGACTTTCTGCGCCTTTGATTTGTGTTACTATCATCGGTCTGGCTGTCGGCGGTGCGTCGACTATCGGTGTTTCCGAACATGCCTTCCGCGTTGGTCTGAGCGCAGGCTGGTACACGATTGCCTGGGCTTTGGGCGCGATTGTTATGGGCTTGTTCATGGCTAAAAAATATCGTGAACAGAACATTACAACTATCACCGAGCTTATTGAACGCCATCATACCAAGGGCGCGGTAATCTTGGGCGTTTTCTGCCAGATTGTTATTCAGTTGGTAATCATCAGTCTGCAATATATTGCGGGTGGCAGTATTCTGCACGCAATTCTGCCGGATATCTTTGATTTCCATACAGGTATGATTGTCAGCGCTATTACCTTTATCGGTATTACCTTTATCGGTGGTATGTGGTCTGCATCCTTATCTAATGTATTGAATATTATTCTGATTTACGTAGGTATCTTGGCGGCAACGATTATCCAGTTCAAAAAAATCGGCAGCATGGATCATCTGGCTGCTGCTTTGCCGGCTAATGTGCCATGGTTCAGCTTTATTGACGGTGTTGGCCCTGTAACCATCACCAGCTGGGTTGTAACCCTTATTACCGTAAATCTTTCTCTGCAAAGTATTCTGCAGATTTCTTTAGGCGCTAAAGACGCTACAACTGCTAAGAAGGGCTTCGTCTGGGGTGGCATTCTGATGCTGCCGGTAGGCGTTCTGGCTGCCTTCCTTGGTCTTGTTGCCAAGGCTATGTATCCTGATGCGCAGGCTGCACTGGCGCTGCCGCAGGTTATCGTAGGCCTGCAGCCGGTATTAGCAGGTGTTACGCTGGCAGCTCTGTGGGCTGCGGATGTATCTACCGCCTGCAATCTGCTGCTTAGCGCCGGTACCCTGTTCTCCAGCGATATCTATAAGCGCTTCATCAATCCGCAGTGCGACCAGGCGCGTCAGCTGCTGATGACACGTGCCTGCATCATTATCAGCGGTATTCTTACGTTGGGACTTGCTATGAGCGTATCCAGCATTTTGGGTACGATTATGATTGGTCTGTCTCTGACTGCTGCCTTCAGTGTTATCGTAATCGTAGCGCTGTTCTTCCCGCAGTATGCTTCCAAGGCTGCAGGCTTCTGGACTTTGCTGGCAGGTTTGGTGCTGCTGGTGCTGTGGCAGCTTACTCCGGCAGTACGCATTTTCCCGAACGTAATCTATATGGAATGGCTGGTATGCATTGCTGCTTATGCTATTGCTGCAATTGTTTGCCCGGCCAAAAAAGCAGTTGCTGTTGAAGGTAACTGATAAAAATTTTATTCAATAATTAAAGCCATCTCTGTTCTTCTGAAGAACTGCAGAGATGGCTTTCTTGGTTAGCAGCGTAAGCGCATACTTGCAGCAAAAAATCCCGTTAACAGGCATGTACCTGGTAACGGGATTTTGTTTTGCACATTATAGCGAAGCGTGACCTGATTAATCAGAGGACATTGTCATGCTTCCTTGCTTGGGGAAATTAAACGATTTTTTCGCCGTGGTAGCGTTCGCCGTCATTGTCGGGCAGCAGGCCGTAGCGTTCGGTCCAGAGAGTTTTGTATTTCAGTGCCTGAGCGTGGATAGCAGCAATGCCTTTTTCGTCCAAAGTTTTGATAACCTTGGCAGGAATGCCGGCAACCAGGGAATTCGGCGGTACGATGGTGCCTTTGGTTACAACAGCACCGGCAGCAACGATAGAGCCGTGGCCGATTACAGCGCCGTCAAGTACGGTGGAATGCATGCCGATGAGGCAGTGGTCCTCAACGGTGCAGGCATGCAGCAGAGCGCAGTGGCCTACGGTTACATAATCGCCTACGATGCAGGCGTATTTATCGGCAACGTGCAGTACGCTGTTGTCCTGAATGTTGCTGTAGCGGCCAACCTCGATGCGGTTAACGTCGCCGCGGATAGTAACGCCGGGCCAAACGCTAGCGTACTCTTTAAGCTCAACCTTGCCAATCAGGGTGGCAGTATTAAAGGCATAGGCCTTTTCATCAATTTTGGGGGCTTGTGCTTCAAATTTAAAAATCATGGTATCACCGCTTTCTGTAAATTGGCTGCCTTCGCGGCAGTCTTGAAAGATAAACAATTTCTTCTCACACTATTATTATCATATGAGCAGATAATAAAGTCAAGGCGTTCACATTTATTTTGCAGATGTGAAGGATTATTCCTTTTTATAACATAAGATTTTTGGAGAGGACGCGTAGGCGTTCTTCTTTTTGGTGCCTGTAGGTGCAAAAACGTGCTATGCTTGTCACGGATTTCTGTTGTCAAATAGTCTAAACTATATACAGGTTCTGGTGAAGAACTTGAACTAATAGAATATTATGAGCCTATGAAGTTAAGCTAAAAAATACTCTTGGTGGCATAATATAATAAAGGGGGTTTTTAGATGGTAGATAATATGGCGGAGCTTGTGTATCGCAAAATGGGTGCGAAAATCAGATATTATCGCCAGGTAAAAGGTATTAACCAAACAGATTTTGCTATTAAGGTGTCTATTTCTTCCCAATATCTGAGCAAAATAGAAAACGGCAAGCGGATTCCAAGCCTGCCTGTGCTTTTGAGTATTGCAGAGGCCTTGGAGGTGGAGGTAGCGGAGCTGTTGGACGGTAAAAATGTGTAAAATCTTTATTGGTAGTAATTTGTATGGTGAGTAATTTTTTGTATACATTGACAGAGATATTATAATTTCAGATATCTACGCATATGATACCGCTATTGAAGCAGAATATGATTTGAAAACAGGCGGACAAACTTTGAAGAAAAAGATATTTAACAAGATAAATATCATCAAAGATTTCAAAGTTGATTAAATGAACCCGAATTATATTGTGTTTTGAGCTATCCGTACTATTAGGTTTTGGTGGCTGGAGCGTTTTGCTTCAGCCATTTTTTTGTTGAGATTGTGAACAAAGCTTTTGCTTTATGTTTTTACATTTACCAAACTATTTGGCAATAATGCTTGCGCAACGTCCTCTAAACGCCGTATAATAGATGAGAGTTTGAAAATCAGAGGTTTATATGAAGAAAAAATATCTATATTTACTTTTGCGCGTGCTGGTTTATCTGCTGGTGTTGGGAGCAATTTTGTATGGCTTGTATGAATCACCGTATAATCCGCATCCGCACAGTGCCGAGGATATCCGCCGCTGGGTTGTGGGCTTCGGTGTGTGGGCACCGCTTATTTATGTAGCGGTGTATACGATTCGCCCGTTGCTTTTGTTCCCAACGTTGCTTTTGAATTTAAGTGCAGGCGTGCTGTTCGGTCCGTGGTGGGGAATATTATTCTTACTTCTGGGTGGCTTTGGCTGTGCAAGCTTTTGTTATCTTTTGGGACGTTTCGGCGGTGGCAGCTGGCTGCTGCGTAATTTTGGCGGCAGCTGGGGCGAACGTCTGACGCATTATCTTGTTGGCAGCGGCAGCTTTAAGAAGATGATTATTTTGCGCACGGTGCCGATTTTTCCGTATGATCCGGTGAGTATTATTGCCGGCAGTGTGCGCCTGCCGTTTAAAATTTATGCAGCAGCAACGGTTCTCGGTATGCTTCCGGGGGCTATTGCCTATAACTTTCTGGCAGATGCTTTCGGTACGCCGCGTTTTTATGCGGCGCTGGCTGTAACGCTGCTGGCCTTTGGTATACCGTTGGTTTGGTGGCAGAAGAATTCTGCGGCGCAGGCGTTGGGCAGTTTAAAAAATTTCGGTAAAGGCAGTGATAATAATGGCAAAGAATACAGAGATTGAATTAAAGCTTTTGCTCAGCAGAGAAGGCTTGGAGAAAATGCTGCAGCTGGATTTTATGCAGCAGGCCATGCGTCCGGACAGCTACAAAAAGCGCCGTCTGGTGAGCACCTATTATGATACTGCGGATATGACGCTGACGCAGCATGGTATTGCTTACCGTGTACGCGACAAAGGCGATGGCAGCTTTGAAGCGACCGTAAAGACTTCCAGGCAAAGCAAGGATGGTCTGAGCGAACGTCTGGAGCTGAATCTGCCGCTGGCAGAAGCAAAGCCTGAGCTGAACGGCTTTGCAGCTCTTGGCCTGGGTTACGAGCTTAGCGAATTGGCTCCTGCCGGAGTCAGGGCTTTGTTTACGGTTGATGTAGAACGCATAACCTATATTCTGGATTATGCCGGTGCTGTAATTGAGCTGGCGATAGATAAGGGCGCAATTCATTGCGGTGAAAAAAGCGACAGCATCGATGAGGTAGAATTTGAGCTTATGAGCGGTACTGTGGACGCACTGCTGGAGCTTAAGGAAAGAATAGCGTCACAGGTGGAGCTGCGTGCGGAAGAACGCAGCAAGTTTGCACGCGGACTGGCGCTTTTGCAGTGATAGAGAGAGCTTTTGGTTTTGTAAGAAAAAAGTAAAAAAGTTTAGGAAAAGCTGTTGACAAACGGGCCTAAATCCTGTATAATTCTTTTTGTCGCAAACGGATGGGTTCCCGAGTGGTTAAAGGGAGCAGACTGTAAATCTGCCGCGTTTCGCTTCGTTGGTTCGAATCCAACCCCATCCACCAACTTAACATCGCGGGGTGGAGCAGTTGGTAGCTCGTCGGGCTCATAACCCGAAGGTCGGTGGTTCAAGTCCGCCCCCCGCAACCAACTAAATATTGCTGATGTAGCTCAGTCGGCAGAGCGTATCCTTGGTAAGGATAAGGTCACCAGTTCAATCCTGGTCATCAGCTCCAAATGGCGGCGTAGCTCAGTTGGCTAGAGCATGCGGTTCATACCCGCAGTGTCCGCGGTTCAAATCCGTGCGCCGCCACCAACTGCAATTCAAGACTTCCAAGAAATTGGGAGTCTTTTTTGTGTGTCTGCAACAGGGAAATGGAATATAAAACATTCTGCTTCGTATCATGTAGAATTTCCTATTAGCTTTAAAAAAATTCACGTAAAAATAAATTTCAAAAGTTTTCATACTTTTCTTGACTTGGTGGTCTTTGAATGATATACTTCTAAACAGTAATGAATTTGAAAACGTATAAGAATGCAAAAAATCTTATATGCCTATTCAGACATATGTAAATGACTGATTTTAGCTATGGCGGACTTTGCCGAATTTTAATCTGTCATAGCTGTGATTGGTATATATTTTAAGGAGTGGTATGAGTATGCAGAAAAAAGAACTATCCAAGTTAGTCCTGACAACCCTGTTGACCGGTAGTGTACTATGGGGGGGGACAGCATTCGCTGCTGAAGAGAATTTACAAGAGTTTTCTTTGGACACCATGGTTGTTACCGCAACCAGAACGGCAATGACCGTTAAGGAAACCCCTTCGACCGTAGAGATTGTTGACAGCAAAAAGCTGGAGCAGACACAGGCTAAAACCTTGCATGATGCTTTAAAGGGCGCTTTGGGCGTTAATGTATTTAATGATTTCCAGGGACGCAGCAATGTCAGCATCCGCGGCAGTGAATCCCGTCACGTACTGATTATGGTTGACGGCAAGCGTTTAGGCGGCGAGGCAGCTTACAACTCTGCCAATGCCTGGGACGTAGACCGTATTCGTATGGAGGATGTTGAAAGAGTAGAAATTATCCGCGGACCTGCAGGCGCACTGTATGGCAGTGATGCAATGGGCGGTGTAATTAACGTTATTACCAAAACTCCGGATAAGACAACTGCTGACATTAACTATGAATATGGCTGGTATGAGGACGGCAAGGGCGCAGGCTATAAAGGCAACCTGTATCTGCAAGGCGCTGAAGGCAACTATTCCTATAAAATCAACGCCGGCCTGAATAAAAACAGACCGTATTTGGATCCCAAAGGCAGCGGAGATTCCATGAACTTTTATGGTAAGCAGCAGCCGCTTTCTTTGAATGTAGGCTATAAGTTCGATAATGGCAATGAATTAAGCGTAGATTTCAGCAAGATTAAAGAAGATAATCAAAAATCTACGACCAGCAAAACTGTTATGGTGCCCGGTAAGGTATGGCAGGATAAGGTTCAGACGATTTATAACGATAATAAGCGTACTGACTATGCTATTACTTACAAGGGTTCCGATGATAAGCAGGACTGGATGTTCAGAGCTTATAAATCAGTATTCGATAAGAACTATAAGAACCAGAATAATACCCGTATGACCATGATGGGCAGGCCCGGCAAGTGGACTCTGCAGGATCCGAAGATTGATACTGTTAAACGTACACTGAGCGTTATTGAAGGCAAGGATACCTTCAACCTGAGCGATAAGAACAAGCTGACTGCAGGTTTTGAATATCGTAAGGACCAGAGCGAAGGCACCCGCTTAAAGAAACCGAATACATCTTTGGCAGACGGTAATGCTCATGATGCTTATGACAAGGCAGCTATCAACTATCTGGCAGCATACGTTCAAGATGAATTCAGACCTGATGATAAATGGCTGATTATTCCTTCCGTACGTTTTGACCACAGTGATCAGTTCAGCAACAAGGTGACCAGCAACCTGGCTGCAACCTATAATGCTGCCGATGATGTACGTATTAAGGCTGTAGTTGGTCAGGGCTATAAAACTCCGACTGTAAACGATTTGTACATTTTCTGGGAAATGTATGCTGCAAATCCGGGTGGTAAAGGCCAATTCTATGTTGGTAACCCTGATCTGAAACCGGAAAAATCCTTAAGTTATGAATTATCTGTTGAAAAGGACTGGGGTGACAGATCTACCGTTCATCTGGGAGTATTCAGAAATGAAGTTAAAGATTTGATCAGCACCTATTGGACCGGTAAGCTGACCGATGATGATCCAGATTTGTATCCCGGCGTTAAAGGCGATATGATTATGGCTTATGAAAATATTCCGGAAGCAACTCTGCAGGGCGTAGAGCTGTACGGTTCTCACAGACTTGGCAAGAATATTTATCTGAATGCCGGTTACACCTTCCTGGATGCTAAAGACAAAACTAATGGAACCCGTCTGAAAGATAGAGCTAAGCATCAGGTAACCTTCGGTGTTTCCTATCAGCCGGAAAATATTTATGCTTGGGACCTGAGCTTTGACCTTGTATCTAACATCGGTTACTACTTCAATAATGGCGATAAGAGCACCATGGGCAACTTTGTTTACGAAACCAAGGACTTCACTATTGCTAACATCATGGCTTCCAGACATCTCAACAAGGATACCAAGATTTATCTGGGCATTGACAACATCAGCAACCACCAGAACTTTGGTCCGTATTCTGACGGCAATCTTGGTCGCTTGTACAGAGTTGGTATGGAATATAAATTCTAAACATAGCGGTAAAGTAAAAGAACAAATAAAGCAGGCCCGATGGCCTGCTTTGTTTGCCTAACGAGGAAGTATTATGCGAAAAATTTTCAGTTTCATTTTAACGGTTCTTATGGTATGCTTATGTATAAGCGGTTGCTCTCCGCTAACCGGCAGTTCCAGTTCGGGCAGCGCAGTGAAAATTACTGATGATAACCAGCGCATTGTTACCTTGAAAAAGGTTCCCGAAAGAATCGTTGTTCTGTCACCGTCATTTTTAGAGCTGGTGGAGGCAGTAGATGGCAAGGTTGTCGGCCGTGCCAAAACACAGGTAGGCAAGGTGCCCGCTTTTGCCAAGGATGCTGCCGAGGTAGGCTTTATCTTTAATATCAATGTAGAAAAAATCGTGGAGCTGAAGCCTGATCTGGTAATTGCTTACAAGGGCATGCACGAGCGTTATCTGCATACATTGGAATCCAACAATATTCCAGTTGTTGTGCTGAATCTGAAATCCTATGAGGATGTTAAGCACAGCATGCTTACCATTGGCAAAATTATGCGTAAGGATGATAAGGCGCAGAAGGTTGTGGCAAATCTCGATAAGGATATCAATGCTACAGTAAGCAAGCTGCCTAAAAGCGAGCGTAGCGTAGCGATTCTGCACACCACCAGCATGGGCATTACTATGGAAAAGGAAACCAGTATTGCCGGCTGCTGTGCTAAAATGCTTAAATTACGCAACGTAGTACAGGGCGAAACCAAGCCTGTCAGCGGACCGATGGGAACTCAGCCTGACAAGGCTCCCTACAGCTTAGAGGATTTGCTGGAGAAAAATCCGCAGGTTATCTTTATTACCTCTATGGGTGCTCCGCGCGATGCTGAGGGCAATCCCAAGCTGGAGATTATGAGCAATCCGGCGTGGAATTCCATCGATGCGGTAAAAAATAAGCAGGTATTTTTCCTGCCGGACGATTTGTTCCTGCTCAATCCTGGCTTGGAATATCCTAAGGCAGTACGCTACATGGCAGCAAAAATGTATCCTGATGCAGTAAAGGAGTAGGCTGATGACTGATTATGCAAAAAATATTCAGGCGTTTTATGAGCGCGATGATTATAAGGCTCTTGCCGGCCAATCGGGGGCAACTGCTGTTGAAGCAAGCTTCAAAGATCTGACCTATGTTCCGCGCAAGACCAAACCGTTGCCGGGGATGATGGCCGGGACGATGCTGCAGGAGTTTGCTTTGCAGCCTGCGCAGCCGACGGCGCTGTATCTGCATATTCCGTTCTGCAATCTGCGCTGCTCCTACTGTAGCTTTTACCGCAATCCCTTTGAGGCGGAGCAGGTGGAAGAATATGTGCAGGCGCTTTTGGCGGAGCTGGATTTTCTGCAGCTGCAGGGTGTTTTTGCTAAACAAAGACCGGAAGCTGTTTTCTTTGGCGGCGGCACGCCGTCCGTGCTCAATCCTGCGCAGATAAGCGCGCTGCTGAACAAGATTCACAGTGTAGCAAGTCTGGCGGATGATTGCGAGGTAACCTTTGAAAGCAGTATTTATGATTTATCGGCGGATAAGCTTGCTGCCTGCATCGCCGGCGGCGTTAAACGCTTCAGCTTCGGCGTGCAGGCCTTTGATACGCATTTGCGCCGCTCCTTAGGCAGGCTTAATGCCAAGGAAGAGGTAACGGCCAAGCTCGAAGAGGTTGCGGCTAAAGACGTAAAGGTTATCATCGACCTGATTTACGGCTTGAACGGCCAGACGCAGACCATGCTGCTGGACGATATCAGAACGGCGCTGGCCTGCGGTGTGAGCGGTATGGATTTGTACAAGCTGCAGATTATGCCGAAATCTCCCTTAGGTCAGGCGATTGCCAAGGGCAATATCAAATATGAATATAACGACAGAATGCTGGCGGAAATGTTCGTTGCTGCCGATGCGCTGCTTGCGGAGCAGGGGGCCAAGGCGCTGAGCTGCTGCCATTGGGCAATGCGCGAGGATGAACGCAGTGGTTACAACACGCTGGTGAAGAGCGGTGCGAACATCATTACCTGTGGTGCGGGCTGCGGCGGTCACATGGGAATGTACAATTACATGAAGACTATGGACCGAAGCGATTATGTAAAAAAGGCTACTGCCGGACAGTACGCTGTCATGGGCATGGGCAAGCATAACGAAAATTATCTGCTCCTCGAAAAGCTTTCCGGACAGTGTGATTCTGGCAGATTTGATTTTGCTTTGCTGAAGCAGTATAGCGATGCGGATTGGGAAAGCTTGTTCAAACCGCTTTTGGAGCAGTGGGAGCTTTTGGACCTGCTTTATGCTGTGGACGGCAAGTATTTCTTTACGGCGAAGGGAAAATATTACTATCGTCAGATGGACAGAGTGCTGCTGACAGCTGCGGAATGCGCGCTTTACGGCAAGCCGGGTCTGATGGAGCAGGCAGGCCAGAAGATGATGGGTATTATGAAAAATATGAAATAAAAGGAGTGTACTACTATGCAGGACATTTTAATCGTTTATGACAGCAAAACCGGTAATACGGAAAAGGTTGCCAAGGCTCTGGCTGAGGCTGCAGGCGAGCGCTGTGTGCTGGCGCAGGTTGATGCTGCTCCGGCTGCGGATGACTTCGCTGTTGTGGTAGCAGGCTACTGGGTTGACAAGGGCGCACCGAACGCAAAGATGAAAAAATATTTGGAGAATTTGCACGGCAAAAAGGTAGTGCTGTTCCAGACTTTGGGTGCAGACCCGGCGAGCGACCACGCTGTAAGCTCCCTGGTAAATGCAGGTGTACTGATGAACAAGGACTGCAAGGTACTGGGTACTTTATCTATCCGCGGCGCGATTGACCCGGCGCTGATTGCTATGATGCGCAAGATGCCGGCAGGCAGCCCGCACAGCCCCAGCCCCGAGAGCGAAGCCCGTTGGGCAGCGGCTGCAAGCCATCCGGATGCAGCGGACCTGGCAAAGGCTAAGAGCTTTATGCAGGGCTTTTTGGCTATGTATGACAAGTTTTTGAAGATGATGTAAGAGCAGTCCTTCATACAAGAACAGTGTTTTATAATGCGCAGTCGCAGTTTGGCTGCGCATTTATTATTGTAAAAGCATTTTAGGGCAGAGAAATTTAAACGATGAACTAAAAGTGTAGAACTATTGACAAAATTGTGTCTTGCATAAAGTTCGCTCATAGTGTACAATGGATGTAGTCATTAAATGCAATTTTGAAAGGAAGGTGCATTATGAAAAAATTATTAGTGCTCATCATGGCAGCTTTGATGATTCTTGCTATGGCTGTTGCAGGCTGCGGCGGCGATGACAAAGCTGACAATGGCAGTACTGCACACAAGGAGAAGCTGGTTATCGGTACCGATGCCGATATCAACAACCTTAACCTGCAAAAACAGCAGGACGCTGCCAACAACGTTATTCTGAAGAACACTCACCAGACTCTGGTATTCTTCAATAACGGCTCTCAAGGCAAGGAGCGTTTCGGCCCCGGTCTGGCTACCGACTGGAAGTTCGTAGATGATACCCATATCATCATGAACCTGCGTAAGGACGTATACTTCAACGATGGTAAAAAGACTCCGATGACTGCAGATGACGTTAAATTCACCCTGGATATGGCAATGAAAAACGTTATCAAATCTGCTCTGGCAGGCTATGTAAAATCTACCGTTAAAGATAAATATCAGATTGAAATCGAAATCAGCTCCTATAACAACGAGTTCATTCAATCTCTGTCCTCCGTTCCTCTGTCCATCCAATCCAAAAAGGCTTATGATGATGGCGTAAAAGAGCCGTGGCTTATCGGTACCGGCCCTTACAAATATGACAAATGGGTTCAAGGCGAATACTGCCGTCTGACCAAGGTTAAGGATTATTGGGGCAACAACCTGCCTGCAACCGATAACTTTGCTCCCGGCGTATCCGATATCATCGAATTCCGTCCGATGATTGAGGCTTCTGCTCGCGTAATGGCTCTGCAGGCCGGCGAAATCGATGTATGCGTAAATCCGCCTATCAGCGATCTGAAATTCTTGAAGGATGACAAGAATATCACTGTTTACGAACAACCCGGTACCCGTCTGTTCTACTTCGCATTCAATGTTGAAAAGAAACCGTGGGATAACCAAAAACTGCGTCAGGCTGTAGCTTGCGCAATCGACAAGAAATCCGTTCTGGACGCTGCTCTGAATGGCAAAGGCACTCTGCAAAAAACCATTCTGAACCGTGGTCTGTGGGGCTTCTATGATGAAATGCCCGGCTATGACTACAATCTGGAGCGTGCTAAACAGCTGATGAAGGAATCCGGCGTAACCGGTCCTATCAAAACCACTCTGACCTATGCAACCGGCGCTCCCTACGAGCAGATTGCAACTGTTATCCAAGCTAACCTGGCACAAATCGGTATTACCGTAGATCTGGTTCCGATGGAGCAAGCTGCTCTGAAGGCTGCCTGCAAGGACGGCAAACAAAACCTGTTCCTGTGGCGCTGGAACGAAGACTCCAAGGTTGACTTTGTATATCGCGACCTGTTCTACACCGGTTCCGGCTCCAACTATCATCACTTCTCCGATCCGAAGGCTGACAAGCTGATTGATGATGTTGCAACCCTGAAGGATCAGAACAAACGCATGGAAGCCGGTGTTGAGCTGCAAAAATACCTGGTTGACGAATGCCCGCAGGTTCCTTTGTACATTGCTAACCTGGTAGTTGCCTACAATAAAAAACTGAAAGGTCAATATTTCTACGGCGGCGGCAACCACGATTGGCGTCATGCTTATATCGCTAAATAATTTTGCTGAAAAATTTACAAAGGCGTAAAACAAGGGAGGCGTAGTCCTCTCTTGTTTTATCATAGCACCTTTTATTTGAGTTCTACGGAAAGGAGCTTTGTTGAATGCTTAAATATGTTGTCAACAGACTCCTCAGTTTGATTCCGGTAATTTTAGTAACCTCTTTTCTGATTTACTGGGCAATGAGTCTTACTGAGGGCGACCCCGCAATGATGATTGCCGGCGACGGCGCTTCGAAGGAAATGATTGATCAGATCCGCCATGATCTTGGTCTGGACCAGCCTTTCCTGCTGCAATATTTTAACTATATGAGAGGTATGCTTGTAGGTGATATGGGCAAATCCTATGTAACCAACAAGGACGTATTCCATACCTTCTTCCAATATCTGCCGAACACCCTGTATCTGGGCGGTGCTGCTGTTATTATCGCTACTCTGGTATCCATTCCTCTGGGCATCTACACCGCTATCCACCAGAACACCTGGAAGGATACCGCAGGCATGATTTTCGCTCTGTTCGGTACCTCCATGCCTAACTTCTGGCTGGGCCTGATGCTGATTATTATCTTTGCTCTGCATCTGAGATTATTCCCGACCGGCGGCAACTTTGGCTGGAAGAGCCTGGTTCTGCCTGCTGTAACCGTAGGCTTCGGTCTGGCAGCTTTGATTACCCGTATTACCCGTTCCTCCATGCTGGACGTTATGCGTCAGGATTATATGACCACCGCGCGTGCTAAAGGCTGCAGCGAGCATCGTGTAATCTACAAGCATGGTCTAAAAAACGCACTGATTCCTATTATCACTGCTATCGGTCTGCAAATGTCCTTGGTTATCACCGGCTCCGTACTGGCTGAAACCGTATTCAGCTGGCCCGGTATCGGCCGTCTGGTATACGAATCTATTACCAGACGTGACATCCCGATGGTAACAGGTTCTATTATTCTGTGTTCTATTTTGATGTGCCTGATTAACCTGGTTGTCGATCTGGTATACGCATTCTTTGATCCGCGTATCAAGGCACAGTACAGCAAGAAGGGGTGAGGAAGATGGCTGCAAAGAAAAGAACTAAAAGACGCACCATGTTCCAGGAAACCTGGCATCGTCTGCTGAAAAATAAGGGCGCTGTAATCGGCATGGCCTTTCTGGCGCTGCTGTGCGTCATCGCTCTGGTAAGTCCCTTAGTGTTCAACTATGAAACCGATGTTATCGGTCAGAACCTGGCTATTAAGCTGCAGCCTCCCAGCGGGGAGCACTGGTTCGGCACCGACGAATACGGCCGTGACCTGTTTGCCCGCGTTATGTACGGCGCACGCTATTCCATGGCTATCGGTATCGGTTCCGTAGGCTTCGGTCTGATTGTAGGTACTATTTTAGGCTCTATTGCCGGCTTCTACGGCGGCAAGGCCGATGATATCATCATGCGCGGTATTGATATTTTCTACTCCATTCCTAACATTCTGAAGGCAGTAGTAATCGTATCTCTGTTGGGCACCAGCACCATCAACCTGATTATTGCTCTGGCAATTTCCTGCGCAACCAACTATGCGCGTATCGTGCGTGCTTCCGTTATGACAGTGCGCGATTTGGAATATGTTGAATCCTCCTATGCGATGGGCCTGCCCACCTGGAAGATTATTCTCAGACATATCCTGCCGAACTGCCTGTCTCCGATTATCGTACAGACTACTCTGCTGATCGGTACTACTATTATTTCCGCTTCCTCCCTGAGCTTCTTGGGTATCGGCGTACCGGCACCTGCTCCCGAATGGGGCGCGCTGCTTTCCGGCGGCAGAGGTCATATTCGTGATGCCAGCTACATTTGTGTTATTCCCGGTTTAGCTATTATGTTTACCGTATTAGCCTTGAACCTGTTGGGCGATGGCCTGCGCGATGCGCTGGATCCTAAGCTGAAGAAATAAGGGGGCTGCATTATGGATTTAGTATTAGATATTAAGGACCTTGTGGTCCATTATGAAACAGAAGACAGCGATGTACATGCTGTCAACGGCATTGATATCGCAATCGGCAAAAAACGTACTCTGGGTCTGGTAGGCGAAACCGGTGCGGGCAAAACTACTACCGCACTGTCTATCATGAACCTTGTTCCGGATCCTCCGGGAGTTATCAAAAGCGGTACGATTAAGCTCGAAGGCAAAAACGTACTCGAAATGAGCGAGCGTGAGCTGGAGGAAATGCGCGGTAACGACGTGGCAATGATTTTCCAGGACCCGATGACCGCTCTGAACCCTGTTATGACCGTAGGCGAGCAGATTGCCGAAAGTCTGGAGCTGCACCAGAACCTTACTCCGGAGCAATCTCTGGAAAAGGCTAAGGATATGCTGAAGCTTGTTGGTATTGCCGAGGCAAGAGCCAACGATTACCCGCATCAGTTCTCCGGCGGTATGAAGCAGCGTGTAGTTATTGCTATCGCGCTGGCCTGCAGTCCCAAGCTGCTGATTGCCGATGAACCGACCACCGCACTGGATGTAACTATTCAGGCGCAGGTGCTGGAGCTGATGAAGGACCTCATCAACAACCGCGACATGTCCATGCTGATGATTACGCACAGTTTGGGTATCGTTGCCGAGGTCTGCGACGATATGGCAGTTATGTATGCCGGCCGTATTGTAGAGAAGGGCACTGTTGACGATGTATTCAACAACATGCGCCATCCCTACACCGAGGGCCTGTTCAACAGCCTGCCTAACCTGAAGGAGCAAGGCGAAATGCTGGAGCCTATCAAAGGCCTGATGCCCGACCCGGCAGATTTGCCGCCCGGATGCACCTTTGCTCCGCGTTGTCCTTATGCTACTGAAGCATGCTCTGCCTCCGTGCCCGAGCTGCATTCCGTAGATGGCAGCAAAACTCATTTTGTAGCCTGCCACGCTTATTCCAGACCCGGATTTGCTTTAAGGAGGAACCAAAAATGAGTAATGCTCCGCTGTTAGTTATTGACAATCTGTCCAAATATTTTAATACCGCTGCAGGTCAGCTGCATGCTGTCGACGGTGTAAGCTTTACTTTGGAGGAAGGCAAAACTCTGGGTATCGTAGGCGAATCCGGCTGCGGTAAATCCACTACCGGACGCTGCATTCTGAAGCTGATTGAGCCCACCAGCGGCAAAATCATCTTCCAAGGCAACGATATCACCAAGCTGAGCCGTAAGGAAATGCGCCCGCTGCGCCAAAAGATGCAGATGGTATTCCAGGATCCGTTTTCCTCTCTGGACCCGCGTGAAACCGTTATGCAGCTTATCAGCGAGCCTATTATCGAGCATAAGCTGATTAAAGGCAGGGAAGCGATTGAAGAACGCACTCTGGAGCTGATGCGTACCGTTGGCTTGGCAGAGCGCTATGCCAATGTCTATCCGCATGAGCTGGACGGCGGCCGTCGTCAGCGTATCGGCATTGCCCGCGCTTTGGCGATGAACCCAAAAATCATTGTTTGCGACGAGCCTGTTTCCGCGCTGGACGTTTCCATTCAGGCGCAGATTCTGAATCTGCTCAAACAGCTGCAAAAGGATTTGGGCCTGACCTATATCTTCATTACCCATGACTTGTCCGTAGTAAAATATTTCTCGGATGATATTGCGGTTATGTATATGGGCACCATGGTAGAAAAAGCACCAGCTAATCTGCTGTTCAAAAATCCGCTGCATCCTTATACCAAGGCACTGCTTTCGGCAATTCCTCTGCCTATCGTGGGCAAGGATAAGCCCAAGCGTCAGGTTATCAAGGGCGAAATTACCGCGCCTATCAACCTGCCGGATGCCTGCCGCTTCATGAAGCGCTGCGACTGCCCTGTTGCCGGCGTTTGTGATAAAGGCAGTCCGGTATTGCGCGAGGTTGAACCGCAGCATTTTGTGGCCTGCTCCTGCGTAAAATAATTTATATTGAAAAAATTAATCGCCCTCTGAAAAGCTGATTTCAGGGGGCGGTTTCTTCTAATATTTGTTACTTTCGTCCAATTATATACCAATTTTGGACGAAAGGTTAAGGAGTTGGATGAATAGGGGCGGGTTTTCCCTTATCCTATTGGTGATTCCCTTATTTTATGGTATAATTTAAGGGAATGGAAGGAGGAGTAAGGGAATGAGAAGCTTTAACTACTCAATAATTAGAGAACAAAAATGGGATTCAGAAATTTTGAGCTTGATAGCTGCAATTTATAAAGAGACAGGTAAACAGGAGCTTTTTGTAAAGCAACGGCCGGAAGAGCTTAATAAGCTGGTAGAAATAGCAAAAATTCAAAGTACGGAAGCGTCTAATGCGATTGAGGGCATTGTTACGACTAGCACTAGAATACGTGAGCTTGTAAACGAGAAAACAACACCGAGAAATCGTGATGAGCAGGAAATTGCCGGCTATCGTGATGTATTAAATATAATACATCAGAATTTCGATGTTATCCCCATCTCCAAAAACTATATTTTACAGCTTCATAAAATTTTGTACAACCATATGAATAACCAATTTGCAGGGAGAACTAAGAGCGTGCAAAATTACATCAGTGCTACTTACCCGGATGGTAGTACTACGATTTTATTTACACCGCTTGCTCCTTACGAAACACCGGAAGCGCTTGAACGTATCTGTGAAGAATATAATAGAGTAATAGGTAATTTGGAGCTAGAGCCACTTATTGCTATACCTGTTTTTATTCATGATTTTTTATGCATTCACCCATTTAATGATGGTAATGGAAGAATGAGCCGTTTGCTTACAACCTTACTTTTGTATAGAAATGGTTTTTATGTAGGCAAATATATTTCGTTGGAAGCCAAAATTGCTAAGAATAAGGATTTATATTATGAAGCTTTGGCTGATTCGCAAGTAGGCTGGCATGAGGGTAAGGAAGATGCTATACCATTTGTAAAATATATTTTGGGGACAATTCTTGCTGCTTATAAAGACTTTGAAGAACGTATGACTATCATTGAGCCTAAGCTTTCTGCGCTGGAAATGGTACGTAGAGCAAGTGAAAATAAAATCGGACGCTTTAATAAGCAGGATATTCGTGAGCTTTGTTCTACGCTTAGCGACAGCTCTATTGAAGCTGCATTGCGTAAGCTGGTGCTTTCCGGTGAATTGCAAAAAGAAGGCAAGGGGAAAAGCACTTGCTATTTTAGAGTTAAATAGGGTTATATCTGAACCGCCCTCTGAAAAGTTAATTTCAAGGGGCGGTTGTTATTATATTTGATGGTTTCATCCAAATAGATGATGGTTTTGGACGAAAAGCAAATAGGATGGATGAAAGAAGAAAATAATAAATCATTTTACCCCTCTTTATCTTTTGCTCAAAAAGTGCTATAATAAACATCAAATTGAATCGACCCCTGATAACACGATGAACAAGCAAGTAGGCTTAAGGCTGTGTTTAAGAGAGCGAAGTCACCGGCTGTAAGCTTCGCACACAAAATTATGCCGAAGTTCCCTTGGGAGTGTCCTGCCTGAAGGCCGCATGGCTGCGTAGGGTGGGCGTAAGGCTGCGTTAAAGCTTGCAAATGAAGGAACAAATTTGGGTGGTACCGCGAAGTTTTTCGCCCCTGTAAACTTATCAGTTTTGCAGGGGCGTTTTCTTATTTTTGGCTGACAGCTGATAAAGCATCATCTGCTGCGGTTATTCCGCATATCTGATACTTTCTGAGCCGTCCAATGAAGAAAGGATGAAATCAATGAAAGAAAAATTAGAAGCATTAAAAGCTCAGGCTTTAGAAGAGCTTGCTGCCGTAACTTCTCTTGATGCGCTTAAGGATTTGCGCGTCAAATATCTGGGCAAGAAAGGCCCGATGACCGAAATCCTGCGCGGCATGGGCAAGCTGCCTGCCGAAGAACGTCCGAAAATCGGCCAGATTGTTAACGAAATCAAGGCTGAGCTGGAAGGCAAAATCAACGAAGCAACCGCCGTGCTGGAGAAAAAGGCGTTGGCTGACAAGCTCGCTAATGAGCAGGTTGATATTACTCTGCCGGGCCGCAAGCCGAAAACCGGTCATCTGCATCCCGTAACCTTGACCATGCGTGAGATTAAGAAAATCTTCATGCGTATGGGCTTTGATGTTTGCGACGGTCCGGAAATTGAGGATGTATACCACAACTTCACCGCACTGAACCTGCCGCCTGATCATCCGGCACTGGATATGCAGGATTCCTTCTATATCACCGAAAACTATCTGCTGCGCACCCAAACCTCCGGCGTGCAGGCACGTACTTTGGAAAGCAAGGAGCCTAACACTCCGATTCGCATGATTTGCCCCGGTACCGTTTACCGCTGCGATTACGACGCAACCCATTCCCCGATGTTCCATCAGGTAGAAGGCCTTGTTGTAGATAAAAACATCAGCCTGGCAGATTTGAAGGGCACTCTGGAGCTGTTCTGTAAGCAAATGTTCGGCGACGATGTTAAGGTGCGCCTGCGTCCTTCCTACTTCCCATTCACCGAGCCTTCCGTTGAGGTTGACGTATCCTGCCCGATTTGCCATGCTAAGGGCGGCGGCTGCCATGTATGCAAGGACAGCGGCTGGCTGGAAATCCTTGGCGCCGGTGTTGTACATCCCAACGTATTGCGCATGAGCGGTTATGATCCCGAGAAAATGACCGGTTTTGCTTTTGGTCTGGGCGTTGAACGTATCGCTATGCTGAAATACGGCATTGACGATTTGCGCCTGTTCTTCGAAAACGACCAACGCTTCATCAGTCAGTTCAAATAAGGAGGATCAATCATGCTTGCATCTTTAGAATGGTTAAAACAATATGTAGATATTAACATCTCCGTTGCGGAGCTGTGCGATAAAATTACCCGTGTCGGCCTGGAGGTTGACACCGTTACCCAACTGGGCAAGGGCCTGGAGGGTGTTATCACCGGTAAGATTATGGAAATTCACCGTCACCCGGACAGCGACCACCTGTGGGTTTGCATGCTGGATTACGGCCAAGGCGGCGAACCGGTGCAGATTCTTACCGGTGCGCAAAACGTACATCAATATGACATTGTGCCTGTTGCCGTAGTTGGCAGCGTACTGCCTCCGAGCGAGCGCAACCCGCAAGGCCTGAAGCTGAAAAAAGCTAAAATGCGCGGTCTTGATTCCTTCGGTATGCTGTGCAGTGCCGATGAGCTGGGTATTGAATCCAAGCTGCTGCTGCCGGAGCAAAGAAACGGCATCTTCATTCTGCCGGAAAACACTCCAATCGGCGTAGACATCAAAACCGTTTTAGGCTTGGATGATACCGTTATCGATATCGACCTGACCAGCAACCGTGCCGACTGCTTCAGTATTATCGGTTTGGCGCGTGAAATCAGCGCTATTACCGGCTGCCCGCTGAAAATGCCTGCTATGGACGTTAAGGAAGCTGCCGCAGGCAAGGCAAGCGATTATGTAAACGTAAAAATTGACGCACCGGAGCTGTGCTCCCGCTTTGCTACCCGTGTGCTGAAGGATATCAAAATCATGCCTTCTCCCGAATGGATGCAGCGCCGTCTGCGTGCCTGCGGCGTGCGCCCCATCAGCAACGTAGTTGACGTAACCAACTATGTAATGCTGGAGCTGGGCCAGCCGATGCATGCTTATGATGCCGACAAGGTTGCAGGACACACTCTGATTGTGCGCCGTGCAGAAGAAGGCGAAAAGCTTGTTACCCTCGACGGCAAGGAGCGTGAGCTGACCTCCGCTATGATTACCATAGGTGATGCCGAAAAGGCTGCCGGTCTTGGCGGTGTTATGGGCGGTCTTCTGACCGAGGTTACCGACGAAACCAAGAACGTTATTCTGGAGGCTGCTTCCTTCCATGGTCCGTCTATCCGCCGCACCTCCCGTGCGCTGGGCCTGCGCAGTGAAGCCAGCGGCCGTTTTGAGCGTGGTGTTGATACCATCCGCGACCATGACGCACTGAACCGTGCTGCTCACCTGTTGGAAGAAATGGGTGCCTGCGAAACCTTCAGCGGTATCGTAGAGGCTTATCCGGAGGAGCTGAAACCGGCAGTAATTACCACTACCGCAGCAAAGATTAACGGTCGTATCGGCGTAAATATCGCTGAGGAAGAAATGGTTGCTATTCTTAGCAAATTGGGCTTCGGTGTAGAAGCAAAGGACGGCGAGCTGCTGATTACCGCTCCTACCTGGCGCCGTGACATCGACTGCGATGCCGATATCAGCGAAGAAATTGCGCGTATGCATGGCTATGATTTCATCGAAAGCCATCAGCCGGAGCTGACCATCACCCAAGGCAGCCAGTCTGTGCTGGACGATGTAAAGGACGACGTACAGGATTACATGGTAGGCGCAGGCCTGAGCGAAATGATGACCTACAGCTTCATCAAGGCTAACGCTTACGATAAAATGCTGCTGGCAGCAGATGATGCACGCCGTAACTGCATCGAGCTGCTGAACCCGATTACCGACGCATTCTCCGTAATGCGCACCACCATGGTTCCGAGCGCACTGCAGACTGCTTCCTTCAACCTGCGTAACCACAACAACAGTGTTGCCCTGTTTGAAATCGGCCGTATCTTTCTGCCGAAGGCGTTGCCGCTGACCGAGGATCCCGCAGAGCGTCAGCTGCTGACAGCAGTATTGAGCGGTAGCCGCAAAGCACTCAACTGGTGCGATGATAAAGGCAACGTTGACTTCTATGATATGAAGGGCATCGTTGAAGGACTGCTGGAAGCAATGCAGGTGAGCGATTACACTATGACTCGCAGCCAACAGCCGTATCTGCATCCGGGCAAGAGCTGTGATATCGTTGTCAATGGCGAGGTTATCGGCTCCTTCGGCGAGGTGCACCCGGTAGTTCAGGAAAACTTTGAGCTGGATCAGGTTACCTACGTGCTGGAAATGGCCGTAGAGCCTTTGGTAGCAAGCGCAACCGCTGTACCGCAATACAAGCATCTGCCCAAGTTCCCGAGCATGAGCCGTGATATTGCCGTTGTTGTTCCGGCCGAAGTAACCAATGCCGAGCTGGAGCAGGTTATCCGTGCGCATGCAGGCGAGCTGCTGCAGGGTGTGCGTGTATTCGATATCTACACCGGCAAGCAGGTTGCTGCAGGCTGCAAATCCATGGCCTTCAACCTGACCTATCAGGCTGCTGACCGCACCCTGACCGATGCTGAGGTTGATGCTTCTATGAAGAAGGTAATTGCTGAGGTTGCCGAAGCATATAAGGCTAAGCTGAGAGATTAATCAAGATATAATTACTACGTATAAAAGGACTCGTTGCCGCTTTTTAGCGGTGGCGGGTCTTTTGCATTGATACAAAGATTCTGTTATGCAAATATCTGCTTTACAAATTCCTATCGATGTACTATGATAATAATAAGGACCAATATTTTTTATTGAGGGGGTTTTCTTATGTACAAATTATGGAACATGTTAGCAGAAATGAAATCAGATGCTTATGAATGGGTGGAGCTTTCCCACTCTATGAACAATGACAGCCCGGTGTGGAGCGGTATTCCCGCAGGCTCGGTAGAGGTTAGCAAGACAGTTTTCGATTGGGGCAACCCGATGCTGGAATGTTTGATTCAGACATTCAAATTCCCCGGTCAATATGGCACACATATTGACTTTCCCGGTCATTTTGTTAAGGATATGCCTTTGTCCGAAGCATTCGGTGCGCAGCAGATGCTGTTCCCCTTGTGCGTGATTGATATCACCGCTAAGGTAGCAGAGGATGTGCATTACGCCGTAACGGTGGAGGACATCAAGGCTTATGAAGCGGAATACGGACCGATTCCCGACGGCGCCTTTGTGGCATTGCGCACCGACTGGTATAAAAACTGGCCGGATATGGATAAGCTGAGCGGTATTGCTGACGACGGCAGTGAAAACTTCCCCGGCTGGTCTTTGCCGGCGCTGCAATATATTTATGAAGAACGCAATGCTGCAGCCAACGGCCACGAAACACTGGATACCGATGCTTCGGCAGAGGCTGCCAAGGCAGGAGATTTGGCGTGCGAGCGCTATGTGCTTGGCAAGGGAAAGCTGCAGATTGAAGTGCTGCAGAACCTGGACCGTGTGGCACCTGCGGGAGCATTGCTTGTTGCTGCCTGGCCGCGTATTGAAGGAGCGACCGGCCTGCCGGCGCGCGTCTTGGCGATTACTCCGAAAAAATAAGAAATTTGCATGTTTTAAGCTGACAGATTAAGAAAGAAGCGTACATACGGAGTGTGAG
>OJRS01000085.1_pt1 | contig 92875 bp, 91 predicted proteins | sample 1599261 | NCBI WGS metagenome assembly OJRS01 (sample SAMN03922531, study PRJEB24848) | human gut metagenome | isolation source: stool sample | host: Homo sapiens | place: Germany | collected 2010-05 | reverse complement strand
GCTGAGCAGGAAGCTGCTTTGTGTCTGTCTCTTCTGATGGGATATAGTGTGTCTATGTATGCCAACTCAGAGGATGAGGCAAAGAAGAAGACTGTTCTGAGGCGTTCGCAAAAGATTCTTAAAAACCAATTGCCTTCACCATTGAAAATTCAGTTACACACAATCTACGATAAACTATTATCATAGTAAATCTACTTTTTTGGAAAAAGACTTTATAATTTATTGGGGTATTTAAATTATGAAACACGCATTTGACCGTTTTGTTCAATATTTGCAGAAAAATTATTTTAGTTATTGGATTGTATTAGGAATTGATACGTTCATAGCTTTGATTTGTACCTGGGTGTCATTTATCGGCATTCATTATATAACGGAGACTTCCAAAGAAATCACTTCTCTCTTCCATGTTTTGGCGATTTCTGTGATCTCCAGTGTCTTAGGTTCCTTTTTATTCCATACCTACCGTAATACGATCCGTTTTTCCCAGTTGAAGGAATTATGGAGAATTGCCGGAAGTGCATTGATAAAGGCTGTCTGTATCGCAATGGCTATCTGGCTTTTCCTGCCTCAGACGGGACTGCATAATAGTCAGAAAATAGTCTTTGTACTGTTTGATGGTATGCTGACTTTTATTGCCATGGTAGGCTTCCGTATTCAGTTGATTCTAGTTTATGAACTCCTGCTGAATATGCTGAATAAGAAGAATATGCATATTCTGATCTATGGTATTGATGATAAGAGTGTGGCATTGAAAGTTCGGCTAATGAACAGCTCCCACTATAAAGTGGTAGGCTTCTGCATCTACGGAACAGGCGACTCCATCCGACGCGTGGCTGATCTTCCCGTTTATTCATTTAAGGATGAAGAGTGCTTTAATAAACTTATTCATAAGAAGTGTATCGGCGGCATCCTGTTTGCCCGTTACGAGAATACCCGTGAAGAGGAAGACCGCCTGCTTCAGTATTGCAAAAGAAGCGGGTTGAAAACATTGATTGCTCCGAGTATCAGTGAGGCTGACGAAAACGGCAGTTTCCACCAATGGGTACGCCCTATCAAGATTGAAGACTTGCTGGGTCGTTCAGAAATTCATATCAATATGGAGGAGGTGATGACTGAGTTTTGTGGCAAGGTTGTGCTGGTGACAGGAGCTGCCGGTAGTATTGGTAGCGAACTTTGCCGGCAACTGGCTCAGATGAACATCAAGAAGCTGATCATGTTTGATTCCGCTGAGTCACCTTTGCATAATGTCCGTCTGGAATTTGAGAAGAATTATCCCGGTCTTGATTTTGTTCCTGTCATTGGAGATGTCCGTGTGAAAGAACGTCTTCGTATGGTATTCGAAACTTATCAGCCTCAGATCATCTTTCATGCCGCTGCCTATAAGCATGTTCCGTTAATGGAAGAGAATCCCTGTGAAGCTGTGCTGGTCAACGTTGTCGGCTCTCGCCAGGTTGCCGATATGGCAGTTGAATACGGAGCTGAGAAGATGATCATGGTTTCTACCGATAAGGCGGTGAATCCTACCAATGTAATGGGATGCTCGAAACGCTTGGCGGAGATCTATGTACAGAGTCTGGGCTGTGCCATTCGTGAGGGAAAAGTGAAAGGTCATACCAAATTTATCACTACCCGCTTTGGTAACGTCTTGGGTAGTAATGGTTCTGTAATTCCCCGTTTTAAGGAACAGATTGAGAATGGTGGTCCTGTCACAGTGACTCACCCTGATATCATTCGTTTCTTTATGACTATCCCCGAAGCTTGTCGTCTGGTAATGGAGGCTGCCACTATGGGTGAAGGCAATGAGATTTTTGTCTTTGAGATGGGGAAGGCCGTGAAGATTGTTGACCTGGCTACCCGTATGATCGAACTGGCCGGTTATCGTCCGGGTGAAGATATTGAGATAGAGTTTACGGGATTGCGTCCAGGTGAGAAGCTTTATGAAGAAGTCTTGAGTGATAAGGAGAACACAATCCCTACTGAGAATAAGAAGATAATGATAGCGAAGGTACGTCATTATGAATATACAGATATCCTTGATACTTATACAGAATTTGAGAAGCTATCTCGTTCTGTGCAGATCATGGACACAGTGAAACTAATGAAGAGAGTGGTACCAGAGTTTAAATCAAAGAACTCACCGAGATTTGAGGTCTTGGATAGATAACTAGAATAATTCTGAACACTAACATAAATCAACAATGGATACAAAAGAATTGAAGATTGCTGTTGCAGGTACCGGCTATGTTGGTCTTAGCATAGCAACGCTTTTGTCGCAACATCATCAGGTGACGGCAGTCGATGTGATTCCTGAGAAAGTAGATATGCTTAATCGTAAACAATCGCCTATTCAGGATGAGTATATAGAGAAATATTTGTCCGAAAAAGCATTGAACCTAACCGCTACGCTTGACGGTGCCAAGGCCTACAGTGATGCTGATTTTGTGGTTATAGCAGCTCCTACTAACTATGATCCGGTGAAGAACTATTTTGATACCCATCATATAGAGGATGTCATAGACCTGGTTTTAAGTGTTAATCCTGATGCTGTGATGGTAATCAAGTCTACTATTCCAGTAGGATATTGTCGGGGACTTTATTTGAAGTATGCCCGTAAGGGAGTCAAGAAGCTTAACTTGCTTTTTTCTCCGGAGTTTCTTCGTGAGAGTATGGCTCTTTATGATAACTTGTATCCAAGTCGTATTATTGTCGGTTATCCAAAGTTGATTGATGGCGAGCAGTTTGACGAGGAAAATGAAGCTATTAAGACTATTGCCGATGTTCCTGTTCTAGAGGAAGCTGCACATACTTTTGCCGCATTGCTTCAGGAAGGTGCAATCAAGAAAGATATTCCTACCCTTTTTATGGGTATCAAGGAGGCAGAGGCTGTTAAATTGTTTGCTAATACCTATCTTGCTTTGCGTGTCAGTTATTTTAATGAATTGGATACTTATGCGGAGATGAAAGGTCTGGATTCTCAGTCAATCATACAGGGTGTTGGTCTTGATCCTCGTATTGGCACACACTATAATAATCCATCCTTTGGTTATGGCGGTTATTGTTTACCTAAAGATACGAAACAACTATTGGCTAATTATCAGGATGTACCTCAGAACATGATGACTGCTATTGTCGAAAGTAACCGTACAAGAAAAGACTTCATAGCAGATCAAGTCTTGCGTAAAGCTGGTTATTATACTGCCTCCTGCTCATGGGATGCCCAGAAAGAGCAAAAAATAACCATTGGTGTATATCGTTTGACCATGAAGTCCAATTCTGACAACTTCCGTCAAAGTGCCATTCAAGGGATTATGAAGCGTATTAAGGCGAAGGGGGCTACTATTGTGATTTTTGAGCCCACTATGCAAGATGGTGAAACTTTCTTTGGGAGTCAAGTGATCAATAATCTGGTCGAGTTTAAGGAAATAAGTCAGGCCATAATTGCCAACCGTTACGACGCTTGTCTGGATGATGTGAAAGAGAAGGTATATACTCGTGACATTTTCCAAAGAGATTAACTTTATGGTAACATACAATGTTAGTTTAGAGAACAAAGTGGTTTTGGTGACTGGTGCAGCTGGTTTTATCGGAGCCAATTTGGTGAAACGTTTGCTAAATGAGTTTGATAGTGTGAAAGTCATCGGTATTGATAATATTACCGAATACTATGATGTACGTTTAAAGTATGAACGCTTGCAAGAATTGTCTGCTTATGGCGACAGATTTGTTTTCATTAAAAACAGCATTGCTAAAAAGGGAATTGTTGATTCCATCTTCACTGACCACCATCCGCAGGTAGTTGTGAATCTTGCTGCTCAAGCCGGGGTACGTTATAGTATTACTAACCCCGATGCATATATTGAAAGTAACCTTATTGGATTTTATAATATTTTAGAAGCCTGTCGTCATTATGGTGTGGAGCACTTAGTATATGCTTCTTCCAGTAGCGTATATGGAAGCAATAAGAAAGTGCCTTATAGTACCGATGATAAGGTTGATAATCCTGTATCACTCTATGCTGCTACTAAAAAAAGCAATGAACTAATGGCTCATGCTTACAGTAAGCTTTACAACATACCAAGTACTGGTTTGCGCTTTTTCACTGTCTATGGTCCCTGTGGACGTCCTGATATGGCTTACTTTAGTTTTACCAACAAACTGTTGAAGGGCGAGACCATTCAGGTTTTCAATTATGGTAATTGTAAACGTGACTTCACCTATGTGGATGACATTGTAGAGGGCGTTGTCCGTATCATGCAACACGCACCAGAGAAGCAGAATGGTGATGACGGTCTACCAATCCCACCATACAAGGTTTACAACATTGGCAATAACTCTCCAGAGAACCTCCTTGATTTCGTCACCGTCCTTCAAGAAGAGTTGATTCGTGCAAGAGTCCTTCCTTCCGATTACGATTTTGAGGCTCACAAGGAACTTGTACCTATGCAGCCAGGTGACGTTCCTGTGACCTTTGCAGATACAACTCCATTGGAGCAAGACTTTGGTTTCAAACCATCTATAAGTTTGTGTGAAGGTGTGAGAGCATTCGCTGAATGGTATGCGAAATATTACGGACAGTGTACAGAATAACATTTTCAGAGGTTAACGATACTGGCTCAGTTCTGTGGTAGTTTTGTTGGGTTGTGATGTCCCTCTATTGTTGTAGTTTCGGCTATCTTTAGAACGATCAGCAACGGTTATAAACTAATTAAAACAGTAGGAGGAATGCTTATGAAAACATTTGTAACAAAAAAATCACTTTTCAATCTAAACTTCGTAGTGGAAACGCTACTCGTGGTGGGCAATCTGGGGGCTTTACATAGCCAACCTTCGACTCAGAACTGAGCAGATGGTCTCCACCAAAAACTATCAAAATCAACATAGAAGGTTAGCGTGCGCATAGGTGGACACAATTGTGTTGTTACTCGATACAACTACACGCTTCAATACGAAACGAATTATCAAGATAATATTATGAATATACTCGTAACAGGAGCCAATGGCCAGTTAGGAAACGAAATGCATATCATTGTTCAAGGCTCATCAGATAAATACATTTTTACCGATGTCAATCAGGTGGAAGGTATAGAAACGACCTATCTCGATATCACAGACTTTGAAACCGTCCGTATTATGATTCGAGAGAACAGCGTGAACGCTATTGTCAATAGTGCTGCTTGGACTAATGTGGATGCTTGTGAAAATGATGAAAATCTGGCAGCTCTTGCAGAGAAACTCAATGTTGAAGCACCAAAGAACCTCGCCATCGCAATGAAGGAAGTGGGAGGCGTGCTCTTCCATGTCTCAACCGACTATGTCCATACAACATCCCTTGTAATCCTAATCAGAAGGGTACTCCAACAGGTGTTTATGGTGCGACTAAGAAGCATGGGGAAGATAATATTCTTGGTAGCGGATGCGGGTATATCATCCTTCGTACGGCTTGGCTATATTCAGAGTTCGGCAAAAACTTCTGCAAGACAATGCTTAACCTCACAGCTACAAAGCCTGCTCTCAACGTAGTCTTCGACCAGTGTGGTACTCCATTCTACGCATACGATCTTGCAGCAGCTATCTTCGACATCATCAGTAATCGTAAGTTTGAAGGCAATACTGGCATCTATCACTATTCAAACGAAGGCGTGACCAGCTGGTACGATTTCACAAAGATGATTGCAAAGATAGCTGGCCACAAAGGTTGTGACATTCAACCTTGCTACTCATCTGAATATCCTTCTCCTGTCAAGCGCCCATTATATAGTGTGCTCGACAAGAAGACATTCAAAGACACCTTCAGCATTCGAGTTCCTTATTGGGTAGATAGCCTTGAGGTATGTATCAACAACTTAAAGAATAATAAATAAAAAACATAACTAATGAAGGGCATAGTTCTCGCAGGCGGCTCAGGCACTCGCCTCTATCCAATCACAAAGGGTATCTCTAAGCAGTTGATGCCTATCTACGATAAACCAATGGTGTATTACCCAATCAGCGTGCTGATGCTCGCTGGCATTCGCGACATCCTGATTATTTCTACACCATACGACCTCTCAAGCTTCAAGCGCCTGCTTGGCGACGGCTCAGACTATGGTGTACACTTCGAGTATGCAGAGCAGCCTTCGCCAGACGGTCTTGCACAGGCATTCACCATCGGTAAGGACTTCATCGGTGATGATTCGGCATGTCTCGTCTTGGGCGACAACATCTTCCATGGTGCAGGCTTTACCAAGATGCTCAAGGAGGCTGTTCGTACCGCAGAAGAGGAGAAGAAGGCAACTGTCTTCGGCTACTGGGTCAACGATCCAGAGCGTTATGGTGTAGCTGAGTTCGATAAGGATGGAAACTGCTTGAGCATTGAAGAAAAGCCTGCTAAGCCAAAGTCAAACTATGCCGTTGTAGGTCTCTATTTCTATCCTAACAAGGTGGTGGATGTCGCCAGTAAGATTCAGCCATCGGCTCGTGGAGAGTATGAAATCACTACTGTCAACCAGTGCTTCTTCAACGATGGCGAACTCAAAGTACAGACTCTCGGCCGTGGTTTCGCTTGGCTCGATACAGGTACACACGATTCTCTTTCTGAGGCTTCTACCTACATTGAAGTGCTCGAGAAGCGTCAAGGTTTGAAGGTAGCATGTCTCGAAGGTATCGCTTATCGCCAAGGTTGGATTAGAGAGGAACGTATGCGAGAGCTCGCTCAACCAATGCTCAAGAATCAATATGGTCAGTACCTACTCAAGGTTATTGATGAATTGAAGGAAACGGGAAATCCAAATTTAGATTAAATTTTAAAGAAGGTGTGTGGATTTACATTCAATGATTATTCTCCACAAATATAGGAAATAAATGTAGAGAAGCACATCTTCTACATTTATATAAAACAAATATGGACGTAATAAAAACCGCAATAGATGGTGTAGTCATAGTGGAGCCCAAGGTGTTCAAGGATGCACGAGGCTATTTCTTCGAGTCATTCTCACAGCGTGAGTTTGAAGAGAAAGTACGTAAGATAAACTTTGTACAGGACAATGAATCAATGTCAAGCTATGGTGTGATGAGAGGACTACATTTCCAGTGTCCTCCCTTCACTCAGTCAAAACTTGTTCGCTGCGTGAAAGGCAAGGTACTTGATGTGGCAGTGGATATTCGTAAGGGTTCTCCAACATACGGTCAACATGTTGCAATAGAACTTTCGGAGGATAATCATCGTCAGTTCTTCGTACCAAGAGGCTTCGCTCATGGTTTTGTAGTTCTCTCAGAGACCGCCGTTTTCCAGTACAAGTGTGACAACTTCTATGCTCCTCAGGCTGATGGTGGCATCAGCATCAAGGATGACTCCCTCGGCATTGATTGGCATATTACAACTGACAAGGTTCTCCTTAGTGAGAAGGACACCCTACACGCTTGCCTGAAGGACTTTGATTCTCCTTTCACTTATGAGGATGACCTCTATCCTGAGTTCAAATAATTCGCTTTAATCTTTTAGATTCGTGTTCAAAATGAAAAATATAATTATCACTGGTGGCGCTGGCTTCATCGGTAGCCATGTGGTTCGCCTTTTCGTGAATAAGTATTCCGAGTACAACATTATCAATCTCGACAAGCTGACCTACGCAGGTAACCTGGCGAATCTCAAGGACATTGAGGATAAGCCAAACTATAAGTTTGTTAAGATGGATATCTGCGACTTCGACGCATTCTATCAGCTTATGCAGGACGAGCAGATCGATGGCATCATACATCTTGCAGCCGAGAGTCACGTCGATCGAAGCATCAAGGATCCCTTCACCTTTGCTCGCACCAACGTGATGGGAACTCTGTCTTTACTTCAGGCTGCAAAGCTCTATTGGGAGAGCCTTCCAGAGAAGTATGAGGGCAAGCGTTTCTACCACATCTCTACCGATGAGGTATATGGTGCACTCTCTATGAACCATTCAGAGGGTATTGAGTCTCCGTTCACCACAACAGCATCCAGCTCAAAGCACCACTTGGTGTATGGAGATGACTTCTTCTATGAGACCACCAAGTACAATCCTCACAGCCCATATTCGGCTTCAAAGGCAAGTTCTGACCACTTTGTGCGTGCCTTCCACGATACCTATGGTATGCCTACTATCGTGACTAACTGCTCGAACAACTACGGTCCTTATCAGTTCCCCGAGAAGCTGATTCCACTCTTCATCAACAACATTCGCCATCGCAAGCCACTTCCTGTATATGGCAAGGGCGAGAACGTACGTGACTGGCTCTTCGTTGAAGACCATGCACGTGCTATCGACCTCATTTTCCACAATGGTGCCATTGCTGAGACCTACAACATCGGCGGTTTCAACGAGTGGAAGAACATCGACATCATCAAGGTGGTGATGAATACCGTAGATCGTCTCCTTGGTCGTAAGGAGGGTGAGGATCTTGATCTCATCACATACGTTACTGACCGTCTCGGTCACGATGTGCGTTATGCCATCGACTCGACTAAATTGCAGAAAGAACTAGGTTGGGAGCCATCACTTCAGTTTGAGGAAGGTATCGAAAAGACTGTTCATTGGTATCTTGACAATCAAGAGTGGTTGGATAATGTGGCCTCGGGAGATTATCAGAAGTATTACGAGAAGATGTACGCTGAATGATAAAGTATGAAGACAATTAATATCGGTTTGTTAGGTGTTTATCCAACAGATATGAATAAAGGATGTGAAGCTCTGCTTTATTCAGAGATTGCATTCCTTCATTCATTGAATAATGAGCATAGAAAACTCAATATTGTCATTCTTTCAGGAAGTCGTAAGAAATACTCTGTTACTTATAGAATAGGAAGTTTTGAAGAAAAGGTTGAAGTGTGGCCAATCAACCTTACGTCATCACTTGGAGATTTATTAAATGCTCTCAAGAATTTCAAAACTTATAAGGACTATGCCACACTCGACTATGTATTATGCATAGGTCTGGGAGACAGTTTTGCAGATATTTATGGCATGGACAGATTCTACTCCATTAATCGACCTATTGAACTTATGCAGTCAAAGAAGGTGAAAACCATCTTCATGCCTCAGACAATAGGTCCTTTCAAGTCTGATGAGGCAAGAATAGCCGCAGCTAAAACATTAGACAAAGCAGTATTGGTTTTGCCTCGCGACAAGAAGAGTTTCGACTGTGTAAAAAAAATATCTCATCAGGAGAATGTTACAGAATTAGTTGATATGGCTTTTTATCTGCCATTTACTAGATTAAAAATCAGCAATGGTAAGATCAATGTTGGTATTGCAATCTCAGGCTTACTGTGGAGAGGTGGATACACAGGAAAGAATGAATTCGGACTGAAGGATGATTACAAGTTCATGATGAAATCTGTTATTAATAGTCTCATGAGCGATTCTCAAATCCAGATTCATCTCACACCACATGTTGTTTCAGGCGATGCTTTGCAGGTTGACGACTATGAGTTGGCTTATGAGATTCAGAAAGAGTATGGAAATGAAAGGATAACACTTTCGCCATTCTTCAAGAATCCAATAATGGCTAAGGATTATATTTCTGACTTGGATTTTTTTATGGGATCTCGAATGCACGCATGTATTGCGGCCTTCTCGTCAGGTGTACCTGTGATCCCAATCTCATATAGTCGCAAATTCTCTGGATTGTTTGAAGATACTTTGGGTTACAAACATATTGCAGATCCAACAACTCAAACAACTGAAGAGATTGTAGCATTCATTCATGACTCTATTGAGAAACGAGAAGACCTGAAACAAGAGATTGATTTAATCCTTGAGGAAAAAGTCGAGTCATGTAAGCAAAACTTAACGAATCTGTTTAATAACCTATTGAGTAAATGATTATGAGTATCAAACGATATTTGCGACAGAAACTTGACTATGTGAAGACAAGACTCAGCATAGCTAAGCTTTACTATGCCGATTGTAAGTACAATATTAAGTATCATCGTGGGACTTGCGAGGATTCCAAAGACAAGTCTGATGCAAACATCATGCTGGTCATGCATGCTTTGGAAAAGGGAATGTCTTTTTCAAGTTCAGCTGGCAGTAGAGAGTTCGGTGGCGCTAAGGCAATAAGCCTTGTAAACTACCTTTTAGAGCACGAAAAGAAATATGAAATAGACGCCCAGTTCGTTACTGCTGTAAACATCTTAGCTGCTTATCTACAGGATAGGAATAGTACTAAAGATAAAAATCAGCGAGACAAAATATCGAAGTTTATAGAATGTCATCATGATTTGATAACACCTAACAAAGGTGGCGTAAAAAAAGTTTCAAAGCCAACCAATAGTCTCACTTTTGATGATGTTAAGAGTTTTTATGTTTCTCGTTCCAGCGTACGAGAATATTCTGCAGAACCTATTACTGATTCAGAGATTAACAAAGCAAAGGAAATAGCGGCTTTGAGCCCTAGTGCATGCAACCGACAAGCTTCAAGAGTGTATTCCATAAAGGATAGAAACATTATTAAGATACTTATCGACAATCAGTTGGGCGATCAGGGGTGGTGCAATAATGCAGAAACACTATTTGTTATTACAAACAAGGCATCTTATTTTGGTAATATATACGAACGTAATGAGCCATACATTGATGGCGGAATGTTTGCAATGAACTTTATGATGGGACTTCATGCTCAGGGTATTGCAAGCTGCTATAAGATGTATATTCGAGAACCAAGTAAGGATGCAGAGTTTCGAAACATAGCAGGCATTTCAAACAATGAGATTCCGATCATATTGATATTAGCAGGTCATTATTTGGCTAAACCTGTTACTTCACCGTTGTCTTTCCGCAACGAGCTTTAATTTTTCCGTAATGAAAGGTCAGTATTATATCAATTCTTTCTTTTGGAGTACACTAAGAACCCTTCTCACAGCAGTACTCAATTTTGTGAGTGTGCCAATATTACTTAAATATTTTGGCATTGATGATTATGGCATTTTGACATTGGCGATTTCAACAAATGCTTATGTTGCTATCTTGGATGTATCGGGTAGCAGTGGTCCTATCAAGTATTTTTCAGGTTGGATTGCAAAAGGGGAAATAGAGCACTTAAAAAGAGTGGCTGGTACAAGCATCTCCTTTTATGGATTATTTGGTATAATAAATGCTGTGGTTCTGTTGGTGATAGCATTCTTTGGAGGCTCTTGGTTTGGCCTGACTCCTAATCAGTTTGAGACATTCAAGATTGCACTTTTCATCCTTGCTGCATTTTCAGTATTGAATTGGAGTACACATATTTTCTCACAGCTTTTGATTGCCAGTGAGAACGTGGCTTATACTCATAAAGTCAATATCGTTGCGACCTTGATGAATTTCGCAGTGGTTTTGATTACGGTGTATTTTAAGCTGACCTTGAACCAGTATTTTCTGGGGTATATAGCATTACAAAGTTTAGTAGTAATTCCGTTTTTCTATAAGACCAAAAAGCTGCATTTAATAGATAATCCGTTTCCTTGCAACTATTGGCGTGAGTTCGGTGAAGTGTTAAAATACAGTCTTGCTTTGTTTGCAATGGGAGTATTTCAGGCCATGGCAGCAAAATCCCGACCTCTGTTATTAGGTTTGGCATCAGACAATGCGGCAACGATTTTGGGTGAATATAGGATTATTGAGGTATTTCCTGCATTCATAATTTCATTATGCGGAGCTCTCATAGGAATATTCTTACCCAAAACATCGAAATTTGTTGCTGATAACAATATTGCTGGCATGGAAAATATCGCATACAATGGAACAAAATACACTTCATTGCTTACATGTTTCATTTGTTTCCCAATATTGATTAATTCAGCAGAGATATTGAGTGTGTATGTAGGAGCTGAGTATGAGTATTTAGCGAACTGGATGATGCTATGGATTCTGACTTTGATTTTGAATTTATATAATTCTCCAATGTCAAGTCTAATTCTTGCGACAGGTAAAACTCGAATGCTTGTTTACTCTAGTGCTATTTCCTGCGTTGTTTCGATGATCATTAACTATTTCCTCTGTACTACCCTTGGTGTCGGATCTGCTGTAGTAGGATATTTGATATATATCATTATTCAGCAGTTGTTCTATTATTTCTATTTTAATAACCGGATAATGGGAATGAACTCTATTCGTATACTGAAAATGTTCCTCGTACCTACCTTATTAGGTGGATGTGTTGCTCTTCTCTTAATGCTTATTCCGTATGATTGGAGTATGTTATCCAAAGGTGGTATTATTGTAGAAGGAGCTATAAAAGCATTGGTTTGGGCAGCTTTGTATTCTGGAGTATTATGCATTTTCAGATTTGTAACAATCAATGAAATCTGCAATTTAAAAAGAGGTTAATCGATGAATAACAAGATATCCATTGCAATGGCTACATATAATGGCGAGCGTTTTCTTCGTGAGCAATTAGATAGCCTGTATAATCAAACTGTAGAACCTTATGAAGTGGTTATATCTGACGACTGCTCTAAGGATTCTACACTAAAAATTGCACAAGAGTATCAGAATAGGCTAAATATCAAAATACTATCTCATACTAAGAATCAAGGTGTAAATAAGAATTTTGAATTTGCTATTCGTGCTTGCGCTGGTGATTACATCATGATTTGCGATCAAGATGATATTTGGCTTCCTGAGAAAGTCAAAGTCCTGTATGAAAATATTCTTGAGGTAGAAGAACAAATCGGTTCGCATAGTCCAATTCTTGTATCTTCAGAATCAATATCGTTCTCTGATTCCAAGGAGATTAATCTTGAGTTAAGACCATGTAATGGAATCATCTCCGAGCAGAAAGATTTTATTTATAATAAGTATCTTTATTGTCAAGGTTGCACAATGATTTTCAATAAAGCATTTGTGGCCGCATTGCCATCAATGCCTGAAGATTTCAAAGCATTCCCGTATGATGCCTTCATTGCTATGATAGGAATCTTTAATGGACAGCGCCGTCATATATTGCAGTCTTTAATGTATTATCGAAATCACGACGCAAATGTGGTGGGGAAAAAATATATTGATCAACCATTTTGTGAGAGAGTGAGGAATCGTTTACTCACAATGACCTATGATTTCTATGAAATACCATATTTCCGACAAAAATTATACTACTCGATATATACAAATGAGACCTACAAAAAGCAATTTATCATCAACAAAGATATCCATATAATAGCCCATTACTATCATGCTTCTATATTTCGTAAGGTGATCTTAATTTGTAAGACAACAAAGAAGGACATCTATACGCGTTGTATTCAATTTACGAAATTCATAGTCTCATTACCGATACGTTTGTTTCTCAAACCTGATGTAGATTAATTCTTCTATCATAAAATAATTATTTATAATCAGATAATATGAATGTTGCATATACTATTAAAAGATTAATTTGGACACTTGTCCACAATCGAAAAGCGTTCTTAGATTTTGTAGTGTGCGGAATGGCTTCTATTATTCCGGATTCAAAGTTTTTGAGTTGGAGATTTAGACTAAATGTTGGCTACAAATTGGACTTGAATAATCCAAAATCTTTTAACGAAAAAATACAATGGATGAAATTGAAGGAGTTTCATCCTGAATACACAAAACTGGTAGATAAGGTGTCTGCCAAGGGGTATGTTACAGAAAAGATTGGTAAAGAATACATTATTCCGACACTTGGTATCTGGAACACCATTGAAGAAATTGAATGGGATAAACTTCCAACGTCATTTGTCATAAAGAATACTGGGGATTCTGGTGGTGTTATAGTATGCAAAGACAAGTCAAAAATCGATATTGCTCAGGCAAAGAGAGTTTTGAAGGAAGGTTTAGAAACAAATTATTACGACCGCAACAAGGAATATCCTTATAAGGATGTTAAGCCAAGAATAATTGCTGAAGCTTACATGGAGGATGAGAGCGGCTATGAATTAAAGGATTACAAAATTTTCTGTTTTGATGGCGAACCAAAATTTTTGTTTGTTGCAAGTGACAGACAGAAAAAAGGAGAGGATACAAAGTTTGATTTCTTTGATATGGACTGGAATCATCTTCCTGTAACAAATGGTCATCTAAATGCAAAAGTACCTCCTCAGAAGCCAAGTAATTTTGAGGAAATGGTTGAAGTTGCCTCTAAGCTCTCAAAAGGTTATCGTCATGTTAGAGTTGATCTTTATAATATAAATGGAAAAGTGTACTTCGGTGAACTCACATTTTTTCATGATAGCGGTCTTGTTCCTTTTGTTCCTTTAGAGTGGGACTACAAGTTTGGAGAGTATCTTGTTCTTCCAACGAATTCTATAAATTAATAACTTTACTTTAGCATTTGGATATTTCTAAGAAATCAGCACGTTACATGGCGTTATAAGCCTAAACTAATCTGAGTGTCTAATTTACAAGCAAGAAAATTTCCTGTACATTCAGATTGTTAGAGTCAGTTCTGTTCTCACAAATAGCAGAAATACTGAAAATTACTTCAAATGCTAAAGTTGAATTAATAATAAGCTCATGGGCAAACTTTTCAACATCTGTAATTTCTACTTCCTCCTTTGGTGTATATTCCGACTTAAAGGATGTCTATACGAAGGAGACCTTATCTCTATGATTTCGTATGCCATCATCATGCTCATGTCCTTATACTACTTTATAGTTTGCCTTAAGGACTATCGAGATCAACCCATGATTAAGTCATATAACATAATGGTAATAATATTTACAGTTTATGGCTTGATTAACATACTCTTCTTTGAAGATGTAAATAGAGGTGGCCATATAATCCCAACAGACTTTTTTCTTCAGAATATTCTTAGGTCAATGTTACCTTTCTATGCATTCTATGCATTTACCAAACAAGGGTACATCACAAAGAAATGGTTATGCTATGCTGCTATAATTGTATTAGTAATAAGTATCCCTAGATTTTATTTCGAAGAAATCAAAATGATGCAGACTATGTTGGCACAAGGCTCTTCAAATGTTGAGGAAGTAACGAATAATGCAGGCTATTTATTTTCTGCTATTTTGCCGTTATTTTGTTTTTGGAATAAGAAACCTCTTGTTCAATATATCGGATTTTTTGTATGTATATACTTCATGTTATCAGGCATGAAACGTGGAGCAATTATGGTTGGAGCTATAAGTCTCTGTTTTATTTTCTACTACATGTTAAAATCGAGTGGAGTTAAGAAGAAATTAGTATTCTTCCTTCTTTCAATAGCATTGTGTTATGCTGCTTATTTGTATTTCTCATATATGGCAGAAAATTCTGTCTACTTCTTACAACGACTCGAAGAAACCAAAGAAGGAAATACAAGTAGTAGAACTGTATTGTATGAAGACTTTTGGAATATGTTCTGGAATAATAGCAACCCAATAAGCTTTTTCGTTGGATTAGGCGCAGATGCCACAATTAGATTTGGTAAAAATTATGCGCATAGTGATTGGCTTGAAATTGCTGTGGATCATGGCTTGCTTGGCGTAACTATGTTTAGCATCTTTTGGGTAAGGATGTATAATTTTTGGAAATCGTCTAATATTTATCCAGTTGTTTATGTTGCCCTTGGAGCATGCCTCATTCAAATATTTGCTAAGACATTCTTCTCTATGTCAATTAATGATTTAGAGTTTTTTACAGTATTGGTATTAGGTTATTGTGCTGCTGTTATTACATACCCAGAATTAGCAGTAGAAGAGGATTTATCATAATTTAATAGACTTCCAATGAAAATATTATTTCTAATAAATCAGTTTGCTGATGGTGGCAGAGAACGTCGAATGGTTGAACTAGTGAAGGGGTTAGATAAAATTGGCGATATACAAATGCACACCATAGTTTTCCATAAGAATGTGGATTACCCAGATGTGCTTTCCACAGAGATGACATACGAGTGTATAGATGATTCAGACCGCAAAGAGCGTTGTGCCAAGATTGAGAAAGTCATAGCTTCATTCGCTCCTGACTTTGTGCACTCCTGGGTTGACACACCTACCGAAATGCTTCTGCTGGCACACTTAAAAAACAAGTACCACTACAAGTATATTGCTGGCTTTGTGGCAGATGGAAACAAGGATCCAATGTTTTCGGCTCGTCATTTGATGATGATGTACACATTTTGGAAATCAGATGCTATTGTCAGCAACTCTATAGCTGGACTCATTGCAAAGGGTGCACCAAAGAAAAAGAGTAATGTCATATACAATGGCTTCGACTTTATCCGCATTCCAAAGTATCTTGACAAGGATGTAAAACGCAAGGAACTTGGTGTTAAGACCCGATACCTTGTTGTGATGTGCGCAAGAATCAATGCAGCAAAGGATTGGGAGTCGTATATCCAGCTGGCAGCATTCGCAAAAGAGGCTGAGCTCGATGTTACATTTTTGGCGGTGGGCTATGGAGATAAACTTTCTTATTACCAAGAAATAACTAACCAACTAGAAAGCAACATCAAATTTATAGGAAGAAGAACAGATGTAGAGGAAATCCTCTATGTGGCTGATTTTGGTGTGCTATTTACCAACAGTCGTGTACATGCAGAAGGTGTTTCAAATTCTATCCTTGAAACAATGGCTTCTGGAATTCCTGTCATTGCTACCGATGGAGGAGGAACACCAGAAATCGTTGAGAGCGGACAGAATGGTTATATCATAAAAGAGTCTGATAGCAAGGCTGCGTTTGATTGCTTAAAAAGGGCTATTGATGACAAGAATCTCTATACTAAATTATCGAAAAATGCAATTGTGACAATTAGCAACAAATTCTCGATTGAAAAGATGGTAAATGAGTATATAGATCTCTATTACAGGCTTCTGCAGAAATAGCATACTGAAATGAATATATTTAGCTCGATTCGAAAAGCTTTTAGCCAATATACCTGGGATTTGGCATATGGCGAATATAGGGAGGACATATTCCGCAATGGAATTGAGTGGAAGAACCTGCATATCCTAAAGAATCCATATAAGACGAAGTGGTTTGCAGATCCATTCATTCTTGATGTTACAGATGAGAAGATTATCTTCTTGGTTGAAGAGTTTGATTCGGGAGTAAATAGAGGACGAATTGCCAAAATTGCTGCAAACAGACAAACTCAAACAATTGAAGATTGTAAGATTATCCTTGATTTACCGACTCATTTGTCTTTCCCTGCAATCTATCGTGAAGACAACAATATCTTTGTGCATCCAGAGAATTCTGCTTCTGGAAAGAGCACAATGTATAGATACGATGTCGAGAACGATAAATTCGTAGATCCCATTGTGGTATCCGAGCTTCCTCTTGTAGATGCCATCATCAGGATAGAAGCTGGTGTGTACAAGATGTATGCAACACAAATACCTGATGCAGGAGGAAAGAAACTGATAGTATTAGAATCTGACAAGCTTACAGGGTCATATAAGCAAATTCTTACAATTGAGTTCGATCGGCGAGAGGCAAGAATGGCAGGAGCATTTGTTGAAACTTCGGAAGGAATATTCAGACCTGCACAGGATTGCAATAGGGACTATGGTGAGGCCATATTGTTCTATAAGGGCAAAGATGTAGTTTATCGACAGAAGCCAGGGAACTGGAAATACGAAGGTCTCCACACATTTAATAAAAAAAACGGATTTTTTGTTATAGACTTAAAGGTATATAATTATCCCTTTATTCATCAATCGCTTAAAGTAGTAAAAGGGCTCATCAATAAATAGCAAATCTATGATTAAAGTACTTTCAATAGGACAGCTACCACAAGAGGTTGGTGGTAGTTATACAACAGGAGTTACTCGGGTGGTTCACGAACTCAGCAAACAGCAGATACCTGATGTTGAGCAGTATCTCTATGCTACAAATGTGAAGAGCGAAGATGCAGAAAAGATATGCACCTATCCACATCAATACATGGGTTACAAACTGATGCTTTTCGAGGTTCTCTGCAATGTCTTGAAACACCCTCTGCAAACCATGAAGGAATGGCAGCACTATAAAAAGGTATGTCACGTGAATCCTATACGATTTGAGATATATAAGGCAAACTATGAACGAGTTGTCAAAGAGGTAAATCCTGATATTGTTCACATTCACGGTCTGGGAATCTCTCCTCTATATCATCTGAACAAGAAGTATGGTTTGCCAATTTTGAGGACCTCTCATGCAGTACCTCTTCTGCGAGAGTATGGGGACAAGTATCGTACGGCAGTAGATGCTGCATTAGGAACCAGATATTTTGCAGACTATGACACTGCTCTTAACGTGGATAACAAGAATAAGCTCGTTGAATTAGGAGTAGATCCTTCAAAGATTACTATTATTTCCAACGGAATAGATACAAAACGATTCTTTTTTTTGAAAGACGAACGAGAGAGCATCCGCAAGGAGAATGGTGCTACAGATGATACCGTTGTATTCATGACATCAGGCCTACTCATCGACAGAAAGGGACAATTGTCTTTCTTGAAGATTCTACACAAGAGTGGCTTAAACTTCCAATATTGGATGTTGGGCAAAGGGCCAGATTGGGATGCAATCAAACAGTATATTGAAGATAATAATTTGGAGGATCATGCAAAGATATTCGGACAATTAAGAGCTGAGAATATTGCAAAATATCTTTCTGGAGCAGATTTCTATTCCCATGCAAGTACAACTGAAGCTCAGTCACTTGCTGAGATAGAAGCTTATTCTACAGGTCTTCGCATTGTAGTTAATAGCAAGATTGCAGATACTGTTATCGGAAATGCGTTCAATGACAAGCAAAATTACTATATCATGGATTTTGATAATGTGGATAATATAGACTTTGCACAATGGGTTGAAATGGAAACTCCGGAACGTTTTTCTCGCAATCATTTCGACTGGTCGAAGATTGCGGCTAAATACGGAGAGCTATATCATGCAATAGTTGAAAAACGAACAAAATGAAAAAGCTGCTTTATTTGATTATTAGTTCTTACAAACGTTTGTCTGGAAGGATATACACTTTTCTTTTCAAGCGTATGCTCCACTCCTATGGTAGCGTTGGAGTAAATAACTTCTGCAAAGTAGCAAGAACTGCCAAGGTTGATGTGGGTTATCATTTAAACTCTAATGGCTTGATTATCACAGGAATGGGAAGGGTGAAAATTGGCGATTATCTTCACACTGGTTCCAATTGCAAGATAATGCTTGGTAGTCACGACTACGATCATGGAGAGGCTATTCCATACGGTTCGACTTATGTAGAAAGGTTCGTAGAAATAGGTGATTTTGTGTGGTTGGGCTCAGATGTAACAATCTCTGGTAACGTTAGGATTGGAGAAGGTGCCATTGTCGCCATTGGTTCCGTAGTTGTGAAAGATGTTCCTTCATACGCTATTGTAGGTGGCAATCCTGCCAAGATTATAAAGTATCGTGACATTGAGCATTTCCATAAACTGAAACAAGAGAAGAAATTTCATTAATATGACATATTTAGAGGCCGTTGATCTGATAAGAGAGATTGAGTCGAAATATGACTTGATGAAGGTGACATACAAAGATGTAAGTGTTTGGCCTTTGTTGAGAGTTAATATTGTTGACGCAATCACGGGTAATAACGATACGATGAAGAGTATTGGTAGTTCTGCTATTAAGCAGGTGTTGAGTACACTTTTCTACTATAATCCTTTTAGCTATTTCAAGAAACGCTCAGTATGGTTATTTGCCGGTTTTGAACGAAGAAAAGAGGTGTACGGAAAGAGACAGTTACGAGTATCTGGTTGTGTGACGAGTGCTCATCCTGAAACATTAGTCATTGAGAAACCAGGAAAGGATCAAAGCAGCTACCCAAGAAAGAATATACCAGAGAAGGATATCGTATCAGAATCATGGCTTCTGCTGTTTGTGCACGCCATTGTAATACTGACAAAGTGGAAAAAGATTAGTTTGCAGAATGAAGTTATACTCCAGCAAGTACTTGCCGACAACCATATTCAGTTCGATTATAATAGCGCCATTCGCATATTGATTGCACAGAAAAATGTTTTTGGCGTCTTGCTCGAAATCACTCATAAGCCGAAAAAAGTGATTATTGAGTGCCCTTACACTATTATGGGCTATGTGTGGTCACTGCATAAGAAGGGCATTCCTGTTATCGAACTGCAACATGGAGTTCTCAATGATAAGCATTATGCCTACAACTCGCTCTATTCTTCTCCTATTCTCTATCCGGATGAGATTTGCGTGTTTGGTCAGGACGAGTATGAGTATCTGAATGGTCAGGATTGTCATTATTGCAAGAAGATACATAAGACTGGTCTGTTCTTTATGGAGTTGGCCAAACAAAGTTTTACGAACGATCCTCTCAAGGAGTTTCGAAGCAAGTACGAGAAAGTAATTCTTGTAGCAGGTCAGAGAGGTTATGAAGAAGCAATGGCTGAATACGTAAAGGGAGCAGCTAGAAAAACTTCAAACTGCCTATATGTCTATGTTCCACGAAATACAGATGCAGGTTTGGTGTTTGATCAGGACAACATCGTTTATCGTCCAGGAGTGAATATATACGAGTATATGATTTGGTGTGATGTGCATTTGACCATCTCATCAACCACTTGTCTGGAATGTCAGTATTATCAGAAGCCGACCATTTTCTATAATTACGCAGATATGTCTGTAAACTATTATTACAAGGTGCTGAAACCTGAAAATGGGGTTGTTTATACCGGGTCCGTTGATGAATATGAGACAGCTCTTGATACTGTACTAACAAAGCAGTTTGTCTACAAAGAGGTATTTGCAAGCGATACAGTTGAAAAGATAAAACTAATAATAGAAAAATAACAATATGAACATTGGAATCATCATACAGGCAAGAATGGGTTCTACCCGTCTCCCTGGCAAAATTTTGAAGCCTTTCTATGGAGGCAAGACTCTCCTTGAAACACTTTTGGACGACCTTCACAAAGTGGAAGGAGCAAAGGTGATTGTTGCAACATCTGTCAATGAAAATAATGACAAATTGGTGACTTTCCTCAAAGAGAAAGGTGAACTTGTGTTCCGTGGCTCGGAGAACGATGTGCTCGACCGCTTTATCAAAGCTGCTGAGATAAATGATGTAGATGGTATTGTGCGTATCTGCTCTGACAATCCTTTTATGGATTGGCATGGAGTAGCACAACTCGTAGAGAAGGCAAAGACATCTACTGCTGATTACATCGGTTTCTGCATTAACGACAAACCTTCCATCCTTACCCACTTTGGTTTTTGGGGTGAGTTTGTACGCCTTTCAGCTCTCAAGCGTGTGGCAGGAAACACAGAAGAGGGGACACCTGCTCATGAGCATGTGACCTATCACATATACAACCATCCGGATGAGTACAGGTGCGAGTGGATTGCAGGGCCTGATTTCCTTCAAGGACGTGATGACATTCGTCTGACCATCGACACTCCTGAAGACCTTGTAAATGCCTTGAAAGTATATTCAAATCTCAAGGCAAAGGATGGAAACTTCACTCTTCAGGATGTTGTCGCTTATCTCGATTCACACGAAGAGATTAAACAATCTATGATTTCAAATATCTTCCAAAATAAGAAATAACCATAAATTCATACAATTATGATTACCAAAGGTGAGACCTACATTATTGGTGAAATCGGTCAGAACCATAATGGTTCAGTTGACATAGCAAAACTTATTGTAGAACTTATTGCACGTCCAGTGCATGAGGATGTGTTTAGTCTGGATCTCAAGCCAATGAATGCAGTCAAAATGACTCGGCGCGACTTGAAAGAGGAGCTTACTACAACACAGATGAATCGTCCTTATGTAAATAATAACTCATTTGGCGCAACTTACGGAGAACATCGTGCATTTCTTGAACTGGATGATGATGCACATTATGAGGTGTACAAGTTTGCAAAGGAAAAAGGTCTTGATTTTGTTGAGACCCTCTGCGCAAAGGGGTGTCTATCAATATTCAAACTTTTTACTCCTGACTATTTGAAGGTTGCGTCCCGCGATCTAACAAACCTTCCTTTGTTGGCTGCTATGGCAGAGACAAAGATTCCAATCATTCTCTCTACAGGAATGGCAGGAAAGAAGGAACTGGATGATGCTCTTGAGGTGATTACTCGCTACCACAACGACATTTCAATCCTTCATTGTGTATCTCAGTATCCTACCCATCCAGATAATTTGAATCTTAATACAATCAACTATCTCAAGAAGCATTATGGTCAGTACCACATTGGTTTCTCAGATCACACCATTGGTATTTCGGCTCCTGCTATTGCGGTAGGTATAGGTGCAGAGATCATCGAGAAGCACATCACGATTGATCGTCACATGAAGGGTACAGACCAACCTGGTTCTCTCGGTCCTGATGGCGTAAACCGTATGGTGCGCGACATTCGTATGGTTGAGCGCTGGCTTGGAACAGAAGACCTCTACATTGACAAAAGTGTAGTAGGCTCAAAGGAGAAGCTGGAGCGCTCTATTGCCTCTCTTTGCGAAATCAAAGCAGGTGAGGTAATTACCGAGGACAAGATTCACATGCTGAGCCCTGGTGATGGCTTCAAGTGGGCAGAGAAGGATTTTGTTGTAGGGCATAAGGCTATCAAGGATATTCCAGCCAATGAGGTTATTTATCAGAGTTTGATTGACTAATCAATGGAGAAGAAACTTCCTAAACTTATCCTTACAGACATTGATGGTGTTTGGACGGATGGTGGAATGTATTACGACGACACTAACCTAGAGTTGAAGAAATTCAACACCTACGATAGTGCTGGCGTACTGTTCGCACATCATTTGGGTATTCCCGTTGGCATTCTTACCGGTGAGAATACCCAGATTGTACAACGACGTGCCGACAAACTCAAAGTAGATTACTGCTATCTTGGTTGCAAAGATAAGGTTGCTATAACTCAGCATCTATGCGAGCAGTTGGAAATAACAATACAAGATGTTGCCTATATTGGAGATGATCTCAACGACCTCAAGCTTTTGAAAATAGTTGGTTGGGCTGGAGTGCCTTCTTCTGCTCCAAAGTATATTCAGACTGTTGCGACTATTCCGCTGGAAAAGAGAGGTGGCGAAGGTGTCTTCCGAGAGTTTGTGGAAACTATTCTTGGAGAAGAAAAAATATTATCCATAATTGAAGATATTCAATTAGTTACACAATGATATATGGTTGATTATCAATGCTTTAACTTAGGGGGGGGTAATACGTGGAGACTTAAAAGCAGAGGGAATCAATAAAGTATTTTCCTTTGCAATGCTGAAAGCCTTTATTGCATCACCCACCACCCGCTACCTTTTGTGGTTCCGTATTGGCTCCTATGTGAAGGGAAAGAAGCAGTGGATGCTACTCTATCCGATTATCTATATGTTCTACAGACATCTGCAATACAAAACAGGTATTCAAATAAGATTAGGAACAAAGATAGGTGTAGGTGTTCGTTTTGTGCATTTGGGTCAGGTTGTTATAAACGGAGGAACAGAAGTTGGGCACAATTGTACAATCTTCCATGATGTAACTATAGGATCAACATCATTAGGAGGACGGGCTCCACGATTAGGAGATAATGTATGTCTATGTGCTGGAGCTAAAATACTTGGTGATATACAAATTGGCAATAATGTCTTGGTAGGAGCCAATGCGGTTGTTGTGAAAGATGTTCCGGATAATGCAGTAGTCGGTGGTGTTCCTGCAGTGATCATATCGATGGAAGGAACAGAAAAAGTTAGAGTGTGGAGAAGATAACTATTTTGAAATGAAGAAGTATATCGTCATAGTTTTCACTGGACTATTGATGTCAATACCTGCATTAGCTCAACTCTTGGGAAACAAAGCGAATAATGTAAAAATCCAGATAGACAGACAGCTATACAAATCTGCCTATGATGCACTTATCAAGAAAGTAGATTCATATCTACCTGAGCCTTATTTGTCTGTGGTGAATGATAAGATCATATTCCAGCGAGTGGTGATATACATGACTATATGAGCATTGGCAGATATACTTGGCTTGATACTACAAAGGAAGATGGACTGCCATACATAGGGCGTGATAGATATACAAATCCAGAATACTATACATACGACAGAGAAGTTTTGCTAAAAATGGTGGATAGGGTTAAGACTTTCACGCTTGCTTGGTATTTTTCTGATGATAGACGGCATGCTTCAGTAGCCATAGAGCAAATTCGTGTATGGTTCTTGAAGAAAGAAACCTACATGAATTCGAATATGTATTATGGTCAGATCGTGAAAGGCTACACCTCCTTGAATGCAACAGCTGTTCTTGATGGTGCAGGATTTGTGAATATGATAGATGACTTATACCTCTTGGACGATTATCACTCCTGGATGTGGCATAGAGATATCAAACGAGTGAAGAAGTGGTTGGGTCAGTTTCTAGATTGGATAGAGACAAGTGATCAAGGAGTTCGTCAAAACAAATCGAGAGATAATACTGGAACGTCTTACGATCTTCAGAGATTGGCATATAACCTATATTGTGGGCGAACAGAAAATGCACAAGAGATTCTTAATAACTTTGTTGAGAAAAGAGTTTTTAAGCAGATAGATGACAAAGGTGTGCAGGTAGAGGAAATCAAACGGGCAAGCTTATTGGGTTATTCAGTATCGAACATATCAGTAATGATGAACTTCATTGCAATTGTATGTAACCAAGGTTTGCAATTTACACCAGAATCTTCAACTCGTTTCTATAAGGCTGTTAACTACCTTACCTCTTATCTTGATGAGAATAAACAGTGGCATATCAGGAGATTTCAAACATGAAATACTACCGCAAACGCCTTTGTTTTGAACTGTTTAGGATTGCGACTTGCATAGATAGGTCAAAGACGAACTATCTAAAGCTCTATGAGAAGTATGGCAAAATGAGTGATAACGATATAAATGTTCTGTTATACTGATTGTAATGGCTTCAAAGAAAGAGCAAACTGGCAAGCTAACTTTCTAGCCTTGAAACGGCATGTGGAGTTGACTGACCATTTCCCGAACAAGCAATACTTTCGATTAATGATTAAAGATTCATAATTAATGATGCGCTACAACGACCCCAAAGCGTACGTTGAGGAACATCATCACTTTCCTGCCAAGTTTTCGGGAGAAGGGGCAAAGTGTCTTTTAAACAGGGTGGAGTATCAGAGGAAAAGGTTGAAGAATAGACTGATGACTGAGGAATAAAAAAGTGTTGTTTCTCACCTTGTGTACTGAGAGGTCTGGAGAGCATACAGGAGGAAAAAAAACGAATTAACATATAAATTGTATTAATGCAAGACTACGGATTAGTATCGATAATCACGCCAACATGGGCGTGTGCAAAATTTATAAGTGAAACGATAAAGAGTATTCAAGCTCAAACTTACCAGAACTGGGAACTGTTGATTCAAGACGACTGTTCGACAGATAATGCGGACAAGGTGGTAGCTCCACTGGCAGAATTGGATTCTCGAATCAAATATGAGTGCAACCCGAAGAACTCAGGAGCTGCCATTACACGTAACAATGCACTTCGTCGTGCAAAGGGCAGGTGGATCGCGTTCCTCGACTCGGATGATTTGTGGTTGTCGGAGAAACTGGAGCATCAGTTGAAGTTCATGGTGGAGAACGACTATGCCTTTACTTATCACGAATATATGGAGATGAGTGAGGATGGTCGCGACTTGGGAGTGTATGTGTCGGGCATTAGAACAGTGTCGGAGTTCGATATGTATGCTTGTTGCTGGCCTGGGTGTTTGACGGTGATGTATGATGCGGAGAAGATTGGGCTCATTCAGATCAAGGACGTGCGCAAGAATAACGATACTGCAATGTGGCTGAAGGTGGTGAAGAAGGCTCCTTGCTATCTACTGAAGGAGAACTTGGCTCGCTACCGCAGGCGTGCGGTGTCGATTACTCCCAAGCCGCTTCATAAGCGTATTTGGGCACATTATCCGTTATTCCATGTTGCGGAGGAAATGAATCCTGTGAGAGCAACATTTTGGGTGTTGATGAATGTCTTCGGAAACGCATTCAAGAAAATGTTCTATGTAAAGAAGATATAGGTTTTGAACGCAAATATTTAGGAAATATTTTTTCACTTATTATCAGTTGTACTCAATGATAGTCCGATAGATGAGGAACTGCTAATAGGGTGTACTGAATCTGACTGGAGTGAGGCGATTGACCTGTTCCAACGCCAAGGTGTGATGGCTGTGGCTTTTGAGGTCATAGAACGTGTGCCTAAAGCATTGCGACCTCTGCTCCCGATATTGCTGGAATGGTACGGCAATACAGAAATGGTGGACCAGCAAATGAAAGACATGCGAAAAGTGGCTTATGTAAATGAGATGGCAAGGCATGGTCTACGAACTTATGTGATGAAGGGCATTGGAGTAAGCATGTATTATCCTGTCACAACGCATAGGAAATGCGGGGATCTGGATTGTTTCTTCCTAAACGATGATGATATGTCTGCTTACGAGGCTGGCAATATAGTATCTGAATCTGTTGGGGCACATGTAGAACGTGACTATTACAAGCATTCGCATATTAAGTACAAGGGGCTAACGGTGGAGAACCATCAGTTCTGTACGTCTATTCGTGGGGGTAAGGACAAGAAGGCATTTGAACGTCATTTCCAGTCCTTGCTTCGTTTATCAGATGCGAATCAGATAGAAGGTTCGAACCTATTGATTCCTTTGGTAAACTTTACTGCGTTGTTCTTTACGGCTCATTCTTTACAACATTTCCTGTTTGAGAAGATACATTTCAGATATGTGTTAGATTGGATCATATTTCTTCGAACCGATGCATCTCTTGTTGATTGGAATGATTCCTGGAACTGGTGTGTGAGAATGAAATATACTCGTTTTGTTCTATGTCTAAATTGGATATGCCACAATAAATTGGGCATGCAGATTAATATTCCTGAACCTCCTGAAGAATTCAATGTGGAGCAACTTTTACATCGAATATATAAATGACATCTTTGCAAATGGTGATTGTATAACGGCAGGCATGAGTCATCTAAAAAAGTTGTGGGTGAAAAGTTATGGATTCTTCCGGAATAGCTGGAAGCACAAAGCACTTCGTCAGTCAAGTGCATTTGGTATGTTAGTTCACCTTGGGTGGATGTATGTTTTAGAAAGGAACCCCCAAATATAACCATATTCATAATCTAATCTTGGAGTTAGACAAACATAAACAATATGAAACGGCTTTTTGATATTATCGCAAGTGGATGCGGACTCTTAGTTTTGAGTCCGATATTCCTAATTATGGTTATCTGGATAAAGCTGGATAGCAAAGGTCCTGTATTTTATCGTCAAGTACGTGTCGGACGACACAATAAAGATTTCCGAATCTTCAAATTCCGCTCAATGAGGGTGGGTGCAGACAAGGGTAGTCTTGTGACCATCGGAGGCAGAGATCCTCGTATCACTCGAAGCGGTTATTTCATCCGTAAGTATAAGTTGGATGAGTTCCCGCAGTTAATCAATGTCTTCAAGGGAGAAATGAGTCTAGTGGGTCCTCGTCCGGAGGTTCGCTACTATGTGAACTACTGGACACCAGAGCAGATGTATGTGTTAGATGTTCGCCCTGGTATCACAGACCCTGCTTCTATCAAGTTCCGTAATGAGAATGAGTTGATGGAAAAGGCAGAGGATCCTGAAGACTACTATATCAACGTGATTATGCAGGAGAAGATAAAACTTTATCTTGAATATGTTCAGAACGTAAGTTTCTGGTACGATATAAAGCTTATCTTCCAGACATTCAAGGTGATTATTACTGAAAGATAAGTTTGATTGAAATATATAAAATATAATAACAAATGAGTGTAGATTTGAAAAGAAGGAATATTCCTTTTTCGCCTCCAGACATGACGGAGGCAGAGGCTAATGAAGTTCGTAATGCAATTCTGAGTGGTTGGATTACTACTGGTTCTCGCACGAAGAAGTTGGAGAAGACAATCTCAGAATATGTTCACACGGAGAAGACGGTATGCCTGAACTCGGCTACTGCGGCTATGGAGATGGTGCTTCATGTGTTGGGTGTGGGCCCTGGCGATGAGGTGATTATGCCTGCATACACTTATACGGCTTCGGCTTCGGTGGTTCAGCATGTGGGTGCTACCATCGTGATGGTGGACTCGCAAAAGGATAATGTGGAGATGGACTATGAGAAGCTGGCCACAGCTATCACAGAGCGCACCAAGGTTATTGTGCCTGTGGATCTGGCGGGTATCTGTGCCGATGTGAATAAGATCAAGGAGATTGTGACTCGTCCTGAGATTCAGGCTAAGTTCACTCCTAAGAACGATATTCAGAAGTTGATGGGACGCATTGTGGTGTCAAACGACTGTGCGCACTCGTTTGGTGCTTCTCGCCACGGTAAGATGGCGGGTGAAATCGCCGACTTCTCTTCTTTCTCGTTCCATGCGGTAAAAAACTTAACGACAGCTGAGGGTGGTGCGATGACCTGGAATCTTCCTTTCGGTAATGAGAAGGTGGAGCGTCAGCAGGTATATTGTGCAAGTCCCGTGCCTTTCATTGAGGGTGAGATATGGAATGAGTTTATCTATCGCCTCGTTCAATTCTTCTCGCTCCATGGTCAGAACAAGGATGCATTGGCTAAGACGAAGCTGGGTGCATGGGAGTACGACATCATCGGGCCTTGGTACAAGTGCAACATGACCGACATCATGGCGGCTATGGGGCTGGTGCAGTTCGAACGCTATCCGGAGATGCTACAGGAGCGTGAGGAGTATGTAGCCTATATGAACAAGATGATTGATGACCTTAACGCTACCCTTGATGCTAACCATCAGGTGGCTTATCTAAACCATAAATCAGAAGATCATTGCTCTTCATTCCACCTGTATCTTGTTCGCCTGCAGGGACACACTCGTGAAGAGGCAAATAAGGTAATCGAGCTTATGGCAGAGCATGGCATTGCCACCAATGTGCATTACAAACCTCTGCCTATGATGACAGCCTACAAGGCTCTCGGTTTCAACATCAAGAACTATCCTAATGCATATCACCTGTTCGAGAACGAGATCACCCTCCCTCTCAACACCCGTATGACTATGGAGGATGTGGAGTATGTAATGAGGAATTTTGTGGATATCGTCAAGTCTCTTTAAGATTCCAATGAAGAAGTTTGGAGCAATCATAAAAGGTATGTGCCACCTGTGCGCATATCTTTTGGGGCCTCAGAAGACAGATAAATCAAGATACAACTAATCTCTTAACTTGAAGTTTATGCTCACAGAAGAATTAAAAAAGAAAGTAGCTGATTTCGTAGAAATGGAGCAGCGTTTATGTTCAACGCAACTCATGACAGCCGAGTATGTGGCTCGATGTATGCAGATTAGCCTTGAAGACGTCATTAAAAAGTAATGCTGGTTATCTGTCAGCACAAGTAGGGCTAATGCCTGCGGTTTGACAGAAGTCTACTAATATCAACCACAATGAATTTCTCCTACATTTCCCATAAAAAGACGATGAGTATAACATCGTTTACGTACCGTAGTAATCTGGGGCTTGTCCATAAGAAGTCACTTTTCCTGATTCCCATCTTCCTTGGTGTACCCGTCAGTAAATCAGCGGGTAAAACTACCATGATTGGTAAAATCTATTCCTACGTCAAGTCAAATCCGGCAGAGGTATTGGAAAAGCTTTGTGTAAAGGAACTGGTCCGGGAGTTTGTCAAGGCGGGTCCCGATACCCTTGTGGTAAAAGTTCCCCGCCGGACCTATGATACTCTGAAGATGCTTCTTCTGGTCTATGTATGTTATGACAAGAAAATGAGGAAGGAGAATCTGCTGATGGCCAATGAACTGCGGGATTTTTGTGTCCCACACCTTGATTCCGCTTTTAAAAAAGTCTGGAAGAAGGCGAAGGTATTGAGCGTAGAACCGGACATGTTGGTCATCCAACCTTCCAAAACAGAGAGCGATGATTTTGACGGAATGCCTCCGGATGAGATATCCCGACACTTTCTCGAGCATATCCTGGATAATGATCTGCTGACTGATGGTTACTTCGATGATGATCCTGACGGACCGGATGACAATCTTGAACTTCCCCAAAGGACTAAATATTCAATGGCATCGGAGCTTGTGACGTGCACTACATTTCCCAAATCAAAGTGTTTAGGACGTTCCATAAATTCATCATAAAGGAGAATATATGGGGTGATATATTCCTGAAGCGTTTCGAGAAGAGTTATGGCAACATTCGCTTCGATGGTGAGAAGGTTGACTATGACGCCCTTGAATGGGGTCACTATACCCTCAATGACTTTGACAATGCCCTCTCTGACTTGGACTATAATGATCCCATGTGTTTCTTTGATGTCGTACGAAGGCTGGAGGCAGTCATAGTCCGTGAAGAGGGAGCGGAAATAAAACGTCCGGCAAGTGGATGCCAGATTATGAATACCGTTAATAGCGAATGAATGGTAGGAAAGAACGATCAGAATTTTATCGCCTTCTGTGATGAGTTAAGGGCGTATGTCCTGGAAAAACGTTACTTTCCGAATAAGCATACCCGTCTCTCGAATAAAATAAAATTTATCCGCCGGAAGATCAATCAGGGGACGCTGGAAGAGTGGAAATTGAAGATGTTCCTCGACATAGCGGGGATGAGGAATATGAACGAGCATACCGGAGGGCGAAAGAAGTAAGGTGCAGGATGATCAGTAAAGGTATCCTGCGTCTTTTTATTTCAATATAAAACAAAAAGAACTGACCCGAAAATTCCAATTAATATACCGTACTGACCAGTCGAAATGGGATACTCGGTCTTGCGAAGAATTGTATAATCCCAAAGATAGAAATATATGAAAAGATTGAAAGAATTATTCTATTATGTATTGGCGGCATTAATGTTTACCAGCTGCCAGTCTTACAAAAAAGTACCTTACCTGCAGGATGCGGAAGTGGTATTGTATAATACTCAAGATGCAGAGCTTTATGATGCTAAGATCATGCCTAAGGACCTGCTAACAATAGTAGTGTCATGTACCAGTCCTGAATTGGCAGCACCTTTCAACTTGACAGTGGCTACGCAGAACAATGCTACTTTGAGTTATACAACTACCCAGCCTGTCCTTCAACAGTACCTAGTTGATAACGACGGTAATATAAACTTTCCTGTACTGGGCGAACTTCATGTAGGCGGACTGACTAAGAAAGCAACCGAACAGATGATCGTGGAAAAACTGAAACCTTATATAACGGAATCCCCCATTGTAACGGTTCGTATGGTGAATTATAAGATTTCTGTGATTGGTGAAGTTGCTCGTCCCGGTACATTTACGATATCCAATGAAAAGGTGAATGTCTTGGAAGCTCTGGCTATGGCAGGTGATATGACTGTATATGGTCTGCGTGATGATGTTAAGTTGATACGGGAGAACGCCAATGGTAAGCAGGAAATTATTCCTTTGGATCTGAATAAAGCGGAGACTATTCTTTCTCCTTATTATTATTTGCAACAGAATGATATTATTTACGTAACTCCGAATAAGGCGAAAGCTCGAAATTCGGATATCGGAACTAGTACAAGCTTATGGTTCTCTGCTACTTCGATCCTTGTTTCTATTGCCAGTTTGTTGTTTAATATCTTGAAATAAAAAGAAAGAGTTATGAAGGAAGAAAATCAAAACGTGAAAGGACGTGAAATGACTGAGGAGCAGATCGATTTCCGGGCACTGCTTTTTAAATATATTATTCACTGGCCTTGGTTTGTAGGTGCGGTGTTGCTATGTTTGGTTGGTGCGTGGTTTTATCTGCACTGGGCTACCCCGATTTATAATATTTCCGCTACAGTTCTGATAAAAGACGAGAAGAAGGGTGGAGGTGCAGGACTTTCTTCGGAATTGGAGGATATGGGGTTAAGCGGTCTGATGACATCTTCTAAAAACATTGATAACGAGTTGGAAGTTTTACGTTCGAAAACACTCGTAAAAGAGGTGGTTAATCAGTTGGGACTGTATATAACTTATAAAGATGAGGATGAATTTCCTGCTAAAGGTTTATATAAGTCATCTCCGGTACAAGTGAGTTTGACACCTCAGGAGGCTGAAAAACTGAAAACTTCGATGGTAGTAGAGATGATCTTACAACCTGAAGGTAGTATGGATGTGAATGTGACTGTAGGTGAAAAGGGCTATCAGAAACATTTTGAAAAGCTGCCTGCTATTTTTCCTACTGATGAAGGTACATTGGCTTTCTTTCAGGTAGCTGATTCGGTAACTTTACAGGATGGAACGAAAGTTCCTCGGATAGAGAAGAACGTACGCCATATAACTGCGACAATAAGTAAGCCAATGAGAGTGGCAAAAGGCTATTGTAACAGTCTGTCTATTGCTCCTACTTCTAAGACTACTTCCGTAGCTGTGATTTCCTTGAAGAACTCCAGTTTGCAGCGTGGACAGGATTTTATCAACCAGTTGCTTGAAATGTATAATCGCAATACGAACAATGATAAGAACGAAATCGCCCAGAAGACGGCAGAGTTTATTGATGAACGTATTGGTATTATCTCAAAAGAATTAGGTAGTACGGAAGCTAATCTGGAGTCCTTCAAGCGTGATGCGGGTATCACGGATTTGACAAGTGAAGCTCAGATAGCTTTGGCCGGTAATGCGGAATATGAAAAGAAGAGTGTGGAGAATCGTACTCAAATCAGTCTGGTGAATGACTTGCGTAAGTACTTGCGAGGCAATGAATACGAAGTATTGCCGAGTAATGTTGGTTTGCAGGATGCAGCCTTGATTGGAGCCATTGAACGTTATAACGAGATGCTTATTGAACGTAAACGTCTGCTACGTACATCAACAGAGAGTAACCCTACGATTGTGAATTTGGATACGAGTATCCGTGCTATGAAAGCTAATGTACAGGCTACCCTTGAAGGAACCTTGCAGGGGTTGATGATTACCAAAGAGAGTCTTGACCGTGAAGCAAGTCGCTACTCTCGTCGTATCAGTAATGCTCCGGGACAGGAACGTGCTTATGTCAGTATTGCCCGTCAGCAGGAGATCAAAGCCGGGTTGTATCTGATGTTGTTACAGAAGCGTGAAGAGAATGCAATTGCTCTTGCTGCTACTGCGAATAATGCCAAGATTATTGATGAAGCGATAGCTGACGATATTCCGGTATCTCCCAAACGTCCTATGATCTATTTGATCGCATTGGTACTTGGTGTTGGAATTCCGGTTGGTATCATCTACCTGATTGAACTGACGAAATTCAAGATCGAAGGTCGTGCCGATGTGGAGAAACTGACAAGTGTGCCTGTTGTTGGTGATATTCCATTGACTGATGAGAAGAATGATAAGAATGGTTCTATCGCTGTCTTCGAGAATAAGAATAATCTGATGAGTGAAACTTTCCGTAATATTCGGACCAATCTTCAGTTTATGCTCGATAATGATCAGAAGGTGATCCTTGTGACCTCGACTGTCAGTGGTGAAGGAAAATCATTTGTTTCGTCGAACCTGGCTATCAGTCTTTCTCTTTTGGGAAAGAAAGTGGTGATTGTCGGGCTCGATATTCGTAAGCCGGGATTGAATAAAGTATTCCAGCTCTCTAATAAAGAGAAGGGTATTACTCAATATCTTTCCAATCCTGAAACGGATTTGATGGAACTCGTTCAACTTTCTGATGTGAATAAGAATCTGTTTATTCTTCCGGGTGGTACTGTTCCTCCTAATCCGACAGAACTGTTAGCTCGTAATGGTCTGGACAGAGCGATAGAAACCTTAAAGAAGCACTTCGATTATGTCATCCTTGATACTGCTCCTATCGGCATGGTAACGGATACCTTATTAATAGGTCGTGTAGCAGACTTGTCAGTTTACGTATGCCGTGCTGACTACACTCATAAGGCGGAATATACATTGATCAATGAACTGTCTTTTGAGAAGAAGCTGCCTAATCTATGTACTGTCATTAACGGTGTAGACCTGAAGAAGAGAAAATATGGTTATTACTACGGCTACGGCAAGTATGGCAAGCATTATGGCTATGGTAAACGTTATGGTTACGGCTATGGATATGGTCAAGATACAAAAAGATAAATATCTGAATATCTATGAATTATAACTTTTCTCAGAAAAAGAGCCCCGCAAGGGGCTTTTCTTTTTGTTATCTGAAATAAAAGCCTCACCTTTGCATTGTTGATCAACAAAACGTGAATAAAATAACTTGAATTTGAATCTTTAAAAAAACGTATTATGAGTGTAATTTACAAGGTTGTTACGCGACCATCTGACCCGCGTGTTCCCAATTCTCCCAAGAAATATTATCCGCATCTGATCACTTTAGGTCAGTCTGTCAATCTGAAATATATTGCGCAGAAAATGCAGGGCTATTCTTCTTTATCCATCGGTGATATCAAGAGTGTGATTCAGAATTTTGTGGAGAAAATGAAAGAGCAACTTCTGGAAGGTAAGTCTGTGAATATCGAAGGCTTGGGTGTATTTATGCTGACTGCTTGTTCGAAAGGGGCGGATGCAGCGAAAGATGTCAATGCTAAAAGTGTGGATAGCGTACGCATCTTCTTTCAGGCGAATAAGGAACTGCGTATCACGAAGACGGCTACCCGTGCAGATGAAAAACTGGATTTGATCAGTTTGGATGAATATCTGAAGAAGTTGAATGCCTCTGTGACTCCGAATGATCCGGATGATGGTGAAAATGGCGGTGGTGGAAATGAAGGAGGAGATGAGGAAGCCCCGGATCCGACTGTATAATCTGAAAAGCTTAAAAAGAAAGGAGGAAAAATCTATGAAGAAAACTTGGAGTGTAGTTTTGAAAGTAATCATTGCTGTAGCCGGTGCGATTGCCGGAGTACTGGGAGTACAGGCTGCATCATTGTAAGCAGCATTCAGTAAATAAAGTAATTGGTTAGATAAGACAGGCAGGCGGGAAGAACTTTCCCGCCTGCTTTGTTGTATGCTAAAATATCAAATAGTTGGCGTTACTTTTTCGTGTGCGATAACGAAAACACAAAAAATAACATTTTATTATGTAGAAAAAAATGAGGGAATGCTTCGTAGTTCACAAATAATGATTAAATTTGCCGCGATTTGTAATGTTGAGTTTGCAAAATGACGAATAATACTATAAAGCATCTAGGTATTGTGGAAAACATACAGGGTTCTCATCTGTCGGTGAGAATCGTTCAGACGTCGGCTTGTGCGGCTTGTAGCGCAAAAGGCCACTGTTCTTCGGCGGATAGTAAAGACAAAATCATAGATATAACGGATGTTACAGCTGCTTCCTATCAGGTAGGAGAGCGGGTGATGGTGATCGGCGAAACGTCGATGGGCATGATGGCTGTAACCCTTGCATTCATAATTCCTTTTGTACTTCTGATTGTTTCCCTGTTCGCATGGATGGCGTTGATAGGGAATGAACTGTATGCGGCTTTTCTTTCTCTGGCAGTTCTTATTCCTTATTATTTCGTATTGTGGCTCAATAAAACGCGAATGAAACAACATTTTTCATTTACTATAAAACCAATAAATAACTAAAACATTATGAATTTGATTCTGATTGCAGTGATTTCATTGGGAGCTATAGCGCTCGTGCTGGCCGCTATTCTTTATGTAGCTTCCAAGAAATTTGCCGTGTATGAAGACCCGCGGATTGCCCAGGTGGGGGAAGTGTTGCCCCAGGCAAACTGTGGTGGATGTGGCTATCCTGGTTGTAGCGGATTTGCCGATGCTTGCGTCAAAGCCGGTTCGCTGGATGGTAAATTCTGCCCTGTAGGCGGTCAGCCTGTCATGGCACAAATTGCTGATATTCTCGGACTGGCAGCTACTGAAGCTGAACCGATGGTAGCAGTAGTGAGATGTAACGGAAGCTGTGCCAACCGTCCGCGTATTAATCAATACGACGGTGCGAAGAGTTGCGCTATTGCCGCTTCATTGTATGGTGGAGAAACAGGTTGTAGCTACGGATGCCTCGGATGTGGCGACTGTGTGGCTGCCTGCCAGTTCGACGCTATCCACATGAATCCCGAAACGGGACTTCCGGAAGTGGATGAAGCCAAATGTACAGCTTGTGGCGCTTGTGTGAAGGCTTGTCCGAAGGCGATCATTGAGATTCGTCCGCAAGGCAAGAAATCACGCCGTGTGTACATCTCTTGTGTGAACAAAGACAAGGGAGCCGTAGCACGTAAGGCTTGTACAGTGAGCTGTATCGGCTGTGGTAAGTGTGTCAAGACTTGTCCGTTCGAAGCCATTACGCTGGAGAACAACCTGGCTTACATCGATCCGAACAAGTGTAAATCATGTCGTAAGTGCGTGGAAGTTTGTCCGCAGAACACAATTATCGAGCTGAACTTCCCTCCACGTAAACCGAAGGCGGAAGAAGCACCGAAAACAGTTGCTGCAGAAGCTCCGAAGGTAACAGAATAATAACAGAATAAAATACAGAATTGTATGTTAAAGACATTTTCAATTGGTGGAGTTCATCCACACGAAAATAAATTGTCGGCACATCAACCTATCATCACAGCGGAAGTTCCTGCAAAGGCAGTTATTCTGTTGGGGCAGCACATTGGCGCACCTGCCAAACCGATAGTAGCAAAAGGTGATATGGTGAAGGTAGGCACGAAGATTGCCGAACCTGCCGGCTTCGTTTCGGCAGCAATTCACTCTTCTGTCAGTGGAAAAGTGGCGAAGATTGATACAGTAGTCGATGCGAGCGGTTATGCAAAACCTGCTATCTTTATTGATGTAGAAGGCGATGAATGGGAAGAAGCCATTGACCGTAGCAAGACACTGGTCAAAGAATGTGAGCTTTCGTCCGAAGAAATCGTGAAGAAGATTGCCGATGCCGGTATCGTAGGTTTGGGTGGTGCTTGTTTCCCTACACAGGTGAAACTTTGTCCGCCTCCTTCGTTCAAGGCAGAATGTGTGATTATCAATGCGGTGGAATGTGAACCGTATCTGACTGCCGACCATCAGCTGATGCTGGAACACGCGGAAGAAGTAATGGTAGGTGTCTCCATTCTGATGAAAGCCGTGAAGGTAAATAAGGCATTTATCGGAATTGAGAATAACAAGCCGGATGCTATTGAACTGATGACGAAAGTTGCTTCCAGTTATGCAGGCATCGAAGTTGTTCCTTTGAAAGTGAAATATCCTCAGGGCGGTGAGAAACAGTTGATTGATGCGATTACCAAACGCCAGGTGGCAAGTGGTGCGCTGCCTATCTCTACTGGGGCAGTTGTGCAGAATGTGGGTACGGCATTTGCTGTTTATGAAGCTGTTCAGAAAAATAAACCGTTGTTTGAGCGTGTGATTACCGTAACTGGTAAGTCTGTGGCCAAACCTTCCAACTTCCTGGCGCGTATCGGTACACCGATGAAACAGCTGATTGATGCTTGTGGCGGTCTGCCGGAGGATACGGGAAAAGTGATCGGTGGCGGTCCGATGATGGGTAAGGCTCTGGTGAATATCGAAGTTCCTACCGCAAAAGGCAGTTCCGGCATCCTGATTATGAATCAGAAGGAAGCCAAACGTGGTGAAGCACAAACCTGTATCCGTTGCGCAAAGTGTGTGAGCGCTTGTCCGATGGGACTGGAGCCGTACTTGCTCGGAGCTTTGTCCGAAAACGGAGATTTTGAAACAATGGAAAAAGAAAGAATCATGGATTGTATCGAGTGCGGTTCCTGTCAGTTCACTTGTCCTGCCAACCGTCCGCTGCTTGATTACTGCCGCTTGGGTAAGGGTAAAGTAGGAGCTATGATTCGTGTACGTCAAGCTAAAAAATAACGAAGTATGGAAAATAAATTAATCGTATCACTATCACCCCACGTGCATGGCGGAGACAGCGTACAGAAAAATATGTATGGCGTGCTGATCGCACTGATTCCGGCTTTTCTGGTGTCGCTTTATTTCTTCGGCCTGGGGGCTCTGATTGTCACGGCTACTTCGGTAGCAGCCTGTTTATTCTTCGAATGGGCGATCGTTAAATTCTTAATGAAGAAACCTGCTACAACCATCTGTGACGGTTCTGCTGTCATTACAGGTGTGTTGCTGGCATTCAATCTACCTTCCAATCTGCCTATCTGGATTATCATTCTGGGTGCACTGTTCGCAATCGGTGTAGGCAAGATGTCTTTCGGTGGTCTGGGCTGCAACCCATTCAACCCGGCATTGGCGGGACGTGTATTCCTGTTGCTTTCTTTCCCGGTGCAGATGACAACATGGCCGGTAGTAGGTCAGCTGACATCTTATATGGACGCTACCACCGGTGCTACTCCGCTGGCATTGATGAAACAGGCTATTCACGGCGATGCAAGTGCTTTGAGCCAGATACCTGATGCGCTGACTCTGTTTATCGGACAGAACGGCGGATGTATCGGTGAAGTAAGTGCGCTGGCACTGTTGCTCGGACTGGTATACATGCTCTGGAAAAAGATCATCACCTGGCATATTCCGGTTTCTATCATTGTGACTGTATTTGTATTTGCAGGCATTATGCACATGGTGGATCCCGAAAAGTATGTTTCTCCGGTATTGCAACTATTCTCCGGAGGTCTGATGCTGGGAGCTGTCTTTATGGCAACCGACTATGTGACTTCTCCGATGAGCAAGAAAGGGATGCTGATTTACGGTGTTTGTATCGGTCTGCTGACGGTGGTTATCCGTCTGTTCGGTGCATATCCCGAAGGTATGTCATTCGCCATCCTGATTATGAATGCGTTCACTCCGCTGATTAACACCTATTGTAAACCTAAACGCTTTGGGGAGGTAGCGAAGAAGAAATGAAAAAGTTACAATCATCTTTAAAGAATATGTTGCTGGTACTTACGGGCGTTACAGCTGTTTCCGTAGCGTTGCTGGCTTATGTGAACGAACTGACGAAAGGCCCTATTGCCGAAGCGAATGCAAAGACGCTGAACGAGGCCTTGAAAAAGGTGCTTCCTGAATATACCAATAATCCGGTAGCCGAAAGCGATACTGTTTTCAGCGAGAAAGACGGAAAGAAAATCGTGGATTTCATTATCTATCCGGCCAAGAATGGCGAAAAGTGGGTAGGTTCTGCCGTTGAAGCCAAGTCAATGGGATTTGGCGGTGAACTGAAAGTGCTGGTGGGCTTTGATGCTGAAGGCAAGATTTATAACTACTCTTTATTGGCGCACGCTGAAACTCCGGGATTGGGTTCGAAAGCGGACAAATGGTTTGGAGCTTATGATCCTGCAAAGAACGAAAAACCGGTATCTCACGAAGAAAGTGCAAAGTCTATTTTGGGCATGAATCCGGGAGAGACTCCATTGGCTGTGACCAAAGACATGAATGGACAGGTAGATGCTATCACGGCTTCTACTATCACTTCACGTGCTTTCCTGAATGCGGTGAATGCTGCTTATCAGGCATATAAAGGCGGTGAGGTGGATACGAATTCCGGAGCTTCCCAGAAAAATGAACCGGCTGCTGCACCGGAAGGTGAAGCAGCTGCTAATGACACTAATAACTAAGAAAGGAGGAGACAGTTATGAATAATTTTAAAGTAATGATGAACGGGATTATCAAAGAGAATCCTATTTTTGTGCTCCTGCTCGGTATGTGTCCTACACTGGGTACGACATCATCGGCAATCAACGGTATGGGTATGGGACTGGCCACTATGTTCGTCCTGATTTGCTCGAACGTGGTAATTTCATCTATCAAGAATCTGATTCCGGATATGGTACGCATCCCTTCATTTATCGTGGTGATCGCGTCATTCGTGACACTGTTGCAGATGATAATGCAAGCATACGTGCCCGATCTGTATGCTACTCTCGGTCTTTTCATTCCGCTGATCGTAGTAAACTGTATCGTATTGGGACGTGCGGAAGCTTTCGCAGCGAAGAACAATCCGCTGGCTTCTATGTTTGATGGTATCGGTATGGGATTTGGCTTTACCATTGCCCTGACTCTGTTGGGTGCCGTACGTGAATTCCTCGGAACAGGTAAGATATTTAATCTGACCATTCTGCCGGAAGAATACGGAATGCTGATCTTTGTTCTGGCTCCGGGTGCCTTTATCGCTTTAGGTTATCTGATTGCCATTATTAATAGTCTGAAGAAAGCCTAACTCTATTAAATAAGAAAAGAATATGGAATATATATTGATATTTATCTCGGCAATCTTTGTAAACAACATTGTGTTGTCGCAGTTCCTGGGAATCTGTCCGTTCCTGGGTGTTTCCAAGAAGGTGGAAACAGCGATGGGTATGAGTGCGGCAGTTGCTTTCGTGCTGACTATCGCTACCATCGTCACATTCCTGATTCAGAAGTTTGTGTTGGATGCTTTCGGATTGGGGTACTTACAGACAATCACTTTTATTCTGGTTATTGCCGGACTGGTGCAGATGGTAGAAATTATTCTGAAGAAAGTTTCTCCTTCTTTGTATCAGGCACTGGGGGTGTTCCTGCCGTTGATTACAACGAACTGCTGTATTCTCGGTGTGGCAATCCTGGTAATCCAGAAAGACTTTGATCTGCTGACAGGTGTTGTATACGCATTCTCTACTGCTCTTGGCTTTGGTCTGGCACTGGTATTGTTTGCCGGATTGCGTGAGCAGATGACCCTGGTGAAGATTCCGAAAGGAATGCAGGGGACTCCGATTGCTTTGATTACCGCAGGTTTGCTGGCAATGGCATTCATGGGCTTCTCTGGCGTCGTGTAAAAGACTAAGTTGATAATTAGATAAAGAGGCTGGAAACTCTGTCGTATGGCAACATACAGGTAGTTTGTTTCCGGCCTTTTTCTTTATATCTGTTCATACCGAATATGTTTTTTATCATACCAAAACGCCCTCAAATCGTCCCGTAAGTATCTTCCTGTGAATAAAATTGCGATAGTTTATTGCATTTCCATTTTATTTCCATACATTTGTACCTCAAACAAACTGAAAACCGAAAAACTAACCATATTTTAAAATTATATGAAAGAAAGAATTTTAGTAACGGGAGGAACAGGCTATATTGGGTCTCATACCGTTGTAGAACTACAAAACAGTGGATACGAAGTAATCATTATCGATAATTTATCAAATTCGAGTGCTGACGTTGTTGACAATATAGAGAAAGTATCCGGTATCCGCCCAGCTTTTGAGAAACTGGATTGTCTTGATTTTGCTGGCCTTGATGCCGTATTTGCCAAATATAAAGGAATTAAAGCGATTATTCATTTCGCAGCAAGCAAAGCAGTAGGAGAGTCGGTAGAGAAGCCGTTGCTTTATTATCGTAACAACCTGGTTTCTTTAATCAACCTTCTGGAGTTAATGCCTAAACATGGAGTAGAAGGCATAGTGTTCTCTTCTTCCTGTACAGTATATGGTCAACCGGATGAGTTGCCTGTAACGGAAAAGGCTCCGATCAAGAAAGCGGAATCTCCTTATGGAAATACAAAACAGATTAATGAAGAAATTATCCGTGATACAGTAGCTTCCGGTGCCCCGATCAATGCTATTTTGCTGCGTTATTTCAATCCGATTGGCGCACATCCTACAGCATTGTTGGGTGAACTTCCGAACGGTGTTCCTCAAAACCTGATTCCTTATCTGACTCAGACAGCGATGGGTATCCGTGAAAAACTAAGTGTATTCGGTGACGATTATGATACTCCTGACGGTTCTTGTATCCGTGACTTTATCAACGTTGTTGACTTGGCTAAAGCACACGTGATTGCAATCCGCCGTATTTTGGAGCAAAAACAGAAAGAAAAAGTAGAAGTATTCAATATCGGTACAGGACGCGGCGTTTCAGTATTGGAACTGATTAATGGCTTTGAAAAAGCTACCGGCGTTAAATTGAATTATCAGATTGTAGGCCGTCGCGCAGGTGATATTGAAAAGGTATGGGCTAATCCCGATTATGCAAACCAGGAACTGGGTTGGAAAGCGGTAGAAACATTAGAAGATACTTTACGCTCTGCATGGAATTGGCAGCTGAAACTCCGTGAAAGAGGCATTCAGTAAAAAGATATTTGTTTTAATTAACATAAAAGTTTAAACAAATCGTTCATGCGATTTGTTTATTAGATGCTAATCAGCTTGATCTGTTTGTGAGTATGTGAATATGAGTAAATGGTACTTATGCCTCTCCGGCATAGACAGGTATGATTGCATAGTAGTTTTGTCGTGTTTTATTTTGTGTTTGTGTTGTGACGGTACTACGACGGGAGTCGTGGTACCGTTTTTTGTTACTCTTTTACAGCCTGCCTTTAAAACAGAATACGTTAGTTCCCCAATCAGTTTCAGGTAAAGTCCCTTCCGGCTCGAACAATCCATATACGGAAGAACCGGAACCGCTCATAGAGGCATAAACAGCCCCTTGCCTGTATAGCTCGGCTTTAATTTCTCCGATCACCGGATGCTGGGGGAATACGCTGTCTTCAAAATCATTGATTAATATCTCTTTCCATTCATTTACCGGGCGTTTGATCGCTTCTTTGATCGAGTATTCGGGATGATGAGGGTGAATATTGGCGAAAGCTTCCCGCGTTGATACGAATACATCCGGTTTGATGATCAGAATCTGATATCCTTTTAAGGATAGTGGAATGGGGGAGAATATGTTACCGACTCCTTCGGCAAAGGTCGGGGCGTTTCTGATAAAGAAAGCGCAGTCTGCTCCCAAAGTTGCGGCATATATTTCCAGCTGATCTTCGGATAAATTCAGCTGAAAGTGTTCGTTGAGTAATTTCAGCATGAAAGCCGCGTCTGATGAGCCTCCTCCCAGTCCGGCACCGGAAGGAATGTGTTTGTACAGATGGATCTCGATAGGACAGAGGTGAAACTCTTTATCTAATAGCAGATATGCTTTCACCACTAAATTGTCTTCCGGATTACCGGATATCTCCATTCCGTACTGATGCAGGGAGAACTTTTTGTCCGCTTCGGGGCTGGTCCGGATTTCCAGCGCATCTTCGAGAGCGACGGGGTAGAATACGGTTTCGAGGTTGTGATATCCGTCCGGACGCTTCTCGGTAATAGAGAGTCCCAGGTTTATTTTTGCGTTTGGGAAAGTGATCATATTCGTTCTGAATTATTATTTTTGAATTTTAAATTATGGGTTGCGAATTTATGCTATTGGTGACAAAGTTACTAAAATCTTCATTTTTCCTTATCTTTTCTTCATTATTATATTCTATCTTTGTCATCCCTTTCGGCTTTTACTATGTATAAAAGCCGGGGATCATAAATTGTAAATCATAAAATTGTATATAAGCAGATGGCTGAACAAAGAAGAAATTCCCGTAACACAAAATCAACTAAAGTACAACCGGTCAATGATTATGGTCGTATCCAACCTCAGGCACCGGAGCTGGAAGAGGCGGTGTTGGGTGCTTTAATGATTGAGAAGGATGCTTATTCGCTGGTGAGTGAGATTCTTCGCCCGGAGTCATTTTATGAGCATCGTCATCAGTTGATTTATGCTGCCATTACTGATCTTGCCGTTAATCAGAAGCCGGTGGACATTCTGACGGTCAAAGAGCAGTTGAGCAAAAGAGGTGAGTTGGAAGAGGTCGGTGGACCGTTCTATATTACTCAGTTGAGCAGTAAGGTTGCTTCTTCCGCACATATCGAATATCACGCCCGTATTATTGCACAAAAATCGTTGGCGCGCGAATTGATAACGTTTACCAGTAATATTCAAAGCAAGGCTTTTGATGAGACACTGGATGTGGACGACTTGATGCAGGAGGCGGAAGGCAAGCTGTTTGAGATTTCCCAGCAGAATATGAAGAAAGACTATACGCAGATTAATCCGGTAATTGACGAAGCGTATAAGCTGATTCAGAAAGCGGCTGCACGAACGGACGGTCTGAGTGGTCTTGAAAGTGGATTTACGAAACTGGACAAGATGACCTCCGGTTGGCAGAACTCCGATCTTATTATAATCGCTGCCCGTCCTGCCATGGGTAAGACAGCTTTCGTACTTTCTATGGCTAAGAATATTGCTGTTGATTATCGGAATCCGGTAGCGTTGTTCTCTCTTGAAATGAGTAACGTCCAGTTGGTCAACCGTCTTATCACCAATGTTTGTGAGATTCCGAGTGAGAAGATCAAAAGTGGACAATTGGCAAGCTATGAGTGGCAACAGTTGGACTACAAACTGAAAGATCTGCTGGATGCTCCGCTTTATGTGGACGATACTCCGTCTTTGTCTGTGTTTGAACTCCGGACCAAAGCACGTCGTCTGGTGCGTGAACATGGGGTGAGAATCATTATTATTGACTACCTTCAGTTGATGAATGCGAGTGGTATGGCATTCGGTAGCCGTCAGGAAGAGGTTAGTACGATATCTCGTTCGTTGAAAGGATTGGCGAAGGAGTTGAACATTCCCATTATAGCCTTGTCGCAGTTGAATCGTGGTGTGGAGAGTCGTGAAGGTATTGACGGTAAACGCCCTCAGTTGAGTGACCTTCGTGAATCCGGAGCCATCGAGCAGGATGCCGATATGGTGTGTTTTATTCACCGTCCGGAATATTATAAGATTTATCAGGATGATCGTGGTAACGACCTTCGCGGTATGGCGGAAATTGTGATAGCCAAGCATCGTAATGGTGCGGTAGGTGAAGTCTTGCTCCGATTCAAAGGTGAGTTTACACGATTCTCTAATCCGGAAGATGATATGGTTATACCGATGCCGGGTGAACCTGCAGGTGCCATGCTGGGGTCTAAACTGAATGCCGGTGCTATGCCTCCGCCTCCGCCGGAACCGGACTTTGTTCCACAGGGAAATAATCCGTTCGGTGCAACGGAAGGGCCGTTACCTTTCTAAAAAAACGTTCGTTTGGGTTGAATAGAATGACCGCTTAGTCAGATGAAAATAACCGCTCGATTTACTCCAATCGAGCGGTCGATTATTTTTTATAGAGTATAGCCAAGTTGTATTCTGATGGGGATAGGTGGCAAAAATGACAAAGAATACCCCTTTATTTTTTGCCACTTTGTCACCAACCATGAATTTATTGGGGAATAATACAGTCAGGTCCTTGTTAGTTTAGCTTCTCTTGACATTTTTCTCTCAAATCGTTCTATGTCAACCGAAAAATCTTATTAACTTTGCGAAACTTTTTGAGAAACAATAAAAATTTAATTATATGAATATCTCTTATAACTGGCTGAAAGAGTATGTCAACTTTGATTTGACCCCCGATGAAACGGCTGCTGCGCTGACCTCAATCGGCTTGGAAACAGGTGGTGTAGAAGAAGTGCAAACCATTAAGGGTGGTTTGGAAGGACTCGTAATCGGTGAAGTGCTGACTTGCGAAGAACATCCGAATTCCGACCATTTGCATATCACTACCGTCAATCTGGGAGACGGCGAACCTGTACAGATTGTATGCGGTGCTCCGAATGTAGCTGCCGGACAGAAAGTAGTGGTTGCCACTTTGGGTACCAAACTTTATGACGGTGATGAATGCTTTACTATCAAGAAGTCAAAAATCCGTGGTGTAGAATCTACAGGGATGATTTGTGCAGAAGACGAAATCGGTATTGGTACCGATCATGCAGGAATCATCGTGTTGCCAGCTGAAGCTGTTCCGGGTACTCTCGCCAAAGACTATTATAATATCAAGAGTGACTACGTACTCGAAGTAGATATTACTCCTAACCGTGCAGACGCTTGCTCACACTATGGTGTGGCCCGCGACTTGTATGCTTACCTGATTCAGAATGGCAAGCAGGCTACTTTGCAACGTCCATCTGTAGATGGATTTAAGGTGGAAAATCATGATTTGGATATCGAAGTAGTGGTTGAAAACAGCGAAGCCTGTCCTCACTATGCCGGCGTTACGGTGAAAGGCGTTACTGTGAAGGAAAGCCCCGAATGGTTGCAGAATAAATTGCGCTTGATCGGTGTACGTCCTATTAATAATGTAGTGGATATTACTAATTATATCGTTCATGCTTTCGGTCAGCCATTGCATTGTTTCGATGCCGGAAAGATAAAAGGCAATGAAGTAATTGTCAAGACATTGCCGGAAGGCACTCCATTCGTCACATTGGATGAAGTGGAACGCAAGTTGAACGAACGCGATCTGATGATCTGCAACAAAGAAGAAGCGATGTGTATTGCCGGTGTATTCGGCGGACTGGATTCCGGTTCTACGGAAGCTACGACAGATGTATTCATCGAAAGCGCTTATTTCCATCCTACATGGGTGCGTAAGACTGCCCGTCGTCACGGTCTGAATACGGATGCTTCTTTCCGTTTCGAACGTGGCATCGATCCGAACGGAGTAATCTATTGTCTGAAACTGGCTGCTCTGATGGTGAAAGAACTGGCCGGTGGCACTATCTCATCCGAAATTAAGGATGTTTGCGTTGCAGCTCCACAAGACTTCATGGTAGAACTTTCTTATGAGAAAGTAAATTCGCTGATTGGTAAAGTGATTCCCGTGGAAACGATCAAGAGCATTGTTACCAGCCTGGAAATGAAAATCATGAATGAGACAGTTGACGGACTGACATTAGCCGTTCCTCCTTATCGTGTAGACGTACAGCGTGATTGCGATGTGATCGAAGATATTCTACGTATCTACGGATATAATAATGTAGAAATCCCGACTACGCTGAACTCCAGTCTGACAACCAAGGGTGAGCATGATAAATCAAACAAATTACAGAATCTGGTTGCAGAACAGCTGGTTGGCTGTGGCTTCAATGAAATACTGAATAATTCTCTGACTCGTGCCGCTTACTACGACGGTTTGGAGAACTATTCATCCAACCATCTGGTGATGCTGCTGAATCCACTGAGTGCCGATCTGAACTGTATGCGTCAGACATTGCTGTTCGGTGGACTGGAAAGTATCGCTCACAATGCAAACCGCAAGAATGCCGATTTGAAATTCTTCGAATTCGGTAACTGCTATTACTTCGATGCGGACAAGAAGAATCCGGAAAAAGTACTGGCTACCTATTCGGAAGACTATCACTTGGGTTTGTGGGTGACTGGAAAGAAAGTCGCTAATTCATGGGCACACCCGGATGAAAACAGTTCGGTATACGAATTGAAGGCTTATGTAGAGAATATATTGAAGCGCCTGGGACTGGATTTGCACAACTTGGTAGTTGGCAATCTGACTGACGATATTTTCGCTACCGCACTTTCTGTTCATACCAAGGGGGGGAAGCGTCTTGCCTCTTTCGGCGTTGTGACGAAGAAACTGCTGAAAGCATTCGATATAGATAATGAGGTGTATTATGCCGACTTGAACTGGAAAGAACTGATGAAGGCTATCCGTTCAGTGAAGATCAGCTACAAGGAAATTTCCAAATTCCCTGCTGTGAAGCGTGACTTGGCATTGTTGCTCGACAAGAACGTACAGTTTGCCGAAATCGAAAAAATCGCTTACGATACAGAAAAGAAACTGCTGAAAGAAGTGGAACTCTTCGATGTATACGAAGGTAAGAACATCGAAGCAGGTAAGAAATCGTATGCGGTCAGCTTCCTGCTTCAGGATGAAACTCAGACGCTGAACGATAAGATGATCGATAAGATCATGTCTAAACTGGTGAAGAATCTGGAAGATAAGCTGAATGCAAAATTGAGATAAATTTAAAATTCACAATTCAAAATTAATACAAACCAATGGGAAGAGCATTTGAATATAGAAAAGCCGCAAAGCTGAAAAGATGGGGCCACATGGCTAAAACATTTACAAGACTGGGTAAACAGATCGCTATTGCCGTGAAGGCGGGTGGTCCGGAACCGGAAAATAACCCGACACTGCGTTCGGTCATCGCTACTTGTAAGCGTGAGAATATGCCGAAGGACAATATCGAACGTGCGATTAAGAATGCAATGGGTAAGGATCAGAGCGACTACAAGAGCATGACTTACGAAGGATACGGTCCTCACGGAATTGCTGTCTTTGTAGATACGCTGACTGATAATACGACTCGTACGGTAGCCGATGTACGCTCTGTATTCAATAAATTTGGTGGTAACCTCGGAACAATGGGATCATTGGCTTTCCTTTTCGACCATAAATGTATGTTCACTTTCAAGATAAAGGACGGCATGGATATGGAAGAACTGATCCTTGATCTGATTGATTACGACGTAGAAGATGAGTACGAACAGGATGACGAAGAAGGAACAATCACTATCTACGGTGATCCTAAGAGCTATGCCGCTATTCAGAAACATCTTGAAGAGTGTGGCTTCGAGGATGTCGGCGGTGATTTTACTTATATCCCGAACGATCTGAAAGAGGTAACTCCGGAACAACGCGAAACTTTGGATAAGATGATAGAACGTCTTGAAGAATTTGATGACGTGCAGACTGTTTATACAAACATGAAGCCGGAAGAAGGCGGAAACGAGGAGTAAGCGGATTATGGAATATGTTTATAGAACCCAGGGTACTTGCAGCACAAACATCGAACTGAATGTAGAAGATGGAGTTGTGAAGGAAGTTGCCTTTTGGGGAGGATGTAACGGAAATCTTCAAGGACTTTCACGTCTGGTAAAGGGAATGAAGGTAGAAGAGGTTATCAAGAAACTTGAAGGAGTACGTTGCAGTGGCAGACCGACGTCCTGTCCCGATCAGTTGTGCCATGCACTGCATGAAATGGGATATTAACGGAAGTCTCCCTTTATAAAATATACACTGGCCTCCGGCAATTCATTTTGCCGGAGGTTTTTTATTGTGCCGTACCTTTCCCTATTTGTCGGTATTTTGAACCAAAATCGACCTTCGGTCGTTATTTATAAGTATATTTGTGCTGAATAAACTATTATGCAATGATGAAGAATATTTTTCAAGACTTAAAACGGAAAGATCATAAACGTTATCTGGGCGGACTGGATGTTTTTAAATATATTGGTCCCGGACTTTTGGTAACTGTCGGATTTATTGATCCGGGCAACTGGGCATCAAATTTTGCCGCAGGTTCCGAGTTCGGCTATTCACTTCTTTGGGTGGTCACCTTATCCACTATCATGTTGATTGTCCTCCAGCATAATGTTGCTCACTTGGGGATTGTTACGGGGCTTTGCCTTTCGGAAGCCGCTACGAAATATACTCCTAAATGGGTATCCCGTCCTATTTTGGGTACGGCGGTATTGGCGTCTATTTCTACTTCATTGGCTGAGATTCTGGGAGGAGCCATCGCATTGGAGATGCTGTTTGATATGCCTATTATGTGGGGGGCGGTGCTGACCACACTTTTTGTCTCCATCATGCTCTTTACCAACTCCTATAAAAAGATAGAACGTTCCATTATTGCTTTTGTCTCGGTGATCGGTCTTTCATTTATTTATGAATTGTTTCTGGTAGAAATAGACTGGCCGGCTGCGACGATGGGTTGGGTGACGCCTGCTTTCCCGAAGGGTAGTATGCTGATTATTATGAGTGTGCTGGGAGCGGTTGTGATGCCTCATAATCTGTTTCTGCATTCGGAAGTAATACAGAGTCACGAGTATAATAAGAAAGACGATGCGTCTATCAAGAAAGTATTGAAATACGAGTTGTTCGATACGCTTTTCTCGATGATCGTTGGCTGGGCAATTAACAGTGCTATGATTCTGCTGGCTGCTGCTACTTTCTTTAAAAGCGGCATTCAGGTGGAAGAATTGCAACAAGCCAAATCACTGCTTGAACCTTTGTTGGGAAGTAATGCGGCAATCGTATTCGCATTGGCTCTGTTGATGGCAGGTATTTCGTCCACTATAACAAGCGGAATGGCGGCAGGTTCTATCTTTGCAGGTATCTTTGGAGAGTCATATCATATTAAAGACAGTCACTCGCAGGTAGGAGTAATCCTTTCGTTGGGAATTGCGCTGTTGCTGATTTTCTTTATTGGTGATCCATTCAAGGGATTACTGATTTCGCAGATGATATTGAGTATTCAGTTGCCTTTCACGGTATTCCTGCAAGTAGGGTTGACTTCATCCCGAAAGGTAATGGGGAATTATGTCAATAGCCGTTGGAGTACTTTTGTATTATATGCTATTGCAGTCATTGTTTCGGTATTGAATATAATGCTGCTGTTTTCATAAAACGAACATAAATCTATAAACTATAAAATGATGAAGATTATTACTTATAATGTGAACGGGCTTCGTGCTGCCGTTTCTAAAGGTTTGCCGGAATGGCTGGTGCAGGAGAATCCGGATATTCTTTGTCTGCAAGAGACAAAACTACAGCCGGACCAATATCCGGCAGAAGTATTTGAAGCTTTGGGTTACAGGGCTTATCTCTATTCTGCACAAAAGAAGGGATACAGCGGTGTGGCGATCCTTACTAAGCAGGAACCCGATCATGTGGAATATGGTATGGGGATAGAAGCTTATGACAATGAAGGGCGTTTTATCCGTGCGGATTTTGGCGACTTGTCCGTAGTCAGTGTTTATCATCCTTCGGGAACGAGCGGAGACGAACGGCAGGCATTTAAAATGGTGTGGCTGGAAGACTTTCAGAAATATGTGACAGAGCTGCGCAAGACTCGTCCGAACCTTATCCTTTGCGGTGACTATAATATCTGTCATGAGCCGATTGATATTCATGATCCTGTCCGGAATGCCACGAACAGCGGCTTCCTGCCCGAAGAACGGGAATGGATGACTCGTTTCCTTTCTGCAGGATTTATTGATTCTTTCCGTCTGCTCTATCCGGAGAAACAGGAGTATACGTGGTGGAGCTATCGTTTTAATTCGCGTGCCAAGAATAAAGGCTGGCGGATTGACTATTGCATGACCAGTGAGCCGGTACGTCCGATGCTGAAAAGTGCCAGCATACTGAACGATGCCGTACATTCAGATCATTGTCCAATGGCTTTGGAAATAGAATAAAAACAGAAAATAGCATGGAAGATAGAATACAAAAAGCTGTAGAACTTTTTAAGAGCGGATATAACTGCTCGCAGTCTGTAGTAGCTGCATTTGCCGATATGTATGGTTTCACACAGGAGCAGGCAGTGCGTATGTCAGCCTCTTTTGGCGGAGGAATCGGGCGGATGCGTGAGACATGCGGGGCTGCTTGCGGACTGTTCCTGATAGCCGGACTGGAAACCGGAGCTACCGAAGCGACAGATCGTGAAGGAAAAGCTGCAAACTATGCGGTAGTGCAGGAATTGGCTGCCGAATTTAAAAAACGCAACGGGTCGTTGATTTGCGGAGAATTGTTGGGATTAAAGAAAAAAGAGCCGATTTCGACTGTTCCCGAAGAACGTAATACTCAATATTATAGCAAACGTCCGTGTGCTAAAATGGTGGAAGAAGCGGCAAGAATCTGGGTAGAATACCTCGAAAAACACCCTAAATAAGGGGATAAAATGCTTTTTTATTACAAAATCAGCAAAAAAAGATTCAATAAAGTGTTATATAACATAAAAATAACTATCTTTGTCCCCGAAATAAAATCTGAAAGCTTTCGGGCCGGATGATTTTTAAAGCATGTCTAACTATAATTTCAAAAGCAAATGTTGAAAGAAAAAGCAGGTGTAATCGCAGGTAATATCTGGAATGCACTGAATGAAACAGAAGGAATGACTGCCAAGCAACTGAAAAAAGCAACTAAATTGGTTGACAAAGATTTGTTCCTCGGCCTTGGCTGGTTATTGAGAGAAGATAAAGTTTCTGCTGAAGAAGTAGAAGGTGAACTCTTCATCAAATTGATCTAAGCGAGTAACTCACTTAAGCAATAAAAAAATGCGTTGGTACATGATTATAATGTTATCAACGCATTTTTTTATATTCCGCCATTTACGTATCTTTGCACACCAAAAAGACAAAATAATAAGAATTCAGAATGAAGAATATACGAAATTTCTGCATCATTGCCCACATTGACCACGGTAAATCAACCCTGGCAGACCGCTTGCTGGAGTTTACCAACACTATTCAGGTGACTAACGGGCAGATGCTTGATGATATGGATTTGGAGAAGGAGAGAGGTATCACCATCAAGAGCCACGCTATCCAGATGGAGTACAACTACAAAGGTGAAAAGTATATCCTTAACCTGATTGACACTCCGGGGCACGTGGATTTTTCGTATGAGGTATCCCGTTCCATTGCCGCTTGCGAAGGTGCGCTGCTTATCGTAGACGCATCGCAGGGAGTGCAGGCACAGACCATCTCCAATCTGTATATGGCTATCGAACATGATCTCGAAATTATCCCCATTATCAATAAATGTGATATGGCAAGTGCCATGCCCGAAGAGGTAGAGGACGAAATCGTAGAACTGTTGGGCTGCAAGCGTGATGAGATTATCCGTGCATCCGGTAAGACCGGAATGGGCGTGGAGGAAATCCTCGCAGCCGTTATCGAACGCATTCCGCATCCCGAAGGTGATGAGGAAGCTCCGTTGCAGGCATTGATTTTTGACTCTGTATTCAACTCCTTCCGTGGTATTATCGCTTACTTTAAGATCGAAAATGGAGTAATCCGCAAGGGAGATAAAGTGAAGTTCTTTAATACCGGAAAAGAGTATGATGCCGATGAAGTAGGTGTACTGAAAATGGAACTGGTTCCACGTAACGAACTTCGTACGGGCGATGTAGGTTACATTATATCGGGTATCAAGACCTCGAAAGAGGTGAAAGTGGGAGATACCATTACTCATGTTGCCCGTCCGTGTGATAAAGCGATTGCGGGTTTTGAAGAAGTGAAGCCAATGGTTTTTGCCGGAGTCTATCCGATTGAGGCGGAAGATTTTGAGGATCTGCGTGCTTCTTTGGAAAAATTGCAGTTGAATGACGCTTCGCTGACTTTCCAGCCGGAATCTTCATTGGCACTGGGCTTCGGTTTCCGTTGCGGTTTCCTCGGATTGCTTCACATGGAGATTGTACAGGAACGTCTGGATCGTGAATTCGACATGAATGTGATTACTACCGTGCCTAACGTATCTTATAATATATATGATAAACAAGGCAATATGAAAGAAGTGCATAACCCCGGTGGTATGCCTGATCCGACGTTGATCGACCATATTGAAGAACCTTATATCAAAGCGTCTATTATTACGACTACCGATTATATCGGCCCGATTATGACCCTCTGTCTGGGGAAACGTGGAGAACTCTTGAAACAAGAGTATATTTCCGGTAATCGTGTGGAAATATATTATAACATGCCTTTGGGTGAAATCGTGATCGACTTCTATGACCGATTGAAGAGTATTTCGAAAGGATATGCGTCGTTCGACTATCATCCCAATGGTTTCCGTCCTTCCAAGTTGGTGAAACTGGACATCATGTTGAATGGTGAACCGGTCGATGCGCTTTCTACGCTGATTCACTTCGATAACGCGTATGATATGGGACGCCGGATGTGTGAGAAACTGAAAGAATTAATCCCTCGCCAGCAGTTTGAAATCGCTATTCAGGCAGCTATCGGGGCTAAGATTATAGCTCGTGAAACTATTAAGGCAGTTCGCAAGGATGTAACTGCGAAGTGTTATGGTGGTGACGTAAGCCGTAAACGTAAACTGCTTGAAAAGCAGAAAAAGGGTAAAAAACGAATGAAACAAATCGGTAATGTGGAAGTGCCGCAGAAAGCCTTCCTCGCCGTACTGAAGCTGGATTAAAAAATGAACCGCAAGCGATTTTTCAGAGAGTTATTCTGAACAAATCGGCTTGCGGTTAGTTTTTTAATACACCAGGTGATTGTCTTCTGTCTGCAGAGCTTTCCTTGGCAATCACCTTTTTTGAAACAAACAACTATAAATATGAGAAAAGTTCTGTCTTTTTCGGGCTTCCTGATGTTGGGGCTCGTCATTTCACAATTCCTCCCGATGATAGCGGGAGAAGGATATGGAACTGTTAAGGTCCTGTCGAATATACTACTTTATGTATGTCTTAGTTTTATAATGATTAATGTGGGTCGGGAGTTTGTGCTCGACAAAGTCCGCTGGAAAAGTTATGCCGAGGATTATCTTATAGCGATGGCTACAGCTGCCCTGCCTTGGTTCATGATTGCTATCTATTATGTATTCGTGCTTCTTCCGCCTGATTACTGGAATAGTTGGGAGGCTTGGAAAGAGAATCTGTTACTAAGTCGTTTTGCCGCACCTACGTCGGCCGGCATCTTGTTTACGATGCTGGCGGCTATCGGGTTAAAGTCCAGCTGGATATATAAGAAGATTCAGGTCCTGGCTATTTTTGATGATCTGGATACCATTCTTTTGATGATCCCTCTTCAGATCATGATGATTGGTTTGCGTTGGCAGCTGATTATTGTGGTGGTTATTGTATTTATGCTGTTGTCCATTGGATGGAAACAACTGAATAAGTATAACTGGCGGCAGGATTGGAAAGCTATTCTCTTCTATTCCGTTATCATATTTCTGGCTACGCAGATACTTTATCTCGGCAGTAAAGAGCTGTATGGAGAAGAAGGAAGTATCCATATCGAAGTTCTGTTGCCGGCATTTGTATTGGGTATGATCATGAAGCATAAAGAGCACGATACTCCTGTAGAACGAAAAGTCTCTACTGGAATCTCCTTCCTGTTTATGTTCCTGGTAGGTATGAGTATGCCTCATTTTATCGGAGTTAACTTTGCGGAAACTCATACAGGAACGCATTCGGTGACAGGTTCGCAGGAGATGATGTCCTGGGGAATGATTTTGTTCCATGTTGTCATAGTCTCTTTCTTATCGAATATAGGCAAACTTTGTCCGATGTTCTTCTATCGTGACCGGAAGTTGAGTGAGCGACTGGCCCTTTCCATTGGTATGTTTACCCGCGGTGAGGTAGGTGCCGGAATTATATTTATTGCATTGGGTTATAATCTCGGCGGTCCGGCACTGGTCATTTCCGTACTTACATTGGTGTTGAATCTTATTCTGACAGGAATATTTGTCCTTTGGGTGAAAAACTTGGCTTTAAGGAGCTATAATGATTAAAAAAATCCATATATTGCGGATCAAATACTATAAACACCTTTCATTATGACAATTTTGCGTACAATGCGAAATTTCTCGTCAATGAATATTGCGGCGAGTATCCTTTTGTTTGTAGCGGCAATAGCGGCTGCTATCATAGCCAATTCTCCGGTTGCTCCGGTTTATCAGGAGTTCCTTTTGCATGAACTTCATTTGCAGATCGGTAATTTTAATCTGCTTTCGCATGGCGGAGAGAATCTGCGGATGATCGAGTTCATCAATGACGGGTTGATGACCATCTTTTTCTTGCTGGTAGGATTGGAAATCAAACGGGAGTTGTTGGTTGGTGAGCTTTCTTCCTTCCGCAAGGCGGCGCTTCCCTTTATTGCTGCCTGTGGCGGTATGCTGTTTCCGGTGATTGTTTACATGTCAATCTGTCCTCCGGGCAGTGCGGGAAGTCAGGGATTGGCCATTCCAATGGCAACGGATATTGCTTTTTCGTTAGGGGTATTAAGTCTGTTGGGAAGCCGTGTGCCGTTGAGCCTGAAGATATTTCTGACGGCTTTTGCGGTAGTTGATGATATCGGAGGTATCCTTGTAATTGCTCTTTTTTATAGTTCGCATGTGTCGTATGGGTATATTCTGATAGCCGCATTGCTTTACGTTTTACTTTATTTTATAGGGAAGCGTGGGACTACCAATAAGATTTTCTTTTTAGTGATCGGTGTCGTTATATGGTATTTATTTTTGCAATCCGGTATTCATAGTACCATTTCGGGAGTTATTCTGGCGTTTGTTATTCCGGCGAAACCCCGTCTAGATGTTGGAAAATATATCGAGCATATTCGTCATACAATTGCAGGTTTCCCGGTGGTGGAATCGGGAAGTATCGTATTGACTAATGAGCAGATTGCCAAACTGAAAGAGGTCGAATCTGCTTCCGACCGTGTTATCAGTCCTCTGCAGTCTTTGGAGGATAATTTGCATGGAGCTGTCAATTATCTGATTCTTCCGTTGTTTGCCTTTGTCAATGCAGGCGTTGTCTTTAGTGGCGGCGGTGAGTTGGTGGGAAGTGTAGGGATGGCAGTGGCAGCAGGGTTGCTGTTTGGTAAATTTGCGGGAATTTATTTCTTTACCTGGTTGGCTATAAAGATAAAACTTACTCCAATGCCGCCGGGCATGACTTGGAAGAATCTTTCCGGTATAGCTCTGTTGGGAGGGATCGGTTTTACGGTGTCGCTTTTCATTGCCAATCTTTCTTTTGGTGCAAACTACCCTGTTCTGTTGAATCAGGCTAAGTTCGGAGTGCTATCGGGGACTATTCTTTCCGGATTATTAGGATACATTGTACTCAGGATAGTATTACCTGTCCGAAAGCGGAAATAATAACTAGAGATCAGTCGTTCAGGCATATCGGATATTCATCAGGCGATATGCCTTTTTTATTGTATATATAATATAAGGTGAAAATGATATCTACTAATAATATTAGTTAAACAACTGCTTTATTTAGTAGATTAACTAATAGTGTTAGTTGTTTGTTTGAAAAATAGTATTATATTTGTGCCATTGGAAGAACAATAAATATGTAGACTATGAAACAGATGAAACGATTGACCGTCAAAGAGGAAGAAATTATGCGTATATTTTGGGAACATGGACCTATGTTTGTTCGTGAACTTCTATCATTCTATGATGAACCAAAACCGCATTATAACACAGTTTCTACCCTTGTTCGAGGGCTGGAGGAGAAAGGTTTTGTGGGGTATAAAGCCTACGGAAATACTTATCAATATTATGCTCTTGTTTCGGAAAAGGAGTATAAGAGTTCGGCACTCAAAGAAGTGGTTTCCCAGTATTATAATAATTCCTATATCAATGTAGTGTCTTCTTTTATTGAAGAAGAAGGGATGTCTGTTGATGAACTAAAATCGCTTATAGAGTATATAGAGCAAAGTAAAAAGAAGAAGTAATCTCTCTCTGGTCTATCGGAAGATACGATTTTTATTCTATGGACAAACAACTTTTAATCTGAAAACACAATGGGAGCTTTTTTATTCTATCTGCTGAAATCCGGATGTTGCTTAGTGGTCTTTTATATTTTCTTTAAGCTGCTGATGAGCCGGAGTACTTTTTTCCGTTTCAACCGCATCACTTTGTTGGTTGGGTTGTTAGGATGTACTTTGCTTCCACTTATAGAGCTGACAACTACCGAGGAGACTTTTTTGCATACTCCGTTGTATGCCATTCACGAGATATTGCAAAGTACGGAGTCTGTCATTCTAAATCCGGAACAGATGGAAGATCCTATTCTTATATCTGAAAAGAATCCGGAAATAAACTCTTTGAATTGGATTCCTGTGACTTTAGCTTTTATATATGGAGTGGGGGCTTTGGTGACACTGATCTGGTTGTCTTTGTCCACTTGTCGTTTGATTCAGTTGATTCGTACGTCAGAGAAAAAACAGTTTGGAAACTATGTATTAGTGATTCCTCAGCAGCCAACTGCTTCATTTAGCTGGGGTAAATATATTGTTATTTCAGCAGCTGACTACTCTCAACAGTCCGAAGAAATACTCCTCCACGAAACGATGCATTTACGAAATCATCATACTTTGGACTTATTGTTTATGCAGATATTCCTGCTTGTTTATTGGTTTAATCCTGTCGTTTGGCTACTAAAACGGGAGTTGCAGGAAGTACATGAATTTGAAGCCGATAATGGCGTAATTAATACAGGCATCGATGCAACTAAATATCAATTATTACTGGTGAAAAAAGCTGTTGGTACAAGGCTCTACTCTATGGCTAATGGCTTTAATCACTCTAAACTTAAAAAACGTATCACTATGATGTTAAAAGAAAGAACCAATCGTTGGGCACGATTAAAGCTGTTGCTTGCCGTGCCTGTGATGGCTGGAGCGCTTTATGTGTTTGCACAGCCGGAAGTGAAAGAAGTTCCGCGACAGATTCAGTCTGAACTTCAGCAGAAAGAAGCGGATGATTATTCATCTTTGATGTTTTTTTTCAAAGAAGGGGGAGAGAGATACAGCAAGCTGGTTAATGGAGCGTATCCACCCTCTAAGATTAAAGCAAGACAGGTTCACTTCCTTTTTGTTAATAAACAAAATAGGGTGATGTTCGATAATGATGTATGTTCAGTGGATGAGTTGAAGTCTACTATTGTGAAGAATTTGATGAAATCCTGGGAAGAAAGTAAGAGGAAAGAATACCAAGTTATTTCTTTTCAGGTTGATCGCGGAAGTGAAATTGCTGCACTCACTACTATACTCAAAGAAGTAAAAGGAGCATTTGAGCAAATTCGTGCTGATTTGTCTATTACATTGACAGATAAAAGTGAAGAAGCGTTGGACCGATTGTTTCCCGTTCTACTGTCGGAAGGTGCTGCGAGAAATTATGGATTGAAAGAGCTGTCAATGGAGGAGAAAATCAGTGGGATTGTGGTAACAATTCACACTTCGGAAGGGAAGGAAGTAATGAAAGATTTTACTTTAACGGAATTGAAACAGAAAGTCACTGCTGCACGTGCAAAGCAAGCTGATCCGGAAAGTTTGGTTATTGGCCTCAAGATAGAGAAAGGGTGTAAGATGGGATACGTGACGGATACCAAGCAGGTGCTGAGGGAATGTAGTGCATTGAAGATTAATTATTCAACTGATAACTAATTAGTTTATAAATAGTGTCACTATATAGCCAGCATAGTGACACTATCCAATCAGCATAGTGACACTATCCCAACCGGATAGCGACACCATCTTAAAAGGTCTATAATTTTTGTTTTATTCATCATCCCCGTCATCCGCTATCGGCAGAATTCTCTGACTTTCCTCATGGGGCAATTGTTCTACTTGGCGTAGTTTCCGTTCAATAGCGCGGGTTCTTTTTCCCATCACTTCTTCCAGTTGGTCACCGGCACTTTGCAGGTTCTTCTGTACCTTTTCGAGTAGGCCTCCGAATTTGCTGAATTCAGTTTTAACTGCTCCCAAAACTGTCCACACTTCTCCGGTACGCTTTTGAATAGCCAGCGTGCGGAACCCCATCTGAAGACTGTTCAATATAGCACCAAGGGTAGTTGGTCCCGTCACTACAATTTTATATTCTTTTTGTAGCGTCTCTACCAAGCTTGTTCTTCGGATCACCTCTGCATAGATGCTTTCAAAAGGCAGGAACATGATGGCAAAGTCTGTGGTGAAAGGCGGGTCTACATATTTATCGTGAATATCTTTCGCCATTTTCTTGATGGTTGTTTCCAGCTGCTTGCCGGATGATTCCATCAATGCAGTATCTCCTGCCTCGAAAGCGTCGTAGTATTGCTCATATACATCTTTCGGGAATTTTGCATCGATAGGCAGGTATACAGTGCTGTTCGCATCATCCTTACCCGGTAACTTAATGGCAAATTCCACAAATTCAGTTCCGCTTTTCTTGGTTTTCACATTGGCGTCATATTGTTCCGGACTCATCATCTGTTCCAGCAATGCTCCTAACTGAACTTCACCGAATGTACCGCGCATTTTTACGTTACTCAATACTTTTTTCAGTCCACCGACGTCTTGTGCGAGAGATTTCATTTCTCCCAGTCCCTTCTGTACATTTTCCAGTTGTGAGCGGACGATTTCAAAGGACTGTCCAATGCGTTCATTCAATGTCTTCTGCAATTTTTCTTCCACCATCAGTCGCATATCATCCAGCCGCTTTTCAGTCGATTTTATCAAGACCTCTTGCTGGCGTGCCATTGTGTCGAACTTTTGGCGTTGCAGTTCCCCGTTTGTCATCATGTTCTTATGCAGTACGTCTTGCAATTGTTGCATATTCTGATTCAGCGTTTGGGTCATTTCCATGCGAAGTTCCCGGATACTGCGGTTTAGTTCTTCGCGGTTCTCTTGCATTTGCTGGCGCAAGGCTGCCTGTAATTGTTCCGCTTGCGCATGATTATTTCCTTTTGCCAGTGATAGTACAATCGAGATTACTGCTAATGCGGCAATAACAATAAGTAGAATCAGTTCCATCAATAAGTCAGAATTTCGTTTCCGGTTTCAGTAATCAGAATCATATTCTCCCATTGGGCAGAAGGCAGTCCGTCATCCGTGCATACCGTCCATCCGTCAGCTTCGTCAACAAATACTTCATAAGTACCCATATTTATCATCGGTTCAATGGTGAAGGTCATGCCCGGAACGATCATCATTCCTGTTCCCCGGCGTCCGAAATGTTCCACATCCGGTGCTTCATGAAACTGCATTCCTACACCATGCCCGCAAAGATCGCGTACCACGTTGAATCCGTTCTTTTCTGCGTGTTCCTGAATAGCGGCGCCTACATCTCCTAATTGTTTCCAAGGCTGTGCGGCGGCTATACCTATTTCCATACACTCTTTAGTCACTTGAACCAGTTTGCGCATTTCGGGACTTACGTCACCGATCATAAACATACGGGATGCGTCGGAGAAATATCCTTTGTAAATGGTAGAAACATCTACATTGATGATATCTCCGCTTTGCAGTATTTCTGTTTTGCTGGGAATACCGTGGCATACCACATCATTGATACTGGTGCAGACGCTTTTAGGAAATCCTTCGTAGTTGAGAGGAGCAGGGATGGCACCGTGCTTTGTGGTGAAGTCATATACCATGACATCGATTTCTTCAGTCGACATTCCTTCACGGATATTCTCCGAAATATAATCCAACAGGGCAGTATTGATTTTGGCACTCTCACGGATTCCTTCCAGTTGTTCGGGAGTACGCAGTACTTTGCGCGGTGGGAGTTTGTAACCTTGTTTTCTGTATTTCTGTATTTTCGCTTCTACTTCAGCCGGGTAATTGGAGGGAGTAAACCGGAATCCCTTGATAAAGTTCTTCATTATTATAGGATGTTTTTTAATCGTACTACAAAGGTACGAGAATAAATGGAAAATGAAATCGTTTATCATGTGATTCCTTTTTTACCATTCATAAGAAATACAGATCTGAGGCACCCATTCCCATCTTTTTTGTATGGTGTTGTATTGATATTGTACGCCGGTTTTCAATTTCCAGCCTTTACCTACTTTTAAAACAATGTCGCTGCCTAGTGTGGTTGGTATTGCTTCAGAGGAAAGTCCACGATATCTTCGGGTGTCCAGATTTTGTTTACCATATATGCTAAGAAACCATTTTTTAGAGAGCTTATAATCCATTTGAGTTTGGATATGAAAGTGGTTTGAACTTTCACTAAAGTTACTTTTACTATGCAGAGTGATATTTTTGTTTATTTTGAGCCGTGAATAAGTGGGTAAGAAAGTAGAATTGGTCTGTCGAAAGATGTTATGAGTATGAAAAGGTAATTTCGGAGATATGATTGTTGATTTAAGAATCGGTAATGTTGGATCAAAGTCAACAAAGGGTTTTGTATGATATAACATGTTTTGTTCTGTCTTCTTTACGAATACCTTATTGATTCTGATTTCTTGCTCAGAATTTAATGTTTGCTGTAGCCTCAATGAATCTTGTTTGCTCCACTCTTGTCCTGCTACGGATAAGGGGAGTAATAATAGACAAAGAGTACCTAACTGATATTTATAAGCGTCCATATAGTGTGCTAGTATAGTTTATTCTATGGACGGTGAAAAAGTGAAAATGCTGCTTTATGTAATGAATAAATAATAGCTATTTTACATAATATGAGAATACTTTTCTTTTTTTGTATAGGTGTATTAAGCACATTTATCGTGTCCAGTCGCACCTATGGAAACAAAACCTATATAGCTGTTTTTTTATGTATTGAGTGATAAGTTCTAGTTTCTTGATTGGTTCATCTTTCATAAATCTTGAATGATATCGAGAGAAAAAATGAGGTGAAAAAATATAGATGTTATAATTACAACCACTTTTTTTCTGAGCATTGTAGGACTCATAGTTCTTGTTATCATTCTTTAATGTTTTGTATTTAAGATAATCTTTTTGCTTTAAATACCGGTTCTATCTTCTGAATCTCCGATTCAAATCCGAACCAATAGCCATGTCCTTCTTCGTCAATAGGAAGAAAACATAACCGGAGGTTCTCACGATATGAGCCATATATAATTTCCCAATTATCGGGAGGAACTTGGCGTTTTGTCTTTACTTTTTCAGCGGGGATTTTCTTTAACGACATACCGGCTTCTATCCATGCAATACTGACTTGTGTCACGTAATCGGGATAATGATTCTTGCAGAAATTATAGAGGATAAGTCCCCTTTTTTCCAGACTCAAAGGAGTGTCGATGACATCTGTCTGTATTAGATGGTCAAGTAACTCGTGCAGGAAATGCGGATTATCCAAAATGAGGGTACGAGTCAGACTTCGCCATGTAGGTGTATTATAGAATCCGTCTAAAAGACGGGACAGATAGTGGGCGGTTTGCAATTCTTCTACGGAAATTTTTTTAGTCTGCAAAACTTCGTAGGGAGGGAGAGGAGAGTATTGGATGCCTAACTCTTCCGCCCTTCTTCGCATTTCCGTGCCGGGAAGTAATTTTAATGATTCCAGTTGTATTTCCCCTGCACCATATTCGGCAAGTGTACGAACGTCTTCAAATATTTCGGATAGGTGATAGAGAGGAAGACCGGCTATTAAGTCAGCATGTGTCTCCATGTTCTTAAGGGAACAAAGATATTTCAGACCTTGAAGGGCATCAGATAATTTTCCGATACGTCGGCTTTTCTCTAATACGGGTTCACGAAGGCTTTGAATACCTGCTTCGAGGTGTAGCAAACCATTAGGTAAAATAGCGAGTTCTTCTTTTAATTCTTCGGAGAGAAGTGCCGGGTGAATTTCCAAATGGAAACAGATGTCCGGGGCATATTCACGGAAGAGGTGAAGAAGTTCTTTGGCTCGCTTATTATTATAGTTGAAAGTGCGGTCGAGTACACGCACATTTTTGATGCCATGCTGATGGATAACATTCAGTCGTTCGCGGATTGCCTCCAATGAAATGGTGCGAACCGGTTTCTCACCTCCGCTGACGCAGAAAGCGCATGTGTTGAAGCATCCTCGGGTAGTTTCCAGTTGTACGAAAGGCTTGCTCCAATTAAAAAAACGACTTTTCTCCGGTGAGACGAGCTGAGAGAAGTTCATGACACGGGCAATACCGTTGTCTTGATATTGGTCTGATTCGTCCAGATAACATAATCCGGATATCTGATTCCACTCATTTACAGGGTGATTCCATACTTTTAACCAAATTGGGAATACTTCTTCTCCTTCTCCCCGAAACACTCCGTTGACAAATTTGTTCTTTCTTAAGAAGGCTTCGTTATTTCCTAAAAACTCCGGACCGCCGAGTACGATGCAGCAATGAGGTAGCAAAGCTTTAGCACGTGAAACGATATGCAACAGTTGCTCGTGATTAAATAGCCAGTTGGTAGCAGCAATAATATCCGGTTGATGGTGATAGATTTGGTTGACTACCATTCCGGTATTTTCGTTGATGGTTGCCGATACTGTACACCACTCAATGGTAGTGTCATCTGCTATTTGAGCATGTAATGCAGGCAATGCCAGCGATGAGTGCGCATAGGAGCTATTTAAATCAAGCCAAAGAAGTTTCATGTGTAAATTTTACTATTAGTGGGACAAAGGTACAAAAAACTTGCATCTTAAGGCATATAGTAAAATAAAAACGCTAATTTTGCAATAATAAACGCAATAAACTAGAAAATTATGAAGAATTTGAAAAAATACGTAGGTGTTCTCATGTTGCTGACTTTATTGGTCGGCTTTACTTCGTGCGAAGATGATGAAACTATATTTGATCACATAGTAGGGCGTACATGGGTTGGTGATTTAGGATTTTGGGTAGATAATAGTCCGGTGGAAAGTGGAATAACCTTTAAGAGTAATGGTTTTGGTGTAGATGAACAATGGTATTATGATTGGGATAGAGTAGCGGCTGTTTTAGATGTCCGCTGGTGGATTGAAGATGGAGATTTATTCTTGGATTATGGTAATGGCTATCCTTTATTAATATTAGCAGATGTTTATGTTGAAGGCCGATATCTTACAGGGCGTTTGTATTCAAATAATATAGATCAAGGAACCGTTACTTTAGAAATGAGTAATTAGTGAAGATCTAAAAAAGAATTGTGGAATTGGAAAAAATATCGATTTTTTTATAAAAGTTCCCCTTATTGAAGGCTAATCTATGTACAGAGTTGCCAGCAAATAAGGGGAATTTTTATTATTTTATTTCTTCAGGAACAACTTCTTAAACTCTCCCGGATAAGGTGTCTCAAACTCCATTAAATCTCCCGTCACCGGATGATAGAAACAAAGTTTGAAGGCGTGGAGTGCCAGTCTTCCGATCGGGTTGGGCGAGTCTTCGCCTCCATATCTTCCGTCACCTATAATAGGATGTCCTAAATCCTGCATATGTACACGGATCTGATTCTTACGTCCTGTTTCCAGATCAAGTTCTAACAGTGAATAACCGTTAGCACGTTTGATTGTCTTGTAGTGTGTGATGGATTTTGAACCACCATCATCATAATCGCTGGAGCTTACATAAAGAGTTTTATCCGTCAGCCAGGAAACCACAGTGTCATAATCCTTCTCCATTGTTCCCTCAACAACAGCTACATAACGGCGGTCAGTCACTATTTCATGCCAGTTGTCACGTAATGTCCGTTGTGTTTTTTCGTCTTTTGCGAACATCATTAATCCTGATGTATCCCTGTCCAGACGATGTACGATAAACACACGGTGCTGTCTGCCCGAGCGCTGTACATATTCATTCAGAATCGTATAAGCGGTGCGCTCTTTTTGTCGCTCGGTATTGACAGATAAGAGTCCTTGCATTTTTTCCACTACAATGATATAAGCGTCCTCATATACAATTTTCAGCAGTCTGTTATGAAATTCCTTCTTTCCTTTTTCCTTGCTGATTTGTACTTTCATTCCGGGTTGCAGCGGGAAGTTGAACTGAGTGGTGATTACGTTATCTACCAATACCACCCGTTTGCTCAGTAATGACTTCAGTTTCGTGCGGCTTGCGTCCGGCATTTTGGCAGCCAGAAACTCCATTAGTTCCATGGGCTCTTTGACTGCATAGTTCGTATATTGGGCACGTGCTTTTTCTGCAGGAGTTCTTCTCGGTCTTTTTTCCATTTCTTTTTTCTTTTGCGAACAATTCAACTAACGTATTATCGAAGCTCCAGCAACACTACATTTTCCACATGATGCGTATGCGGGAACATATCTACAGGTTGCACAGCTTTCACTTTATATTTGCCGTCAAGCAGTTGTAAGTCGCGTGCCTGCGTAGCCGGGTTGCAGCTTACATACACAATCCGCTTCGGTTCGGCAAACAGAATAACATCAACCACATCCTGATGCATACCTGCACGTGGAGGGTCGGTGATAATCACATCCGGACGTCCATGCTGATTGATAAATTCCTGAGTCAGCATATCTTTCATATCTCCGGCATAGAACAAGGCATTCTTAATCTCATTAATCTCGGCATTTACCTTTGCGTCTTCGATAGCTTCCGGTACATACTCGATACCAATCACCTGACGAGCCTGGCGGGATACAAAATTGGCAATGGTTCCCGTTCCGGTATATAAGTCGTATACCAGTTCCTTTCCAGTCAGTCCGGCAAATTCGCGGGCTATCTTATATAAATTGTATGCCTGTTCGGAATTGGTCTGATAGAATGATTTCGGACCGACTTTGAAACGCAGTCCTTCCATTTCTTCAAACATATGGTCTTTTCCCTTGAATACATGTACATCCAGATCATTGATCGTATCGTTGCACTTATTATTAATAATGTATAGGAGAGAAGTGATTTCGGGGAATGAATCGGCAATGAACTGCAGCAGTTGCTTGAATAGTTCCATTTCATGGTCTTCCGTAATCTTGCAGATGACAATGACCATCAGCTCTCCTGTTGATGAAGTGCGGATAATCATATTCCGTAACATACCTTCCTGAGTACGCAGATTGATGAAGGAGTAATCATGCTCGTAAGCATAATCGCGTACAGCATTACGAATACGATTGGAGATGTCGTCCTGTAACCAGCATTTTTCAATAGCCAGCACTTTGTCGAAAGCTCCGGGAATATGAAAACCTACAGCATTCATCTGATCATACTTCACATCCTGCCGAACTTCATCGTTCGTGAGCCAGCGTTTGTTCGAAAAAGTGAACTCCAGTTTATTCCGGTAGAACTCTGTTTTGGCAGAACCCAGAATCGGTGAAATTTCCGGAAGTTCGATCTTTCCGATGCGTCTCAGATTGTCTTCTACTTGTTTCTGCTTATACCTGATTTGTTCCGAATAGGGGAGTACCTGCCATTTGCAACCGCCGCATACGCCGTAGTGTTGGCAGAAAGGAACGGCACGTACGGGCGACAGCTCGTGGAATTTCACAGCTTCGGCTTCGGCGTATTTGTTCTTTTTGCGCTTGATCTGCAGGTCTACAACATCACCTGGCACTACATAAGGAACAAAAATCACCAGGTCGTTTACTTTTGCGATGGCTTTTCCTTCGGCAGCCACATCCGTTATTGTTACCTTCTCCAGCAGGGGAAGTTCTTTTCTCTTTCTTGCCACTTTTACACCAATCTAATAATTATGATGCAAAAGTAGGTATTTTTTTTGGAAAACTTTCGTGTCTATGAAAATATTCCAGATTGTAATGTCGAAATTGCATTTTAATAGAAAGTTTTTTCTCAAAAAGTTTTCTGGTTTGCGAAATATACTTAGATTTGCGAACAGAAAAAAATCATAATGTAACTTTAAACACAATATTATGGATAAAAAAAGAGTTTATACCTTTGGAAATGGTCAGGCAGAAGGAAAGGCCGACATGAAGAATTTGTTAGGTGGTAAAGGTGCCAATCTTGCCGAGATGAATTTAATTGGAATTCCCGTTCCTCCCGGATTCACAATAACTACAGAAGTTTGTACGGAGTATAATACGTTGGGACGTGATAAAGTGGTTGAGTTGCTGAAAGATGAAGTAGTAAAGGCCATTGCCCGTGTAGAAGAATTGATGAAATCTAAATTCGGTGATATCGAAAATCCATTGTTGGTTTCTGTACGTTCAGGTGCCCGTGCGTCTATGCCGGGTATGATGGATACTATTCTGAATCTGGGTCTGAATGACGAGGTGGTGGAAGGTATCATCCGCAAGACTGGTAATGCCCGTTTTGCATGGGACTCTTATCGTCGTTTTGTACAGATGTACGGTGACGTTGTTCTGGGCATGAAGCCGACGAACAAGGAAGATATCGATCCGTTCGAAGCAATCATTGAAGAAGTAAAAGAATCAAAAGGAGTAAAGCTTGATAACGAACTGGAAGTAGCAGACCTGCAAGAGCTTGTGAAGAAGTTCAAGGCTGCTGTGAAAGAACAGACCGGAAAAGATTTCCCGACTTGTGCTTACGAACAACTTTGGGGAGCTATCTGTGCCGTATTTGATTCATGGATGAACGAACGTGCTATCCTTTATCGTAAGATGGAAGGTATACCTGATGAATGGGGAACAGCTGTAAACGTACAGGCTATGGTATTCGGTAATATGGGTGACACTTCTGCAACAGGAGTTTGCTTCTCTCGTGATGCCGGTACAGGTGAAGACCTTTTCAACGGTGAATACCTGATCAACGCACAAGGTGAAGATGTGGTAGCCGGTATCCGTACTCCACAACAGATTACGAAGGTTGGTTCTCAGCGCTGGGCTGTACTGGCAGGTGTGACAGAAGACATTCGTGCTGCAAAATTTCCTTCAATGGAAGAAGCTATGCCGGAAATCTATAAGGAACTGGATGCATTGCAGACTAAATTGGAGAACCACTATAAAGATATGCAAGACATGGAATTCACCGTGCAGGAAGGTAAGTTATGGTTCCTGCAGACTCGTAACGGTAAACGTACCGGTGCGGCTATGGTGAAAATCGCAATGGACTTGCTCCGTCAGGGCATGATTGATGAAAAGACTGCTTTGATGCGTGTAGAACCTAACAAACTGGATGAACTTCTTCACCCGGTATTCGATAAATCTGCTTTGAAACAGGCGAAAGTGCTGACTCGCGGTCTTCCGGCTTCTCCGGGTGCTGCAACCGGTCAGATTGTATTCTTCGCTGATGATGCCGCCGAATGGCATGCTGCCGGAAAGAAAGTGGTAATGGTACGTATCGAGACTTCTCCGGAAGACTTGGCCGGTATGGCAGTTGCCGAAGGTATCCTGACAGCTCGTGGTGGTATGACTTCTCATGCTGCTGTGGTAGCTCGTGGTATGGGTAAATGTTGTGTATCCGGTGCAGGAGCATTGAATATCGACTATAAGACTCGTACAGTAGAAATTGACGGCATTGTTTTGAAAGAAGGCGATTATATTTCTTTGAACGGTAGTACAGGCGAAGTATATAATGGTAAGGTAGAAACTCAGGCTGCCGAACTTTCCGGAGACTTTGCCGATTTGATGAAACTCTCGGATAAATATACCCGTCTGCAAGTACGTACCAATGCGGATACTCCTCACGATGCAGAAGTAGCACGCAACTTTGGTGCAGTAGGTATCGGTCTTTGCCGTACGGAACATATGTTCTTCGAAGGTGAAAAGATCAAGGCGATGCGTGAAATGATTCTGGCAGAAAATGCAGAAGGACGTCGTAAAGCACTCGCTAAGATTCTTCCGTATCAGCAAGCCGACTTTAAGGGTATCTTTAAAGCAATGGCCGGTTGTCCGGTGACTGTTCGTCTGCTCGATCCTCCTTTGCATGAGTTTGTTCCTCATGATACGAAGGGACAGCAGGAAATGGCTGATACGATGGGTGTAAGCCTGCAATATATCCAGCAACGTGTAGAATCGCTGTGTGAACACAATCCGATGTTGGGTCACCGCGGTTGCCGTTTGGGAAATACATATCCTGAAATAACTCAGATGCAGACACGTGCTATCTTGGGTGCTGCTCTTGAACTGAAGAAAGAAGGAGTAGAGACACATCCTGAAATCATGGTTCCGTTGACCGGTATTTTATATGAATTCAAGGAACAAGAGAAGGTGATTCGTGAAGAGGCTGCCAAGTTGTTTGAAGAAGTGGGCGACAGCATTGATTTCAAAGTAGGTACTATGATTGAAATTCCTCGTGCAGCTCTGACTGCTGACCGTATTGCTTCATCTGCTGAATTCTTCTCATTCGGAACGAATGACTTGACTCAGATGACCTTCGGATATTCTCGTGACGATATCGCTTCCTTCCTTCCGGTTTATCTGGAAAAGAAGATTCTGAAAGTAGACCCGTTCCAGGTGCTCGATCAGAATGGTGTAGGTCAGTTGGTACGTATGGCTACAGAAAAGGGCCGTGCTATCCGTCCGGATTTGAAATGCGGTATCTGTGGCGAACATGGTGGTGAACCGTCTTCAGTGAAGTTCTGCCATAGAGTAGGTTTGAATTACGTTAGTTGCTCTCCGTTCCGGGTACCTATCGCAAGATTAGCAGCGGCGCAGGCAGCAATTGAAGGATAGAAAGATAAACTGGTTAGAAAGTTAACTTTCTGATAATTGGGCTGTAATCGTCTCGTGAGAGAATGATTACAGCCTTTTTTGTTGGATGATGTTATTTTTAATTGTATTTGTTCAGCCCTGATAATCAGCCATTAATAATGATTTGTTTGGTGATTATTATAAAAAACTAACTAAATATTTGTTTAAGATGAAGAAGTAGCTTAATTTTGCCCCCGAAAACAAAACATGTTTTTATTTTATAACTTAAAAAGAAAGAAGATGAAAAAGGGTTTATTATTGGTAGTTGTAATGTTAGCAACTATCGCTGTAAAAGCACAGGACATTTACGTAGGCGGATCATTGAACGTATGGCGTAACAGCACAGGCAACACTACTTCTTTTAAAGTTGCTCCGGAAATCGGCTACAATTTTAATGAAACATGGGCATTGGGTGCTGAACTGAACTATTCACACGAATATGTGAAACAAGTGACTGCAAATTCAGTTACTGTTGCTCCGTACATCCGTTGGTCTTACTATCAGAATGATGCTGTACGTCTGTTCCTGGACGGAACTGCTGCTATTGGTTTCGTGAAAATCAAAGATGGTGATACCACTAAAGCAGGTCAGATCGGTTTGAGACCGGGTATCGCTGTTAAACTGAACGATCATTTCTCTTTTATCGCCAAGTATGGTTTCTTGGGATATCGTAAGAATGTGAACACTTCCGGAGATTCTTTCGGTCTGATGTTGACTAGCGAAGATTTGTCTATTGGTTTCCACTACAATTTCTAATCGGGTAGTAGATAATAAAAAATAGGAAAGGGGATTCTCTGAAATAGGGAATTCCCTTTCTTTGTGTGTAATCTCTATATTTTACACGTTTGTTAACGAAAAAGTTGTTTGATATATATATATCAATCATATATTTGCATTGTTAATTAAACAGATGATTTAACTATAGTATTAATTAAAACTTTAGAATTATGAAAAAGAGTGCTTTATTTATTTTATTTGCGCTGATTTCAGTTGCTGGCTTTTCACAGATTACAGGTTGGAATGCTAAGGTAGGAATGAACATTAGTAATTATACAGGTGATGCTGATTTGAATGCAAAGATTGGCTTTAAACTTGGAGGTGGTTTTGAATATGCTTTTGATAATACTTGGTCATTACAGCCATCATTGTTTTTGTCGACTAAAGGAGCAAAAAAGGATGGTAATAGCATAAATGCAATGTATTTGGAATTACCAGTTATGGCTGCTGCTCGTTTTAATGTTGCGGATAATACAAATATTGTGGTTAATGCTGGTCCTTATTTGGCATGTGGTATTGCTGGTAAAACCAAAATTGATTTGGGGAATGATACGGAACGTAAGTATGATACATTTGGTGATGATGCTTTAAAACGTTTTGATGCCGGTCTTGGTGTTGGAGTAGCTTTGGAATTAGGTAAGGTTATTGTAGGATTGGATGGTCAATTTGGTTTAGTAGATGTAGAAAAAATAGGTAATCCTAAAAATACAAACTTTTCTATTGTATTAGGATATAAATTCTGATAAGAAAATTACTAAAAAGTAAACCGCTGTAAAAGATTACTTACAGCGGTTTCTTTATTTATGATTGTATATAATATTCGAATCGATATTTCTTAGTCCGCCAATTTCTTTAACTTTTTGAAATGCTCGATCACAGCCAGATAATTCTGATCCAGACAGGCATCAAATTTATTCCAGAGATCCCCCAGTACAACAGCCCCTCCAAATCCGAAATCTTTTATTTCTAGTAGATTATCTTCATTAATACCTCCAAGTGCCATTACTTTTGAGTCAATGATCTTAGCTTTCTGTGCCTCACGAAGTTCTTCTGCCGTATAAGTAGAATAGTAATTAACCTTCGAAATACTATCGTAAATGGGACTCATGAAAATGTAATCATAGAAATGCTTTCTGTTCTTCACCTCTTCTACGGAATGGCAGGAACAACTGACGTGTCCGGCATAGTCATGCGGTTCGCTCGGATTGCGTGCATTCAGGTGGATACCCATCAGATTGAACTCTTCTTTCAGATAAAAATGTTCGTGTGTCACAATGCGGCGATGATATTTTTCCGGAATCAGCGTCAGTAATCGTTCGGAATACATGGCCGGTGTCTCAGGTTTTCTGAGATGTAGAATATCCAGTCCCTCCTCGAAAAGAGCGGTAATGATCTTATCTTCTTCAACGAAGAACGTGGGCGTGGTAACTACAATTAGTTTCATTTCCTGTGTAAAGTTGTAAAGTTTAGCAAAGTTACTAATTAACTATTTCAGAAACCAACGTTTATAGTGAAAATTTGTTAGATTGCAATGTGCGCAAGTCAATAGTCCATAGTTTACCTGATAATACTTCGCCAAATCCACAGATAATCTTCAGCACTTCCGTTGCTTCGATGCTTCCTGTTACCGCAGGAGTAATGCCCATTACACCTTTGGGGGGAGGAGGCATTCGTCTCATTTCTTCTTCGTCCGGATATAAGTCCCGATAACTTTTTTTCTCTTCTCCGTAATGGAAAACGGATACCTGACCTTCAAAGCCGCAGATGGCTCCATAGACATACACTTTCCCCATTTCCGCGCAGATGTCGTTGATAAGATAGCGGGTAGAGAAGTTGTCGCAGCCATCTACTACTATATCATACTGACTGATAATTTCCTGTGCGTTTTCCTCCGTCAAACGGGTTGGATAAGTCCGGATAGTTATCTCGCTGTTTAGTGCGGAAAGTCGTTCGGCGGCACATATTGCCTTGGGTTTACCTAATTCTTTCTCCGAATAGAGCACTTGCCGTTGCAGATTACTGATACTGACTACATCGTCGTCTACCAATCCAATGCAGCCTACTCCTGCTCCGGTCAGATAGAGGGCTATGGGAGAGCCTAGCCCTCCCACGCCTACAATTAGAACCTTTGCTTGTTTCAGTTTCTGCTGACCGTCTTCTCCGATTTCGGGAAGGATCATTTGCCTGTCATATCGCATTGTTTTATCTTTTAAAGTCAAAAGACTGGTCCCAATCCTTCCAAACCGGTTCACGTCCTAATTTCTTTAGGTCACGTTCCACTTCTACCGCTTTCCGTTCGTCACTCACGTGGAACTGCTCCAGCGTTTGCGGGTAGCTGTAATATCCGCCCGGTTCTGTCTTGCTTTCGGCACTCATGGTTGTCACGCCCAGTGTTGCCATGTGATTTCGTATCTCGGCGCTTTCACGGGTAGAATAGGAGATGTCTACATCATGATCGAAGATTCGCATGGCGAAAGTAAGCTGTGCAAGTTCCCGGTCGTTCATGATAACGTTAGGTTGGAAGCCATCGTTTTCGGATGGACGCATACGGGGGAAATTGACGCTGTATTTGGTCTTCCAGTAGTGCTTCTGCAGGTAGCGGAGGTGGTAAGCCATCATTGTCACATCCGTCCGCCATTCCTCCAGACCGATCAGGACACCCATGCCGATCTTATGGACACCGGCCTGTCCCATACGGTCGAAACCATCGACACGCCATTCGAATTTGGACTTCATGCCTCGCGGGTGATACTTTTTATAGTTCGCCTTATTATAAGTTTCCTGAAAGCAGATGACTCCGTTCAGCCCGTGATGGGTAAGTTCTTTGTATTCTTCCGCTTTGAGGGGCATCACTTCAATCTGAAGGTTGCTGAAATAAGGTTTTGCCAGATCGAGAGCACGGGCGATGTAAGGTACACCTGCTGCTGCCGGATTTTCACCCGTCACGAGTAAAAGATTCTCAAAAGGAGCCAGCCGTTTGATTGCTTTGTATTCGTTGACGATTTCCTCCTCTGTCAGAATCGTTCTTTTCATCGGATTGCTGATATGGAAACCGCAATAGACGCAGGAGTTGGTGCATGAATTGGTGATATAGAGCGGCACAAACATAGAGATTGTTTTGCCGAACCGCTCCATCGTATATTTCTGGCTGAGACGGGCCATCACTTCCAGATAGGGAGTGGCGGCAGGTGAGATCAATGCCATAAAATCATTGACATCCAGATGCTCTTTTTTGCCTAATGCACGGCGCACATCGGCATCTGTCTTGGAATAGATGGCTTTTGTCGTCTCTTCCCAGGATATTTTTTCTAATTCGTCTGAGAACATTTTAATTAATTGAAAGTTGAAAATTAAAAAGAAATGAGGTTGTGATTTGGTTTTGGTATAATCACAATTCATTATTTATCACTCTTGGCATTTTTCTTCAGATCACGGGATAATCTCATGGCGCAGAAATTAGGTCCGCACATCGTGCAGTATTCTCCGTCAATGTGATGTCCCGCGCGGAAATATCCCTGTGCCCGTTCCGGATCGAGAGACAAGTCGAACTGATCTTTCCAGCGGAATTCGTAACGGGCCTTGCTCAAGGCATTGTCGCGTACCTGTGCTCCCGGATGCCCTTTGGCAAGGTCGGCAGCATGAGCGGCAATCTTATAAGTGATAACCCCCACACGTACGTCTTCTTTGTCCGGCAGGGCAAGATGCTCTTTCGGAGTGACATAACAAAGCATCGCCGTACCTAACCAGCCGATTTGAGCAGCTCCGATGGCAGAGGTAATGTGATCGTAGCCAGGAGCGATATCCGTCACTAAAGGGCCGAGTGTATAAAATGGCGCATCATGGCATTTCTCAATCTGACGTTCCATGTTCTCCTTGATTTTATGCATCGGTACGTGTCCCGGTCCTTCGATAAATGCCTGCACGTTCTTTTCCCATGCACGAAGTACCAGTTCTCCCATCGTGTCCAGTTCTGCAAACTGTGCTTCGTCGTTGGCATCATGGATAGAGCCCGGACGCAGTCCGTCTCCCAATGATACGGCAACGTCGTATTGAGCCAGAATATCACAGATATCGTCAAAGTGTTCATACAGGAAACTTTCCTGATCGTGCACCAGACACCATTTGCTCATGATGCTTCCTCCACGGCTGACAATGCCGCACAGACGTTTATCGGCAAGATGAACATTATGACGGCGGATACCTGCATGAATCGTAAAATAATCTACTCCCTGTTCGCATTGTTCGATCAGTGTGTCCCGATAGATTTCCCAGTTAAGGTCTTCCACTACGCCATTCACTTTCTCAAGTGCCTGATAGATAGGTACAGTGCCTACCGGTACAGGGCAGTTGCGGATGATCCATTCACGTGTCTCATGAATATTTTCTCCTGTTGAAAGGTCCATCAGTGTATCACCTCCCCATTTGCAGCTCCATAAAGCCTTTTCCACTTCCTCGTCAATGCTGGAAGTGGTGGCAGAGTTTCCGATATTCGTATTGATTTTCACAAGGAAGTTACGGCCGATAATCATCGGTTCGGCTTCCGGATGATTGATGTTGGCAGGCAGCACCGCACGTCCTTCTGCTATTTCTTTACGGACAAATTCGGGGGTAATGTGAGTCTCGATTCCCAGTTCCTCACAGTTCATATTTTCGCGGATCGCCACATATTCCATTTCCGGAGTGATGATTCCTCGTTTGGCGTATGCCATCTGAGTGATGGCTTCTCCTTTTTTGGCACGATAGGGAAGGGCGATGTGTTCAAAGCGGAGATGATCCAGACTTTTGTCATTACGTCTCATTTGTCCGTATTCCGAAGTGATTTCGGGGAGTTGCTCTACGTCACCGCGTCCCACAATCCATTCTTCCCGTAAGCGGGGAAGTCCTTTCTTAAGATCAATGCTCATTGACGGGTCACTGAACGGACCGCTGGTGTCATATACGTATACTTCCGGATTCGGAGTAGCTATCTTTTCTTCGCCTTCGAAGCTGACGCTGGGCACTTGTTCAACTTTCCGCATGGCTACACGGATGTTCGGATAGAGTTTACCCGGCAGATATACTTTCTGAGAACGGGAAAATTTTATTTTTTGTTCCATAGAATTTTATTATCGTATTATTAAGAATAGTGAAACAAACACTACTCCCTACTTATTACCTATTACTTATCACCTATTACTTATTCCAAAAATGCAGTTAAAGGTGAACTTGCTTCTGCTATAAAGTTATCAGCCTGCAGACCCAGTCCTGCTTCGTATGCCCGTCTTCCGGCTTCGGTGGCGGCTTTGAAGGCCAACGCCATTTCTACCGGATTGCCTGCTACGGCGATAGCGGTATTTACCAGTACGGCAGAAGCACCCAGTTCCATTGCTTCGGCAGCGTGGCTCGGTGCACCGATTCCGGCATCTACGACAACGGGGATACCGGCCTGTTCGATAATAATCTGCAGGAATTCTTTGGTTTGCAGTCCTTTGTTAGTTCCGATGGGAGCACCCAGCGGCATTACGGTAGCGGCACCGGCTTCTTCCAGTCGTTTGCAGAGCACAGGGTCGGCCTGGCAATAAGGTAATACGATAAAGCCCAGTTTGACAAGCTGTTCTGTAGCCTTCAGGGTTTCGATAGAGTCGGGGAGCAGATAGCGCGGATCCGGATGGATTTCCAGTTTCAGCCAGTTGGTACCAAAAGCTTCACGTGCCATCTGTGCGGCGAAAACAGCTTCTTCCGCATCGCGTACTCCCGATGTGTTGGGTAGCAACTGGATATTCGGATGAATAATATGTTTCAGCATGTCGTCTTCTTTGTCATCCATGTCGATGCGCTTCATGGCTACGGTTACCATTTCAGTGCCCGATGCCAGAATGGCTTGTTCCATTACTTCATTGGAATTGAATTTTCCTGTACCCAGAAAAAGGCGGGAGTCGAACTCACGGCCTGCAATTACTAACTTTTCCACTTTTCAATAAGTTTATTTGATTATACGTTTCATGTTCAAAATCTTTCGTGTTTCCGCTGCCGGATCCTCCGCCCGAAGAATCGTTCCTGAAAGCGCGATTCCGTTCACTCCGGTTTCGAGTATGGCGGGTATATCCTCACGGGTGATTCCTCCGATGGCTACTACCGGAAGTTCGATATTCGCTTCCTTCATCTGAGATAAAATAGCGGTATAACCTTCCAGTCCCAGAACAGGACTCAGGTTTTTCTTTGTAGTGGTAAACCGGAAAGGACCGATGCCGAGGTAATCTGCTCCGGCACGGTAGTGCTGTACGACATCTTCGAATGTATTTGCCGTACCTCCGATAATAAATGCTTCTCCAAGTAATTGTCGTGCCTGATCTATCGGCATGTCTTTTTTGCCCAGATGCACTCCGTCCACTTCCAGCTTTTTGGCAAGTTCGACGTGGTCATCCAGAAGTAAGATCGCTTCTTTTTCTTTGCAGAGCGGCTTTAGTTGGAGGGCAACAGCTTCCACCTCTTCACACGGAGCTTCCTTCATGCGTAGCTGAATCCACTTACATCCTCCTTCAAGTGCCATGAGTGCCGATTCGAAATAAGTATACCGATCGGTCTGGTGGGTGATAAATTGTAGACTGACCATACTTTTACCCTCCACAAGCCGCTTTGATGACCACGAGGTTATCATTCTCCTGTAACGCGAATTTCTCCCATTCGGAACGTGGAATCATTTTGTTGTTTACGGCAATAGCGATGCCTTGTACCGGAAGTTCCAGTTGGGCAGCCAGTTGTGTAAGGGTAGAAGCAGGAGTCATTTCCACCTCTTTGTTGTTAACTTGTACTTTCATTGTCCTATCAGTATTAATAAGTTGAAAGTAAATACAAAGAGCGTGCTTATATAGAAAGGCGATAAGAAAGAAACACAATCCCTACATCAGTGCTAACTGCCTCAGGTTCCTAGGGTATAATCTCAGCCCCTCTTTGGGGGCACCCCTTTGTCTTTACGGGAGCAAAGTAAGCGAAAAAGAAACAAAGATTCATCAAATTATCCGTTTTTTTTTCATTTTTCTTCCGATTCCCGCTTTTTGATAGGATGAGAAAAGACAAACCGTGCTCCGTTCTTATAATTCTTGTCAATCCAGATATCGCCTCCCATGCGTTGTATGGTCAGTTTGCAGATCGCCAGTCCCAAGCCTGTTCCCTGCACAAATTCGTTGAGCTTCTCAAAACGCTGGAATACCAGTTCCTGCTTGTCTTCGGGGATGCCCGAGCCTGTATCGGTCACAGAGAACAGCATACACTGGTCTTCTTCGTCTATTTCATAATCCAGCGTGATACTTCCGCCGTCGGGAGTAAACTTCAGCGCATTGTTCAGTAAGTTGATGATCACCTGCTGCAAACGTAGCGGATCGGTATAGAGCATATAAGGCTCTTTCGGCATCTGAAGCCTGACATCTATATCTCTTGTCCGGTTTTTCCTGGTCAGTGTGATCATGTTCTGGCAATGATTTACCAGTTCGCACCATTCATACTTGAACAGCAGTTTGCCTGATTCCAAGCGTGATACATCCAGTACATCACTGATCAGTTGCAATAACAATTCGGAATTAGTCTGGATGATATCCGCATATTCCTTCTGCTCATCCGTTGCTTCCACGGTATCGATCAGCAGGCTGGAAAAGCCGACAATAGCGTTCAGCGGTGTCCGTATTTCGTGGCTCATATTTGATACGAAGGCACTTTTCAGTTGATTGGCTTCTTCGGCACGCTCTTTGGCGTGACGTAGCGCAATTTCCGATAATTCCAGTTTCTTTTTATCTTCCCTTAATTGGGCTGTAGTCTTCTCAAGGTGATTCTTTAAGATTTTTGTCCGGTAATAATAATACAGTGAGATAAACAGTCCGCCTATCAGTACAAGGAAGGTAAACAGGATGAATTGCACTTCCGTCCGATATGCCTGAAAGAAAGGCACCTGTTGGTTGATGATAAGTGAATTGAAAGGTAGTTTCTTGTCTTGAAATCCCCATTCATACAGTTTGTTGGCATCAAATTTGTATCTGTTGGGCAACAAATGAATGTGGCCGACATTGTTTTTCCCCTTGTCCAGAAATTGATAAGCCTGTTCTCCCATGCTTCTCCCTATTCCGTCGTACTGGGGGATATACCCTCCGATTGCCCAATAACCGATGGCAGTAGCAGTCAGGCTGAAAACAGGCAACTCTGGATTCGCTTTGGAGAAAGCATATACAGAGTTGTTCATATACGTTATGCCCCGATTGTCAATTCTCCAGATACCCAGTAGTGCAACCGAATTTTTGGGGATATCGCGTAGTTGTTTGACGGCAGCATCAAGGGTGTGGATACGGCCGTCAATATAGGTCGTCGATATTTCCGGATAGCGTTTCATATTCTTTTTCACCCACGCTTGTTCGGCAAGTCCGTTGTAGGTGTTGTCCGAGATGAACACTAAATGTTCCATATCCGGATAAAAGCTTCGCATCATTTCGATATCTTTATCGACATCATATTCGTATGTGTTACAATATATTATATTGTATTCGCTCATTCTTTCCGTTAAGTCGATGCTCTGAGGTTCGTAGGTCTGTATATCAATAGAGTCTTCCGGAATACGGATGCCGTTGCGCGATGCCATAGCGCAAAATACGGGCAGTTGTCTGTACTTCTCGTCTTCGAGGTGCAGGAAACTGCTCCACGCTTCGCCACCCAGCAGGATGACCAGCTTGGCGTTCGGATGTTTGTCCAGAATGTTGGTAAGCGTTCTCTTCCATTTTCTGGATTGATTGAGGTCGGTAACATTCATGTTTTCTACGATGGTGGAATACTTGCCACCCAGTTGGCGGTACGTTTCTACGAACGTGTTGATATTATCGTAGGTATATTTAGTATCGGAATTGTAGGACGTCACGAAAAGTATCTCCTCTTCCAATTCTTCCGGGGTAGCCGCGTTACTGATGAAAGAGAGCAAAAGGAAGAAGGCAACAAAGAAAATGCGCCATTCTTTATTTTTTTGTTGAAGTGTCATAATTGTCTGTTTTGATTTTCGGCTATTGCAAAAATACAATTTATGCCTTTGAAATACAATAGAAAGCTTAGGTTTTTTGTTGTAGAAAAAAGGCCGCTGTGAAATTCACAACGACCTTTTCAATAGTATAGTTTAGCTTAATTTTAATGAGTCCGGTTACATTCGTTTTTCTACCACATCCCAGTCGATGATGTTCCACAGGGCGTTTACGTGGTCGGCGCGGCGATTCTGGTAGTCCAGATAGTAGGAGTGTTCCCACACGTCAAAACCCAGAAGTGGTTTCAGTCCGGCGCGTACGGGGTTACTGCCGTTTCCTTCTTTGGTGATATGCAGTTTACCGTTCTTGTCTACTGACAGCCAAGCCCATCCTGAACCGAACAATCCGACTGCTGCTGCATTGAACTCCTTCTTGAAGTTTTCAAAGCTGCCGAAATCACGTTTGATGGCTTCTCCCAGTTTGCCTGCCGGTTCCTTTTTCGAAGGTTTCGGAGCGAATTGGAGGAAATATAAATTGTGATTCAACACTTGGCCGGCGTTGTTGAAGATAGCTCCATCTGGAGCGGCGGCAACGATTTCTTCTACCGTTTTGCCTTCATATTCTGTTCCGGGCACAAGGCTATTCAGATTATTTACATATGTTTGCAGATGTTTTCCGTAATGGAAATCTATCGTTTGCTGACTGATTACAGGTTCCAGCGCATTGTTTGCGTAAGGAAGTTTAGGCATTTCGTAAGTCATGGTCATAATTATTAAAGACATTAATATAGTATTCATATTGTCAAAACTTTAAATGGTTTTGTTATACTATAATAACAGCCATAGTTCGTAAAAGGTTCACGGTATTTTATTTTTATTTATAAATGTACTGTATACGTTCCACTTGCTGTGGGTTGTCATAGCTGGTGCGGCATATCCATTGCCCCGTATTGTCATACTCGTAATAGGAGTCACCGTCGATCCGGTTTCCGTACTCGTCGTACAGGCAGGTCAGGCAGCCGGACGTCTTTTGGCTGTTGCCGAAGATACGTTGGTAGACGATGCGGGTGAGGTATCCGTATTTATCATATTCATACAGTTCTTTTTGTGAGAGAATCTGGTTGGGCGAATTGACAAAGAGCATATTCTGATGCTGAGATTCGGTCATTCTGCCTTTGTCGTCATATTTGTTGACTGTATATCCCTCCATTTCCCCGTTCTTGTTGTACTCTTTGGTTTCCGTCAGTAATCCTTGCTTGTTGTAGCTGCTGACGGTATATCTGCCGTCCATGTATTTTAGGGAATCACTTTCGATGCTTCCGTCGATACCGATGCGGCGTGCACGGCGGTAGAAGTCCGTTTTGGTTTTCGGATTAGTCTTCACTTCGAAGATGCAGTGGCCTTGCGGGTCGTACAGCCTGCTGGTTTGCACCTCGTTGATGGGTTGCCCGTTCTTTTCAGTCACGGATAATGTGGTGGTAAGCTGCCCCTTGTCATTGTAGGTGTAGCTGGTCGTAATATTACCGGTGCTGTCGGTCTCGCAGCACTTTATCAATCGTCCTTGAGTGTAATATTTTACAGTAGTCGGGGTGGAAACGATGGCTTGCAGGATAAATGGAGCACGCAAATTCTTTGCCTGGTCACGAAATTCCTTATACTTGTGTGTTTTGAGGAATTCCTGCAATAAACCGAGCGATTCGGAGTTGACTATTGCCGGTTTCAGAAGCTCGAAGTCTGCCTTTTCACTGAGATATTCAAGATCGTTCAGGTGAGTCCGTGCACCGGTGGACAGATAAGGTGTGTTCTTATAATCATCGATAATCTGCCGGATGGCGGTGGCATTTCCTTCTTTTTTCAGGCTGTCGATACGTTGGAACAGGAAATCATCGTATAAGGTACGGACCTCGGCAAGATAGGGGCGCGGACCTCTGTCTTGATAATACTTTTGCATTTCGGGGTCTTCAAAGAAGGCTTTGAAGTTTGCAGGAGTCGGGGCCGTCTTCACCAGTTGGTAGAGCCGTACGTTTTCGGAGGCGTTGACTTGTGCAATAAATTTGCCGTTGGGATACTCCTTGACGTAAGTCTGATAGATGATGGGAGTGGGGGTTTTGAGCATTCCTTCCAGCAGTGCCACCTCGCGGATGTTCTGCAGCCGTTGCAGCATGGCGGAGTCAACCGGATATTCGGTGGCGTGAATGCTGTCCAGCAGTGCCCGGCTGAAAGGTATTTTATCTTTCGAGGCCTCCAGCAGGTTGATAATGGACTGGTCCGCCTTGTCCCGTATCTGAGAAAGCGGAATCTTTTCCCCTTCGCAGATGCCGGGGAAGTTACTTTGGGCGGCTTTCTCGTAGCAGCCGAAGTAGAGGGTGGCTGCCTGTTCGCTCTGTCCGTTCCACAGGTCGTTGAGGACGTCCATCAATGATAAATCTTCGGCATAGTACGCCTTTGTTTCGTCATCCAGTTTTTCCCTGTTCTTCTGCCATTTGTCGGCGTCATTGTCGTTCAGATACCTTAGCAGCTTTTCCATGCGGCTTTGCTTTTGCGCCATTACTTGCTGTGGTATGCAGGCGATGAGGCACAAACATAAAATAAATGATAAAAATATACTCTTTTTCATTGCTTTGAGTGGTTAGGTTAAATAGTTAGTGATGAAAATTCATAAAAATATCTTCATTGTCAAATGAATGTTATACTTTTGTCGTATTGAAACAAATTTGAACGCCAAGGGTTTGTTAAAAATCCTCATTGTTTTTATAATGCTGTTATGAATACCAACTATATAGAGGAATTAAATGAGAGTCAGTGTGCAGCAGTGACTTATAACGACGGGCCTTCGCTGGTGATAGCCGGTGCAGGTTCGGGAAAGACACGTGTGTTGACTTATAAAATTGCCTATCTGCTGGAAAACGGCTATCAACCGTGGAACATCCTCGCACTGACCTTTACCAATAAGGCGGCGCGTGAGATGAAAGAACGTATAGCCCGTCAGGTGGGCATGGAGCGGGCACGTTATTTGTGGATGGGTACCTTCCATTCCGTCTTTTCCCGCATTCTCCGTGCCGAAGCAAAGTATATCGGATTCACTTCCCAATTTACCATTTATGATTCGGCGGATAGTAAAAGTCTGATCCGTTCCATCATCAAGGAGATGGGACTGGACGAAAAGACATATAAGCCGGGGATGGTGCAGGCCCGCATTTCAAGTGCCAAAAACCATTTGGTTTCTCCTACGGGATATGCTGCCAACAAAGAAGCGTATGAAGGAGATATGGCAGCCAAAGTGCCCGCTGTCCGTGAAATATATACCCGTTACTGGGAAAGATGCCGTCAGGCGGGAGCTATGGATTTCGATGATCTGCTGGTGTATACGTATATTCTGTTCCGCGACTTTCCGGAAGTGCTGGCCCGTTATAGGGAGCAGTTCCGTTATGTGCTGGTGGACGAGTATCAGGATACGAATTATGCTCAGCATAGCATCGTACTCCAGCTGACGAAAGAAAATCAGCGTGTTTGTGTGGTAGGCGATGATGCGCAGAGCATCTACTCTTTCCGTGGAGCGGATATTGATAATATCCTTTATTTCACGAAGGTTTATCCTAACACGAAAGTCTTTAAACTGGAGCAGAATTATCGTTCTACGCAAACCATTGTCTGTGCTGCCAACAGTCTGATCGAAAAGAATGAACGTCAGATTCGGAAAGAAGTATTCTCTGAAAAAGAACGTGGCGAACCGATTGGCGTGTTTCAGGCTTACAGCGATGTGGAAGAAGGGGATATCGTAGCCAATAAGATAGCTGAACTGCGTCGGGAACATAGTTACGGCTATGCCGATTTTGCCATATTATACCGTACGAATGCGCAGAGCCGTGTTTTCGAGGAGGCTCTTCGGAAACGAAGTATGCCCTATAAGATCTATGGCGGACTTTCATTCTACCAGCGTAAGGAGATTAAGGACGTCATTGCTTACTTCCGCTTGGTAGTGAACCCGAATGATGAAGAAGCATTCAAGCGAATCATTAATTATCCTGCCCGTGGCATCGGTGATACGACAGTTGGAAAAATCATCTCCGCTGCCACTGAAAATGGTGTCAGCCTTTGGGCGGCGCTTTGCGAACCATTGAGCTATGGGCTGAATATCAATAAAGGTACGCACACCAAACTGCAAGGTTTCCGTGAACTGATAGAAGGCTTTATGACCGATCAGGTGGACAAGAGTGCGTATGAGATAGGAACGGATATTATCCGCCGGTCCGGCATCATCAATGATGTCTGTCAGGATACTTCGCCGGAGAATCTGAGTCGTAAGGAAAACATTGAGGAATTGGTGAATGGTATGAATGATTTCTGCGCGTTGCGGCAGGAAGAAGGCAACCCGAATATTTCTCTGACAGATTTCCTTTCGGAGATTGCCTTGCTTACTGATCAGGACTCGGACAAAGCGGATGATGGAGAAAAGATAACGTTGATGACCGTTCATTCGGCCAAGGGGCTGGAGTTTAAAAACGTATTCGTAGTGGGACTGGAAGAAAATCTTTTCCCTAGTGGTATGGTGGGCGATTCTCCCCGTGCTCTGGAAGAGGAGCGTCGTTTGTTCTACGTGGCTATTACCCGTGCCGAAGAACATTGTTATATTTCTTTTGCCAAGACCCGTTTCCGTTATGGAAAGATGGAGTTTGGAAGTCCCAGCCGTTTCTTGCGCGATATCGATGTGAATTATTTGCGGTTGCCGCATGAGGCGGGAGTCAGCCGGTCGGTGGATGAAGGTGCGGGGCGTTTCCGCAGGGAGATCGAAGGTGGATTTACACGTGCGGCATCTCCTACACGAACGCCTTATGGTACTAAATTTTCTGATCGTGAACGTCCGAAGACTCAGGTGATTGCACCCAGTGTGCCGAAGAATTTGAAGAAGGTCAGTGCGGTGAGTGGAAGCAGTACACGGTCGGCTTCAGCCGGTTCGGCATCTGTAACAGGAGTGCAGGCGGGGCAGATGATAGAACATGAACGTTTCGGCTTGGGCGAAGTGATCAGGGTAGAAGGAACGGGTGATAATGCAAAAGCAACGATTCATTTTAAAAATGCAGGGGACAAGCAACTATTGTTGCGTTTTGCACGTTTTAAAGTGATAGAGTAATCATAGTAAAATTAGAGATGATCATGAGGAAACAACTAACTGTAATTCTGCTTTCTGCTCTGATATTGAGCGGATGTGCATCGGGACGTATGGGAAATCCCGGAGCAATTGTAGGTGGTGCTGCAATTGGGGGAAGTCTGGGAAGTTCGATAGGCGGACTTATCGGAGATAATAATCGTGGCTGGAGGGGCGGATATCGCGGCTCTGCCATTGGAAATATTGTTGGCACCATTGCCGGTGCAGCGATAGGGAATGCGCTGACTGCTCCGAAACCGGACCCGATAGAGGAATATGCTTACGTTCCGGAAGTCAGACAAGGGCAGTCTCACTCTAAGTTTAAACCTCGGACACAGACTCAGCAGCAACTGACTCAGTTGAAACTGCGCAAGATTCGCTTTATTGACGATAACCGTAATCATGCGATAGACGGGGGAGAAAGCAGCAAGATCATCTTTGAAATCATGAATGAAGGACGGAATCCGGTTTATGACGTGGTTCCTATTGTAGAGACGGTCGGGAAAGTGAAACATATCGGCATTTCTCCTACTGTAATGATAGAAGAAATTCTTCCGGGTGAGGGTATCCGCTATACGGCTACAGTCTATGCCGGAAGTAAGCTGAAAGATGGTGAAGTGACTTTCCGCGTAGCGGTGTCCGATGAGAATGGGGTAATCTGTGATTCTCAGGAGTTTACGCTGCCTACACAGCGGGCGGACTAGGCCAAGAATAGCTCAAAATATTCGATTTGTTATAGTGACAGTATGTGCTCGGGATAGTGACACTATCCTTGGCACATACTGTCACTATGTTAATGGGATGGTGACACTATCCCAATACAATAGTCCGGTGCAGTCATTACACAATAAAATGAAGTATCGGTTTCATCTACACAGAAGCATTCTATATGAGTATCTGTCAAAATTTTACGTATCGGTTTTCCTTCCCAGTCGAAAACCCAAATCTCGCTGTTTAGAGTTTCTTTTTGTTCTTCGTGCATCCGATTGGTGTTTGGGTTATACAGTACATAAACATAGTTATTGGAAACGGCAATGCCTCGTGCTCCCAGTTCGGCATCAGGATTATCACTTTCCGCATACACACCGTCTGGGCTTGAATTGAACTGATAATGATAGGGTGCTAACAATAGTCTTTTATGGAGCGTTAATGTTTCCGGCTTATAGTCCCATAGCTCAAGTACATTACTGGTAGCACATGCCAGACGTTTCCGGTCGGTGTTGTAACCGAATTGTGATTGATGAAACATACCTTTAGCCGTATTGGGTATGTTTTCTTCTCCACTTTGATAGTTCGGGAAGTCGCCGCATTTGGATATAACATTGCCGTCATTATCTAAAATAAGGAATCTGCAATCTTCAAAAACACCGGACGCTATAAAGCGTGATTCGCTTATCGGATAGACTCTGTCAATGCTCATGGGCAGGTGTATCAACTCTCCTTGTCGCTGGATGGAAAAGTCTTTCGTGTTGAATATATAGTTTTGCGCTGTGAAGTGCCATCGATTGTGTATGAAGGCAGACGAATCAGACAGAAAGAATTCGACAGGGCTTAAAAATTCATCAGGTCCTTGTCCTTGTGGCAGCATTTGATTTACAAAGCGTTGTTCACTAAGACTATAGCAGTATAAAAGGCTGTCTCCTTTAAAATCACCGGCATATAAGATATCTCCTTTCTTTTTTATATCCATTGGAATGGAGATAAAGGCTTCCTTCAAAGCGGTAGATTTAGCAGTTGTGCTTTCGCTAAAGGATACTCTTTTTTGTGATTCACTACAACTGAACAATGGCAATGCCAAAGTAAACAATAGAATGATGTTTTTAGATTTCATTTTGTTTTGCTTTATTTTGTACTATAACTACAAAGATAACGTATGTGTTTTGAAAAACAAGGATATTGAAGAGAAATAGGGCTAAAATATTTATAGTGAGAACATAATAATATAATTGGCATTCGGTAATTACCATATATTGTGTTAACTTTGTGATTTATTTGATGGTAATTGTAGTTGCGTTTTTGCTAAAGGGTATATTTATTGCCATAAATAGTATTGATCCACATACCAAAGAACTTGTCGGTAACCGAATATACTTTATTGATTTCTGTAATAATGTCTTTTTCAAGCAGTTTTTTAGTTGCGGACTGTACAGAACTTGCGGATGTCAGACTGTATCGTTTGATAAATTTCGCTGATGTGACGTTTTCTGCTTCACCTACTTTGGCAATGGCATAAAGCAATTCCTTCTGCTTTTCGGGAATATTAGATAAGATTTCCCGAAAGATTGTATCATTATATGCAATAAGGTTATCTATAGCTGTTTTGATAATTTCCAGTGTACATTCTTTCCCTTTCGGTGTATCTGCAAAAGCTTCATTGAATGTTTTTTGAATATAAAAGGTATGTCCTTTGAATAGCCGATATACTTTTTCTATATTTTCGATTTCAATATGCCGTTTTCTTTTTTGGAAATGGTCTGCGATAAATGGTATATAGATTTCCGGTACAATGGCTTTCAGTTCCAAAATATCGGCACTGTGGTAGAATGGACGAGATGAAGATAGAAACATTTCCTGCATCATATGCCGTTCACTTCCGGCAAAGATGAAATTGCTGTTTTCTATTTTCTGTATGTGTGTGCGTAGTAATGCTTCTATATTCTTCTCGGGATATTTAGCAATTTGTTGAAACTCGTCGATGGCAACAATACAAGGTTTGTCTGCTGCTATCAGACATTGAAATATTTCTTCCAGTGTATATTCGGGTCGATCAATATCCCCCAGTTCCAGATTGAAAGTAGGTAGATTGGTCAGCGGGTCAAATCCGAATTTACCATTGATTGATTTAAGTGTCTGGATAAACAGGTTCGCCATTTTCTTACTGCGGGGCAATAGTGTTTCATAAATTTCTTTGCCAAGCAGATAAGTGAATTCTCTTAAGCTTGATGTATGGAGTATGTCAATGAAGAAAGTATAATATTCTTCTTTTATTTCAGGTTTCTCATAACAGAAACGGATTAGTCCCGTTTTACCCATTCTTCTGGGTGAGATAATGACAAGGTTATTGCCATTGGTTAATGATTTAACCAGCCTCTCTGATTCTTTCACGCGATCGCAGAAGTACTCGGGTTCTATTTTTCCAGTTACTATAAATGGGTTAATTTCTTTTGCCATACCTGTTTCAATTTTCCGTAAAGGTAGTTATTTGAATAGAATTATGCAAATCGAATAATGTTAATAAAGTACCTACCACGTAAGCGTTCATATCATACGTAAATCATATTTTCGCTTTCGGACTTGCAGGTTCAATACTTTTGTTATATATTGCGATTCGGTTTCCGTTAAACTCTTTATTATAGTTTGGTCACTACAAATAAAGGAATACCTTGGCAGGTACGAAAATCTTCTTATTTTTTATTTCAATCATTTTTTAACAGGCTCTTATAAATAATAAAAAAGTTTATGAATAAAATCTTTTTAAGTATCACAGCATTGTTTGCTATTAAAATATATTCATGTATCACTACATGCCCGAATTGAATAGTTTAATGGATTATTTCTCAGGGGATTACCCCTGAGAAATAATTGAAAATACCCAATTTATATTATGAATAAGATAATTATACTTCTATTGTTAATGATTATATGTGCTTGCTCATCTAATAAACAAAAAATCATTGATGGTATCGAAAAAATACCTATTGAAGTACGTAATGCTTCTTCTGATGCTTCCGTGTTTCTAGAGAAAATAGAAATTACTCCTTTAGAAACGAAAGATTCATCATTAATAGGTAAATTTAAAAAAGTCATGTATGACCAAACAATGGATATATATGCGATTTATGATAAAGATCAAGTTGTCTCTACATTTTCAGGTACAGGTAAATTTATTTCTAATTCAATAAATAGACAAGGTCAAGGGCCTGAAGAGTATTCTATGGCTGTAGATATAAAATTTAATCCATTTTTAAAAGGAATTGATTTGTTGGATCCATATGGAGTAATATATACATATAGCCTTGATTTTAAATTATTATCAAAACGAAAAATTAAATCAAAATTTGCGCTTAATAGTCTTATGGCCTTAAGTCTTGATAAATATGTATTTACTAATCCTTTTATTTGGACAGATGAAGAAGTGTTATTTGCAAATTTGAAAACTCAGCAAATTACTAATGTTGGTTATAGTGGAACTATTTCTGTAGAAAATACGATGGACAAGGAGAAATTTTATACAATAGGTGAAAAGTTCTATTTTGTACCTAATGGTGTTAATTATTATTTTTATCAGATTGATGACAAAGCAATGGAGCTTACTCCTATTATGTATCTAGACTTTGGGGATTCAATGATAGAAGAAGACGATTTACCGGGATGTGCAACTGCAAAAAAATATAAATCAGATAAAGAAATGATGGAATTAACAGAAGAAACAGCAGGGAGAGCTGATTTTTTACGAAGTTCTAACTATGTTATTCCATTGATTAAATTCTTTAATGATGATTATGTTTATGTTGTTTTTGTACAGAATAGAGATACTGGCGGTAATTTTATATTTAACAGAAAAAAGAAAGAGGGATTTTTACTGAGGGATAAGAAGCCTTTTATTATGAAATTTTGTTTTGGTATAGTAGATAATATTTTAATGGCAATTTGTCATCCAGACGAAGTCGCTATGTATACAGATCCCAAATTCATGTCATCTGAGGATATTTTAAAAATGACACAGTTGAAAGAAGATGATAATCCTGTAATATTGAAATACTATTTGAAAAAATGATACGTATTCTAGGTCTTATATTTGTCATTATTTTGTTGTGTTCGTGTAAGGAAACGAAGAAAGATAGAATTATATCTCCTTATACTATATTAAGTTGATGTGTTAAATGCTTGCAGACATATTCCTTGTAATATGCTTGAAATATCTGAATCCTCCCGAATGGAACAGGATAAGGATAATCATTATTTCCGCATCATTCATACGGTTCGGTTTGTTCTGATGCGTATGAGTCGTATCTTCGAACATATATTTTCCCTGTTGCAATGCAAATTCCTTGCAGAAATCATCCGCCATACAATAAATCTCTGTACCTTTAGCCTCTGTGAACATAGTGGTAATCGTTTAAATGTTATAATTGAGCACTATAAATTTAATACTTTTATCGCTATGTTTCTTATAATCAAAAGAATATTTTAATCTTATATCTAACTCACATTATATTAAGTAGTAATAATGATTGCTGGAAATAATAGCTCGTTGGCGGAAGTGGTACATGTGGGAAAAATTATTATGATAATTTTTCTAACTATGTCATCCTGTCAACGACAGGTTTCAAATCATAAAGGTGATGTTGAAATTATTGATGTTTTGAATAGAAATAATCCTATACAAATCAATTTGTACGATATTGTAGATAGTGTCAAATATGTTCCATTGAGAACAAGTGAATGCTTATTAAGTGATATTGAATGTATAAAGAATGATGGAAATTTTTACTTTGTAAAAGATTCAAGAGGATTATTTGTCTTTGATGAAGAAGGATATTTTATTAATGAAATAAGTCATAGAGGAATAGGGCCGGATGAATATGTTTATTCGGATAATTTCTATTTGGATCGTGATAATAAATTGGTATGTCTTATCTGTAATTCTATGAGAAAAATTTTACAATATACTTATTCTGGAACTTACTTTAATACAATTCAATTAGATGCCAAAGATGCTAACATTGAATCTGCCTTGATGTGTGGTGAAGGTGAGCTTATTGCATATTATCCGTTACCAAATAATTATTCTCAAAGCAAAAGTGAATACAGTGTGTTCAGAATCAAGAATAACTCATTCATTGGTGAAACGCTGTTAAAAGCAAAAGAAATAGGAACTCAAAATATACATTATCCTTTTTTGCATTATCCAATAGCATTATTAGATAATCAATGTATTTTTATATCGGCATTGTCGAATGAGCTTTTTGTATATGAGGGAGGTCAAATAATGCCTGGATATTACGTAAATATACCAGAAAATGAGCCAAGTGAAGATTTTATAGAAGAACATAAAGACTTGAACTTTTTTGAATTGATTGAAACTTTAAAAAAAAGTAATATAGGTTGGGGAATCACTGCTGTTGAGTCTTCTTCTGATTATTTATGTCAATTAGTAATAAAAGTACGTTGATATGGGATAAAAAAAGATCAATTCAAATATCTAATATTTATGATCCTAATTTGAATCTTTATTCTGACTTACTTTTGCCTGGTGGAGTATCAGATGAGCATCTGGGTTTTTATTCTGCAGATTTTCTTTATGCTAACAAGGAGCTAATATTGAAAGGTAATGATAGATTTCTAGCTAAATTGGTTGGCAATTTGTTAGAAGATGATAACCCTGTCGTTTATCAATATTACTTTAAGAAAAATGCTATAGATATATTAATTGAAAAATATGGGATTTGATTATGACTAGAGGAAAATGTTTTCAGAAGTTTTTTATTGCGTGACGATTAGAATTGACTTTGTTCTTTTTAGCTTTGTCCAAAAGCTTAAAGCATGAATCAAGGCAAATATATCTTCGCTCAATTTACAGATTTTCTTTCTCGTAGACAGTTCGACAACATCGTTGCAAGATATTCCGGCAACAAGTATGTGAAAAGTTTCACTTGCTGGAATCAGATGCTCTACATGATCTTCGGTCAGTTAATGGCATGCGATAGTATGCGAGATTTGATGTTGGCTTTAGAAACCCATCAATCAAAATGTTATCACTTAGGTTTCGGTTCTACTGTTACCCGTACAAATCTTGAGAAAGCTAACCGCAATCGTAATTGTAAAATCTTTGAAGAGTTTGTTTATCTACTGATAGAAACTGCTCGTAAGCGTTACTACAAGGATGATTTTGAGACAGCGGTTGAAGGTAATGTGTATGCTTTTGATTCTTCTACCATTAACTTATGTTTAAGTGTCTTTTGGTGGGCTGAATTCAGAAACCATAAAGGAGGTATCAAACTGCATACTTTATATGATGTGAAGACTTCCATTCCAAGCTTTATGCTAATAACTCCTGCTAAGATGCATGACGTCAATGCTATGGACTGGCTACATTATGAGAGTGGAAGCTTTTATATCTTCGATAGAGGGTACGTTGACTTCTCCCGCTTGTATCGCATAGATCAGTCTGAGGCATGGTTTGTCATTCTGGGGTACAACGATGAATGCTGTTAAGACGCAGGTCTATTGTGCGCTCATCACGTACTGCTTGGTGGCGATTGTTGCTGACAAATTGAAAGTAGGCCGACCGATCTACGAAATTCTATAGATTTTAGGAGTATCATTACTGGATAGAACACCTGTAAATGAGATACTTACTGAGCACGATTACAAAAATGTCAAAGAACTAAATTATAAACAATTGAAAATCATCTGGGAATAAGTGCCCAGTAATGTTATCGGATATTGAATATTGTTAACAAACTTATTCTTTTTGCTTTAATATGGTCCGTTTCTTTAAAACCAAAGGCCCGTTGGTTTTAAAGGAACGGGGTCTTGGTTTTAAAGGAACGATACTTTGGTTTTAAAGAAAAAATAGCGATTTGTATAAGGCTTGTAATCAGGTGTTTATGAAAATGTGCTTTTGAACTTGTGGAATTGAGAAATATTTAAACAATCATGATTTAATGAGCTAAAGATAATGATACGGTATTATTTATATTATGGACATTTATTTGATTATAATACCACTTTTGTACTTAATTTAGTAGAATGAATTATATCTTTTAAACGAAAATATTTCAAATGTTATGAAAGATGTTATCTTTGTGTTGTAAAACAACATAAATTAAAACAAAATGAGGTCTAAAAGCATAATTCTGTTATCTGTTATAGCTTGCATTGGAGGAATTGCATTCTTCTTCGCTTGTAGATATACTTATAAATCCAAAGTAGCCGAACTTAAGGAGAAAGCAAAAAAGACTATTGTTGAGGCATTAGATCAAGAGTTAAAAAGTAGAAATATGGATGGATATTCTTCTCTCACTATTAAGTTAGATACTGTGATAGTTGATATTCCGGATACTGTTTATTTGGAAGATGAGTCAGGAAAACACTTATATCCATTAAATCCCCAAAAGAGTTTAATGAATATATCTAATAATACTAACGTACGCTTTTTGCATTCTATTGCATTTAGAAAGAATCCTCTTGTTGCAGATTCATTGAATGCTAAATGGAGAGAACATCTACTAAAGTCAGATGTTTTCTTTGAATCAGCTTTGCATATCTCTTTGATACATGCTAATAGTAGCGTGAAATCCCAAAATACGTTTCAGAGTGAATGGTGCAATTCTTCAAATTTAGTTTTTACTTTTTATATTGGTTATGTGTGTGAGATAGAGGTAATGGGTTATTTGCATTATACTGTGTGGAGTCTAATATATAAGGAGATGCTGCTATATGCATTGTTGTATATAATTGGGGGATATGGATTTTATAAGTTTTATAATGTTCTTCTTCGAAAGAAGCATTTATTACGTAGCAATGAAATAGTAGAGGTCGTTAGAGAGATTCCCGTAGAAATTATAAAAGAAGTTCATGTAGAAAAACAAGTAATAAAAGAAGTACAGAGAGTGGATAACATTCCTTTATGTTCTTACATATTAGGCGAAAATATA